>Ga0157372_10009729_pt1 | contig 10224 bp, 10 predicted proteins | sample C55metaG_FD_115307 | JGI IMG/M metagenome (GOLD analysis project Ga0157372, IMG submission 115307) | Corn rhizosphere microbial communities from Kellogg Biological Station, Michigan, USA - C5-5 metaG | ecosystem: Host-associated > Plants > Roots > Rhizosphere > Soil | place: USA: Michigan...
ACATGCTGGGCAGCTTGCGCTTAACGTATTCCGCGGGCTTGTGCGAGATATCCAGAAACGCGCCGCCGTGTTCGGTGCCGCGGCCCTCTTTCACTTCGGCGTAAATCGCGCGCGCTACCACGTCGCGGGTGGAAAGTTCCATGCGCTTCGGATCGTACTTCTCCATGAAGCGTTCGCCACTCTTGTTGCGTAAAATGCCGCCTTCCCCGCGCACCGCTTCGGTCACCAGTAAGCCTTGCACTCCTGGAGGCCACACCATCCCGGTCGGATGAAATTGTACGAACTCCATGTCGAGCAGATCGGCTCCGGCTTCATATGCGAGCGCCATCCCGTCGCCTGTGTACTCCCATGAATTTGAAGTTACGGGGTAAATCTTTCCGATCCCGCCAGTGGCCAACACGATCGACTTGGCTTTGAAGATGACAAATCGCCCGCTTTCCCTCCAGTATGCGAATGCCCCCGCGATCCGGTCACCATCTTTCAAGAGGCGTGTGACCGTGCACTCCATGTACACATCGAAGCCCATCTGCACGCCCCGGTCCTGCAACGTGCGGATCATTTCCAGTCCGGTACGGTCGCCGACGTGACACAGGCGCTTGAAACTGTGACCCCCGAAAGCGCGCTGCAAAATTCGTCCATCTTCAGTGCGGTCAAAAAGCGCGCCCCATTGCTCCAATTCGCGCACGCGCTCGGCCGCCTCCTGCGCATGGATCTGCGCCATTCGCCAGTTGTTCAGAAACTTGCCGCCGCGCATGGTGTCGCGAAAATGTGTGCGCCAGTTGTCAGCAGCGTCCACGTTTCCCATGGAGGCCGCGATGCCGCCCTCGGCCATAACGGTGTGTGCTTTTCCCAAAAGCGACTTGCACACCACGCCCACGCTCGCGCCCTGAGCGAGGCCTTCGATTGCCGCGCGCAGTCCGGCGCCCCCGGCGCCGATGATCAGCACGTCGTGTTCATGAGTTTCGTACTTGTCTCTATCCGGCATATTCACAAGATTCTGATGTCCCGTATTGCTCCTGACGAAACCAGGTACACATAGAAGTCGGCGAAACCGACTGAGCAGAGGCTGATCCACGCGAACAGCATGTGGTGTTCATTCAAAAATGAAGCGCCGCGCCAGGCATTGTGACGAGCCATGCCGGACCGCGAGCAGGAAAAACAATCGAGTTTGCCGCCGACGATGTGGCGTAATGAGTGGCAGGAAAAAAGATAGAGCGTGAGCAGAGTGACGTTAACCAACAGAACCAGCGTGCCGACGCCCATGCCAAACCCTTCGGGAAAGAAGAAGGCTTTAACGGCATCATGCCAAAGAAATGCGATGAACACGATCGCCAGATAAAGCGTATAGCGGTGCGCATTCTGCAGAATAAAAGGGAAGCGCGTTTCGCCGGAGTATCGCCGCTTGGGATTTTCGGCAACAGCGCAGCCGGGAGGATCCAGGAAGAAAGCCCGGTAGTAGGCCTTTCGATAGTAGTAGCAGGTGACGCGAAAACTGAGCGGGCCGCCGAGAATCAGCAGTGCCGGTGACAACGGCCACCAGTGGTGATGGACATCAATCAATGGCGAGTAAAAGGGGGAAAGATAAGGTCCCCACTGATAGAACGCGCCTTGAAAAGCGCGCAGCGTTGCGTAAAGTCCGAATCCTCCCAGGCCCACGACTACAGGGATGATTTGCGGCAACGCGCTCCGAAGCGGTGCGTCTTGAACTCTGGCTTGCCCGACCGATGCCATGCCACCTCCGGCGAAAAGGTTGTCACGCGAAACTAGGCATTATAGCCGGAAGGCAGAGTTCAGCAAGTAATGAGTTTCAGAGCGTCGGCGGAAGAATGTCGTTATGTGGAGAGAGGTTTGGGCCTTCGCAATCTCCACACGGCATAAGGCAATACGGCGAGCGACACAACTAAAAAAGCTTGCGCCAAGTTGCCTGAAACATCCTGGACCGATGAACCGAAACTAAACCTCATCGTTATGTGCCCGATGCCGTCAGCAACTCTCGTTCGGCTTGCATGGACTTGAGCCGCACTGGCAATCAGCGCGACCAGGGAAGTGCCGAAGACGGGCCACACCGCTCTCAGTCTTTGGCGGGCGGCCATCATTCCGATCACCCAACCGACAAAAATGGGTGCGCCAAAATAAATCAGCCTGCCAGTCTGGAAACAAGCGTTCTCGATTCCATAGATTGGGCCGATACTGGTGGCAAAAGGTGAGTCTGCCTGAGGCAGGAAAATGTTCCAACCTGCCCACAGGATAAGCAAAGCAACCGACCATGCGACCGCCAAAAACGCTATCGGAGCGAGGCCAAATATTGCCCACGGAGCGCGGACGGCCCAGGATTGAAACTCGCGGCGCTCGATTAACGCGGAAGCGAGATCATCGATGCTGCCAAGGCGGCGGAGCGCCATGGATTCCGCCTCTGCGTGGCTGCGGCCCTCGCGTCCTTCTTCCGCCGTCAGGTCTGCCAAGTGATCGCTAAGCTCGCGTACATAACGCCGCGCGTAACGCGGCGCGATCCCCGCCTCCAACAAGCGCTCTCGCAGTTCACTAAAAGGCCCCGACATGCTGCCCTCCTTTCAGCATCTTGCGGATTGCGGCCGCGAGACTGTTCCACGATCCTGACAATTCGGCCAGGCGCGTTCGTCCTTCAGGCGTAACCGAGTAATAAATACGGCTGCGGCCGTTGACCCTCTTTCGCCGAGATTTCAGAGCGCCATCGCGTTCCAATCCGTGCAACACGGGATAGACGACGCCTTCGCCAATGGTGATGACGGAATTCGTCCGGTCGCGAATGCATTCGACAATCTGATAGCCATACATCTCTTGCTTGCGAAGCAATCTCAAAATTAGGAGTTCTGGAACCCCATTCATGAAGTTCGGATTGGTGTCACGACCCGCCACGAAAGAAAAAGTATACCTCGTGGTTCGATGCATCGCAAGGGGCTGAATTATCCCCGGTCCGCTAAGTACAAAGTGCGCACTTACGCATCATGGACGCAATAGATTTCCGACAATTAGTCCTGCCGCGAGTTGCTTCGCACTTCCTCGCTGAGCACAATGGCTTCCGCGATTTCTTTCATGCTTCGACGCTTCTGCCGGCTCTGCCGTTGAATGCTGAGGTAGGCCTGTTCTTCAGTCAGGCCGAGATCGCGCTGAAGAATTCCTTTGGCGCGTTCAACCAATTTTCGTGTTTCCAGTTGCTGTGAGAGATCGGAGTTCTCGGACTCCAGTCGCGCCAATTCAATTTCGGCGCCAGCAAGAGATCCGATAGTGGAAAGCAATCGAATGTCGCGCGTCGTGTAAACGTGAGGTTCACGGTGCTGCAGGTTCATGACTCCTACCAGCCTGCCCCGAGAAAACAGTGGAACCGAAAGGAATGCCTCATAGCGGTCTTCGGGCAATTCATTGAAGCGCCGGAAGCGGGGATCCTTGAAAGCTCCGCGAAAAACGGCGACCGGTTCGCGATGCTCGGCGACCCATCCAGTGATGCCCTGGCCGATGCGCAACTTCAGGCGATCAAGAAGCTCCTGATGAGGATTTTTCGAAGCGCGCAGAATGAGGTCCTCGTCGGCGAGAACATAAATGAAACACGAATCACACTTGACCAGATCGACGGCAAAATCGAGTACCCGGTCGAGCGCCTGATGAAATCCATCGGCCGCCGCAATCTGGCTAACGGAGGCGTGCAGAACATCAACTTGCAAGTCATCGATTCGAAGAGAAGAAGACATGACCCCACGCTATCGACGGCCGTTGATGATGTCCAATCGCAGTTTTTTATGGATTGAATAAACCTTTTCTGAGGCCAGAACTGAACCGGAAGAGGCACAGAACGCATCTCAGCTTACCCCGGTAACTATGCCGGTTACCTTAATGTGCAGGGGTTTGCAGTTCGGACCGGTTTGAGAATTGCTTTGCGCGTGGGTAAGCTTCGCAAAATCAGCAACTTACCTCCTGCCCTTTTGTTGGTGCAGAAGCTGCTTTGAAGAGATGTTCGGGAAGTCATTTTGAATGGTCAGGATAGGTCAGCAAAACATGAATCGGAAAGTCGGTACAGCAGAGGGAGAAAAGCGAGGCAGAACATTCCTTCCACTCCTCTCCGCGCTGTTCGTGATCGCATGGGCGTTGCTGACTGTGCTGATTGTTCTGCAGGACCGAATGATCGACGCGCAGCGTGATCTGATTCACGTGTTATTCAAAGACAACGTCGCCGAAGTCGCAATGAAATCCGCGGTCCGGCAGAACGGCAAGTCCACAGCTCAAACCAAGCCGGGTTCGAAGAGATCTAAGCACGATGCCACTCCGCAGGAAGAGGATCAGAATTCTGTAGCCCAGGTTCCATCAGCAAATATCCCGTCAGCCCAGGCCCCGTTGTCCCAGGTTCCTTTGAGTGAAGATGCATCGTCACAGCCTCCGTCATCCCAGGTAAAGCCGAAGAGCGGTGACAAATCCGACCGGCATTCGCGGAAAATGCGCAGCCCATTTTCCCGGCCTCCGGCCGAGATTACCGACCCATCGGACCAGAGGCGAGTGTCGATCTCGATTTAGCAAGGCCGGACACCAGGCCGGCAGCTTTTATTGAGGGTAGGTGAATGAAGGCTCTTGCGATTCTGTTGTTGGCGTCATTGCCGGTTCCGCAAATCTCGCTGCCATCACAAAGCTACCGGCCCAAGCCTCATTTTGCTGAGCAGGCACAAACGGCCCAACGCAAAGGCGGAAAGTGGTATTTTGCGCGCACCGGTCATGCCGTGTACTGCTATGGCCCTGTAATGACGGTGCCCAATACCGAGGGAGACATTGAGCGCGTGGCCACATTCTGCCGCGGAGACAAACTGCTGGTGCCGCTAAGAGACTAGGAACGAATTCAGAAGTTAGAAGGCAGAAGTAAAAAGTAAAAAGTAAGCGAACTGTAGAATTCAGACGAAGTCAATTCCGCATTCTGACTTTTAACTTCTGCCCTCGTTACGCCCCCGCCATGCCCTCCTGTACCATATTTTCCATGCCGAAATTCGAACATCATATTTTTGTCTGCGGAAACACCCGTCCCGCAGGCAGCCCGCGCCCCTGCTGCGATCCCACAGGCAAGGCTGAATTGCAGAAGTTGTTCAAGCAGAAACTAGCCGAGCGCGGGCTAAAGGGAAGAGTGCGGGCGAATCAGTCGGGGTGCCTGGATCAGTGCGAGCACGGGCCGAATGTCGTGGTCTATCCCGAGGCCGCCTGGTACGGCGGGGTCACGCCTGGCGACGTGGAAGAGATTGTTGAGTCACACATTGTTGGCGGGCGGCCGGTCGAGAGACTGCGATTGAAAGAAGAATGCCTGAACACGAGCTTTTGCGAGCACAGGGCGCCAAAAAGCAAGGCGTAAAGGACTTCCTACATCAATCCGCAACGGGCGGCGGCGCTGGCCAGGCCGTTGGCTTCGGAATTAAATTCACGGCGAATATGGGAGATGGAGAATTCCAGCGAATGGGCCAGTTTCCGACAGAGCCAGTGCAGAGAATAAAGCCGTGGGCTGCGGCAGTTGTACTGGCCGATCATCTGTCGAACGACCACTTGAGAGTCGGAATAAACGTGGAGCTTACGGGCGTTGAGTTCGTGCGCTCTCTGCAAGGCCTCAAGCAGGGCGAGATATTCGGCAACGTTATTGTCCTGCCGCCCAACCCATTTACCGACCGTAATGCGTCCTTTTTCCAAGCCTTCGATTACGACTCCCACGCCAGCCGGTCCAGGATTTCCCAGCGATCCACCATCCACGTAAGCCACCAAATCAAGCATTAACTTCTCCCAACTTCTACCAACATGCTTAAGAATCGCATGCCCGTCAAGATGGTTGGTTGGTACACGATGGAGGTAACTGTAGAAGAGAAACGATTGTACTGTGGAGCGAATGTGGAAAAGGAGGATTAAATTAATCCGTGATTCATGTTGCCGCATGCTTTCAGGAATTTACGAAATGAGAAATCCACCGAAAATAAAAGTGTGTTGCACAATTTGCGGGCGTTGACATTTCACCTCTGCGTGTTACCTTTGCTTCGTCGACGGTCGAAAGGGTTGGCGAAATTAAAAAGTTGCCGGTCCGAAGTAGACTGAGTGATTGGCCAGAAGGGGCAACCCGGAAGGCATCCAGACCCGAAAAAATCGACTGACTCTGCGAGGAGCAGTTGAGGTTTGGAACTGCGAAAGCAGTAATTACATCGAGGGTCGTGACGGTACATGCATCCACGCTGTTGGCTCCCTCGCAGGAGCTGGCGGCTAGAGCATAACCAAAGTCACGGCCCTTTTAACTTTTTCCGCACTTTTAAGAATTTCCTTCCTGCGCTGCCAAGTCTTCCAAGTTTCAGACGCACCGGTTTTACTGGCGGTGAAATTTTCCGACATCGGGAGTAGGATGTCCCGATGTCAATCACGCGAAGGTCCTTCCTTGCTTTATCTGCAACTTTACCTTTGGCACTGCGCGCTCGGGCCTCGCAATTCAATATCCCGATCGGACTGGAGCTGTATTCCGTCCGGGACGCGCTCAATCAAGATCCCGAAGGAACGGTGCGTGCCGTCGCCGGACTGGGCTACCAGTGCGTGGAATTCTACGGTCCTTATTTTGACTGGACCGAGGCGCAGACCAAACAGATGCGCAAGCTGATTGACGATCTCGGGGTTCGTTGCTATTCGACGCACAATGACGAAAAGAATTTCAAGCCGGAGAACATCAACCGAGCTGCTGACATGAACTCGGTTCTCGGATGCAAGTACGTTGTAATGGCCAGCTCGGATCCGAAGCCCGGACTGGATGGTTGGAAGGAAATCGCCGATGAACTGAACAGTGCGGCTGGGAAGCTTGAATCGTCGGGGCTCAAGCCTGGGTATCACAATCACCAGGCGGAGTGGAAACCAATTGAGGGTGTGCGTCCGATGGAAGTTCTCGCCAAAAATACCAAACCGACGGTCATGTTGCAGCTGGATGTGGGAACGTGCATCGAGGCCGGTTCAGATCCTGTCGCCTGGATCAAAACAAACCCAGGAAGAATTCATTCGCTGCATCTGAAAGATTGGTCATCAGATCCCGCGAAAGAATACAAAGTCCTGTTCGGAGAGGGCAATGCCGATTGGAAAAGCATCTTCGCCGCCGCGGAAAATGGCGGCGGAGTCGAGTACTATCTGCTGGAGCAGGAGGGCAGCCGGTTCGGCGAATTGGAAACAGCAAAGCGGTGCCTGCAGACTTATCGGACAACGCATTCGTCGGCGTAATGTCTGCGAACTGTGCAGTAACAATCTTGTACCTGCGACGAGAAATTTCCCATGAAGAGATGGAACGTCCAAGACCTATTTGCGCCTGCATTTGGCGCTTTGTTGATCGCGGTAACACTGGGACACGGACAGGTGATCCCGAACAGCGGACAGCGCATCACGCCCAATGCTCCCACAGATACAAAATTCGAACCATTGAATCCGGATCTGGCTGATCAGCCGAGCTATCTCGCCAATCAGGCAGTCACGAGCGTTGTTAGCCCTGACGGGAAAACGATGCTGGTACTTACCAGCGGCTACAACCTCGTGTACTCGCAGAAAGGCGAGTTGCTGCCGGCAGATTCAACCCAGTTCGTTTTTGTGTACGACATCTCGCAAGGCCATCCGATTAAGAAGCAAGTCATACAGGTGCCGAATACATACAGCGGAATAACGTTCGATCCGCCGGGAAGATCTTTTTATGTGAGCGGTGGCGTGGATGACAACGTGCACGCATATTCGCTTGACGCTAGCGAGAAGTGGACCGAGCAGTCGGGCAGCCCGATAGCGCTCAGACATAATGAAAAAGGTGTGGGGAATGGAGTTAAGCCGCAGGCCGCAGGCATCGCGATCACAAGTGACGGATCGAAGCTGGTGGTGGCTAACAACTATAACGATTCGATCAGCATTTTGGCGAAATCGACTTCGGGATGGAGTGTCGCCGCTGAACTTGATCTTCGCCCAGGCAAGGAAGATCCGAAGCTGACGGGAGTGCCGGGTGGTGAGTATCCGTTGTGGGTTGCGATCAAGGGCAACGATGTTGCGTATGTCTCCAGCGTGCGCGACCGCGAAATCGACGTGATCAATATTTCCGACAAGCCCACTATGACCGCGCGAATTGATGTGCCCGGTCAGCCGAACCGAATGGTGCTGGACCGAAGCCAATCGCTCCTTTATGCGGCCCAGGACAATACAGATTCGGTTGCGGTCATCGACACGAACTCAAATCGTTTTATCGATAACATTCCGGTTACGGCCCCGAGCGGGCTTCTCCCCGATTGGAAGGCGAAATTCAAGGGCAACGATACCAACAGTCTGACGTTATCGCGCGACGAGAAATTTCTGTATGTCACTAATGGCTGGATGAATGATATCGCGGTCATTAAGCTGAGTTCAGCGCCGAAACTTAGCAAAGTCGTGGGCTTGATTCCCACCGGTTGGTATCCGAATTCAGTGAGCTTCAGTGGTGACGGAAAGTTCATGTACGTGGCGAATGGAAAATCGCCCACCGGCCCGAATCCGGACAATTGCATGGGGCTGAACCCACAGCGCAAGTCCCAATGCGAGGGGAGCAATCAGTACAACCTCCAGCGCATAAAGGCTGGACTTCAAAGTTTTCCCACGCCGAATTCCGGCGCGCTGCAAGCTCTCACGCAACAAGTCGCAGTGAATAACAATTTTAAAAGCCGAATCAGTGCGGCTGATGCTGCGAAGCTGGCCTTTCTACGCAGCCATATTAAGCACATTATTTACATCATTAAAGAAAATCGAACCTACGATCAGGTCCTCGGTGATCTTGAAGTCGGAAACGGCGACCCTCAGCTAACCGAGTTTCCGGAAGCAATTACACCCAATTTTCACCGGCTCGCGCGCAACTTCGTTACTCTCGACAATTTCTACGACACCAGTGAGGTCAGTTATGACGGCTGGTCGTGGTCCACGTCGGGACGCGCCCCCGATGCAATTGAAAAACAAGTCGGGGTCAACTACGCCGGCCGCGGCGGCAGCTACGATTCCGAAGGTGCGAATCGTGAAATCAATATTGCTATCGCTTCGCAAGCCGAGCGGCAGGCCGAAAATCCGTTGACTCCGGCTGACCCCGACGATCTGCCCGGAACCGCTGATGTTGATGCCCCTGACAGCCCTGCGGGGGAGAACGGCACCGGATATCTCTGGAACGGGGTTCTGCGGCGTGGCCTCACCGTTCGTAATTATGGCTTCTTTCTTGATTTGGCGCGTTACAGCCTGCCGCCGGAGGATGCCAAGTACCAGATTCCCCTGTTACTCGATCCTTCGGCAACCAAAACGCAAGTCGCCTTTCCCGCCAATCTTGCATTGCGGAAGCGTACAGACATTTATTTTCGCGGCTTCGATAATGCGTTTCCCGACTTCTACCGCTTTAAGGAATGGGAGCGCGAATTCGAGGCGAAGTATAAGAAGGGCGGGTTGCCAAACCTCACTCTGATGCGGTTGATGCACGATCATACCGGCGACTTTGGTCAGGCCATCCTGGGAGTGAACACTCCGGAAACGCAAGTGGCAGACAACGATTATGCCGTCGGGCTGGTTGCTCAGAAAGTTGCGAACAGCCGTTATCGCGACAGCACGCTGATCTTCGTGATCGAGGACGATTCCCAGGACGGAGGGGATCACGTTGATTCGCACCGGAGCACTGCTTTTGTCATTGGTCCATATGTGAAACATAACGCGGTCGTCTCGAGTGCGTACACAACCATCAGCATGTTGCGCACGATGGAAGAAATTCTCGGTATCGGGAGCTTGAACTTGAACGACGCTTCCGCGACTGCCATGGCGGATGTTTTTGACACTCGTCAACGAGATTGGACGTACACGGCGGTGCCGTCAGCTATGCTCGCGGGTACGCAGCTCCCGATTCCGCATGCGACCGGTGAGGCCCTGCATCCCACGCACGATGCGGCCTACTGGGCGGCAGCTACCAAAGACATGGATTTTTCAGTTGAAGACCGCGTCGATCCGCTGGCTTTCAATCATGTTCTCTGGGATGGGGTTATGGGGAGCAGGCCCTATCCCGCGGTATCGAGTGGTGAGGATTTGCGCGAACATCGCGCGGAACTGCTGCGAAATCGCGAACGAAGAACTGACAGACACTCTGCTGAACCGTCACAAAAAAACTTACGCAATGAAGATCTTGCGGGGCCACGGCCAACTTTCGCCGACCGCAAGCAGCCATCTAAGCGCAAGGTTCTG
>Ga0157372_10009731_pt1 | contig 10223 bp, 10 predicted proteins | sample C55metaG_FD_115307 | JGI IMG/M metagenome (GOLD analysis project Ga0157372, IMG submission 115307) | Corn rhizosphere microbial communities from Kellogg Biological Station, Michigan, USA - C5-5 metaG | ecosystem: Host-associated > Plants > Roots > Rhizosphere > Soil | place: USA: Michigan...
GCGATCTGAAATTGCTTCGGATCGACGCGAAAGAGCACGTCGCCCTTTTTGACGTGCTGGCCTTCTTTCACGTCGACCTCCGACACGATGCCGGAAATGTCGGTCGAGACCATCAGCTTCGCGGCGTGCACATAGGCGTTGTCGGTCGAGACATAGCGCCCGCCCATCAGCCAGAACGCCGCTGCGGCGATCGCGACAAATCCCGCGCCGCCGAACATGAGCGTCAGGCGAAGGCGCTTGCGGTCTTTTTTGAGTTTGCCAACGTAATTTTTCGCGCCGTTCAGGCGCTGAAGAATGAGCTTCCTGGCGGACGATTGCCGCGCTTCTTCCGGAACGAACAGCATGACTTCACCCTGCGGATTTCTTCAGCGAGCTCTCATCGAGGGTGAGGTTCGCTTTCATGGTTTTGAGATGGGCCGCGAGCTCTCCCAACTCCTTTTCGCTGATCCCGCTCGACATGACTTTGTCGATCTCGACGATATTCTGCGTGATTTCGCGCAGGATCGGCTTGGACTTCGCGGTGAGATGCAGGCGATGAATGCGCCGGTCGCGCGGATCGCTGCGCCGCTCGACGAGGCCCCTCGCCTCCAGCCGGTCGATCAGCCGCCCGACCGTGATCGGCTCGACTTCAATGAGCGAGGCAAGCTCGTTCTGCGAAAGTCCGGGCGTGCGATCGAGCCGCTTCAGGATCACCCATTGCGCCCGGGTCATGCCGCGCGCGCGGGCGCGCTGGTCGAAGAGCGTGCGCATCAAGTGCGCCACTTCGTGCATGAGGAAAATATATTCGTGAGCATCGGGCATTGGAATCACCGTAACGCCAGATAATATAACGCACGTTATTATTTTTGCAAGAAGAAACGGCGCGGCCGGACGGCCAGCTCAAGCCTCTGATTTTATTGCGTTACGCCGGCATCGCGTTTTCGACGAGCCGCACCCAGTACGACGTGCCGAACGGAATGGCCTTATCGTTGAAGTCATAGGCGGGGTGATGAAGATTCGCGCTGTCGCCGTTACCCATGAAGATGAATGCGCCGGGGCGCTTCTCCAGCATGAAGGCGAAATCCTCCGCGCCCATGACGGGAATCGCCATCTTCACATGGCTTTCGCTCACGATCTCGCTCGCGACCTTGCTTGCGAATTCCGCTTCCTTCGGCGTGTTCACCACCACGGGGTAATCGCGCTTGTAGGTAACGGTCGCCTTCGCGCCATGCGCCTTCGCGGTGTGCTCGACGACTTCCGCGATCCGCTTCTCGAGCTGATCGCGCACCTGCGGGCTGAAGCTCCGCGCTGTGCCGCGGAGATGTGCGGTCTGCGGAATGACGTTGTCGGTATGCCCTGCTTGGAAGAGCGGGATGGAGATGACCGCGCTTTCGAGCGGGTCGACGTTTCGGGAAACGATGTGCTGTAGCGCATTCACGACAGCGCAGCCGACAAGCACCGTGTCAATCGCCTTGTGCGGGCGAGCGGCGTGGCCGCCGACGCCTTCGATGTCGATGCGGATGCGATCCGCCGCCGCCATCAATGGCCCCGCCTTCACCGCGAAGGTGCCGAGTTCAATGCCGGGATAATTGTGCATCCCGTAGACTTCCTGAATGTTCCAGCGGTCGAGCAGGCCGTCGTCGATCATGGCTTTCGCGCCCGCGCCGCCCTCCTCCGCCGGCTGGAAAATCACGACGGTGGTGCCGTCGAAATTTCGGGTTTCACAAAGATGCCGCGCAGCGCCGAGCAGCATCGAGGTATGGCCATCATGGCCGCAGGCATGCATTTTTCCCGGCGTTTTCGATGCGTAAGGAAGCCCGGTGATCTCTTCGAGCGGCAGCGCGTCCATGTCCGCACGGAGGCCCAGCACCTTGCTGCCTTTCTTCTTGCCGCGGATCACGCCGACGACGCCGGTACGGCCGATGCCGGTCACCACTTCGTCGCAGCCAAAACTTTTCAGCATATCGGCGACTTTGCCCGCCGTGCGATGCACGTCGTAGAGCAGTTCCGGATGCTGATGAAAATCGTGGCGCCACTCGGCGATCTCGTCGGCGCGGTCGGCGATGCGATTCAAAACGGGCATGGTTTCACCTCAAGACCCCGATAGTGCCGAAACCGAACATCGGCGGCAAGTTGCTCGACCGTCGCTAGTTTTTTCGTGCTTGCCGCCGAAGCGCAGGATTAGCGGTTGCCAAAACGGCAAGCGGCTGGTATCTCCGCGCGCGTTTCAACGCTGCAGCGTTTCCCTAACCTTCGAGAGGCCTGCGACAGCTCTCGCCGCAACAAGAACATTCTCATCTGCCGACGCACCGGAAAAGCAATGCGATTGTTCAGTTTGGAGACAAAATTAAAGCGGGGCCTCAGAGCTGTCTATTGGCAAGGTTCGCTTCTCTCGGCGCGCATGATGGGCGATCCGTCCTATGCATTCTTCGACCGGCAAGTCCGCCAAGATGTGTGGCGCCTCGACCGCATCGCCGTTCTGCCTGAGCGCGACATCGTATTCTTGCCGATCCCGAAGAACGCGAACTCAAAAACCCGGGGAATTTTCGCTGAAGTGCGCGGCGCGCGGAATCCCTTCACCCGAAATCCGACGAAGAAGTTTCGACAGTCGTTGACCGCACAAGACATCTCCATTCAGCAATTCTACCGCCTGATACACGCGAAAAGCCGCCTTTCGTTCGCAATCGTGCGAGATCCTTACGACCGCGTTCTTTCCGCGTGGGCGAACAAATTTCGCGGGCGATCCCTCGTTCCCGGCGCTCCACTGCGGAAACGTCCGCGCGAGTTGGAAATCTATCTCAGTCTGCGGAAGTCGATCGATCCGTCCCTCCCCGTGGGTCCCGACAAGGAGCTCGGCTTTGACGAGTTCCTTGTCTACGTCTCTGCGATCCTGGGCAAGCAGATCGATCCGCATATCGAAACGCAATCGAGCTTTTTGGATATTCCCTTCGTGCCAATCGATCACATGGTGCGGCTTGAAACTTACGCGCGTGACATGATGCCGGTCCTTGCGCAAATGAAAGCGCCTGACTCGCTCGTGGCGCGACTCGGCGAAAAAGTAAATCCGAGCAGGCTCGCCAAGAAGGACTATGCCATTACGCCGGAGCAGAAGAAGAAAATCGAAGCGCTCTATGGCGAGGACATCGACCGCTTCGGCTATCGCCGGTAATTCCGCCGTTATAGATGCCGCGCCGGCCTTCGCTATTGACGGGGCCGCGCCCGATCCGTAGGTCTTTCCGCGGCAGGGCCCGTAGCTCAGTGGTAGAGCACGTGACTTTTAATCACGGTGTCGATGGTTCGATCCCATCCGGGCTCACCAAAACTCCAAATCAGCCGGCGGATTTGCTCTCGCGCTTGCGGTATGGCCGCGCGGGACCGCGGACATTGTGTATCACCGGGCCGCCGCGCCGTGCGAGCCAGGTCACGAACTGAATCTGGTCGCCGCGATAGTGAAGCTTTTCGTAATCGACCGGCCGATTGCCTTCCGAATAGGAAGTCCGCTCGATCAGAAAGACCGGCTGCCGTTCGCGGATTTGCAAAGCCTCGGCGACGTCCGGATCCGCAAGCACCGACTCGAGCCGATACTCGGCGCCGACCAGCGGCACGCCGCATTTCGTTTCCAGGATCGAGAAGATCGGTTCGGTCTCGAGATTTTCAGCGATGACCTTTTGGCCGAGTTCGCGCGGAAGATAAGTTTCGTCGAACGAGAGCGGCATCTGGTCCGCGAGACGCACGCGCTGAATGCGAGTCACGATCGTCCCGACGGGAATGTCGAGTTTTTTGGCGACTGCTTCGCTTGCCGCAACGATGCGGTGATCGATCACGGTTGCGGTCGCGTTCCGCCCGACCGACTGCATATCTTCCACGAAGCTCGTGAGCTCCGTCAGCTCCTGCGTGATCTTGGGGCGGGTGATAAACCGCCCTCCCTTGCCGCGATTTTCGACAAAGCCGCGCTGCACCAAATTCTGAATAGTCGTGCGGATCGCCAAGCGATCGACCCCAAACTCGGCGATCAGCCTGTCTTCCGTGGGAAGCCGGCTGCCCGGGACCCAAACCCCATTGGAGATGCGCTCGATCAGCGCGTCTTCCACATGAGCCGTCTCATGGGCCGTTTGAGGAGAAAGACTGCCGGTATCAATCCTCATAGCCATATGTTGGCACCGGGCTTTTTCCCTGTCCAGACTTTGCGAACCGGGCGGAAAGGCTTATAGGCTTGCGGCAAATTCGACGATCCAGGTTTGTGGAACCGCGTCCCGCCCGGCTCGATCATTGCTTCTCTTCATGGGTTCGGGTCATCCAATGAAAACCTATCGCATCGCCGCCATCCCCGGGGACGGGATCGGTAAAGAAGTGGTGCCGGAAGGTATCCGCGTGATGGAGGCAGCCGGAAAAAAATTCGGCTTGGCCTTCAAGTGGGATCACCTTCCCTGGAGCTGCGAGTACTACAAGGAACACGGCGCGATGATGCCCGAGAACGGGCTCGCGCAGATCAAGAACCATGACGCGATTTTCCTCGGCGCGGTCGGTTATCCCGGCGTGCCGGACCATGTTTCGCTCTGGGGTCTTCTGATCCCGATCCGGCGCGAATTCGATCAGTATGCAAGCGTGCGGCCGGTGAAGCTGATGCCGGGCATCAGGTCGCCGCTGGCGGGGCGCAAGATCGGCGACATCGATTTCATCGTCGTGCGCGAAAACACCGAAGGCGAATACTCATCCGTTGGCGGCCGGAGTTTTGCCGGCACCGACCGCGAGGTCGTGTTTCAGCAAGCCGTATTCACGCGCCACGGCACCGACCGGATCATGAAATACGCCTTCGAGATTGCGATGAAGCGGCCGAAGAAACATCTCACTTCGGCGACGAAATCGAACGGCATTTCGATCTCGATGCCGTATTGGGACGAGCGCTTCAAGGAGATGTCGGCGCAATATCCCGATGTGAAGACCGACCAGTATCACATCGACATTCTGACTGCGCATTTCGTGCAGAACCCGGATCGCTTCGACGTGGTCGTCGGCTCCAATCTGTTCGGCGACATTCTTTCCGATCTCGGCCCGGCCTGCACCGGCACGATCGGCATTGCGCCTTCCGCGAATTTAAACCCGGAGAAGAAATTTCCTTCGATGTTCGAGCCCGTGCACGGCTCGGCGCCGGACATCTACGGCAGGAACATCGCCAACCCCATCGGCCAGATCTGGTCGGGCGCGATGATGCTGAAGCATCTCGGACACGAGGACGCGCACGACGCCGTCTTGCGCGCGATCGAAAAGGTGCTGGAGGCCGGCCCGCGTACGCCCGAGATCGGCGGGCAGGCTTCGACGCAGGACGTGGGCAAGGCTATCGCGGAGGCGATTTAGTCAAGCCTGTCATTCCGGGGCGCGAGCGCAGCTCGCGAACCCGGAATCCAGACAGGTTAGCGAGCGCTTCTGGATTCCGGGCTCGCGCCTCCGGCGCGCCCCGGAATGACAAGTTTTCAGCGCGCTTCGCGTTTCCAGTTCTCGCGCGTTTCAGCGGCGAAATCCTTCAACCGTCCCGCCGAGATCGCGTCGCGGATGCCCTGCATCAGCTCCTGATAGTAAGCGATGTTCGCCCAGGTAAGCAGCATCGCGCCCAGCATCTCGTTCGCTTTCACCAGGTGATGCAGATAGGCACGCGAATAATCGCGCGCCGCGGGGCATTGGCTTTGCTCGTCGAGGGGCTTCGCATCTTCCGCATGGCGCGCATTTTTCAAGTTGATTTTGCCGAAGCGCGCATAGGCAAGCGCATGCCGCCCCGCTCGCGTCGGCAGCACGCAATCGAACATATCAATGCCGCGCTCAACGGCGGCGAGGATGTCGCCGGGCTCGCCGACACCCATGAGATAACGCGGCTTGTCCGCCGGCAACTCCGGCACCGCTTGTTCGATGGTCGTGAGCATCACGTCCTGCGGCTCGCCGACCGCGAGCCCGCCGATGGCGTAGCCTGAAAAGCCGATCCTCACCAGCGCGCGCGCGGATTCCTCCCGCAGCTTCGGCAGCGTCCCGCCCTGCACGATCCCGAACAGCGCGCGGCCGGGCTCAGCGCCTTCGAATGCGCGCTTGGAGCGCTCGGCCCAGCGCAACGAAAGCTGCATTGCGCGTTCGACTTCGTTGTCCGGCGCAGGCAAGCGGATGCATTCGTCAAGCTGCATGACGATGTCCGCATCGAGCAGATTCTGGATTTCGACCGCGCGTTCCGGGGTCAATTCGAATTTCGTGCCGTCGAGGTGCGAGCTGAACGTCACGCCCTTCTCGTCGATCTTCCGCAGCTTTGAGAGCGACATCACCTGATAGCCGCCGGAGTCGGTGAGGATCGGCCCCTGCCACCCCATGAATTTGTGCAAGCCCCCGAGCTTCGCGATACGCTCCGCTCCGGGTCGCAGCATCAAGTGATACGTGTTGCCGAGAATGATGTCGGCGCCGGCCTCGCGCACGTGATCGAGAAACATCGCCTTCACGGTCGCCGCGGTACCGACCGGCATGAAAGCGGGCGTGCGGATTTTGCCGCGCGGGGTTTCGATTTCGCCGCGGCGTGCAGCCCAGTCCTGCGCCAGGACCTGAAAACGGAATGCGGACATGAGCCTGCTTATCGGGCGCGCTCGGGAAAAAGCAAGCAGGCGTCGCCGTAAGAGTAAAAACGGTAATTGCTCGCGATGGCGTGGGCATAAGCGCGTTTCATGCGCTCCAATCCGGAAAATGCGGCGACCAGCATGAAAAGTGTGGAGCGCGGCAGGTGGAAATTCGTAAGCATCGCGTCAACCGCTTTGAATTTATAACCCGGCGTAATGAAAATCGCCGTGTCGCCGGAAAATTCGCCGAGCGTTCCGTCATCTTTTGCGGCGCTTTCCAGCAAGCGCAGCGCCGTCGATCCCACGGCGACAATTCGCCCGCCCTTTTTACGAGCCGAATTCAGCGCCTTCGCGGTCTCAGCCGTGACCGACCCCCATTCGCTATGCATTTTGTGCGCGCCGGTATCGTCGGACTTTACCGGGAGAAACGTCCCCGGCCCGACATGCAGCGTCACGCGATGGAGCGACACGCCGCGCGCGTCGAGCGACGACAGCAATTCGTTCGTGAAATGCAACCCCGCCGTGGGCGCCGCGACCGAACCCTCATGTTTCGCGAACATCGTTTGATAGTCGTCGCGATCCTTGTCGTCGTCCTCGCGGCGCGCTGCGATATAGGGCGGAAGCGGCATGTGGCCGAGCGCGTCGATCGCCTCTTCCAGGATCGGCCCGTGAAAATCGAAGCGCAGCGTGATCTCTCCGCCCTCGCCGATCTCGTCGACCGTCGCATCGAGCGCGCCGAGCATGCAGACGCGCGCCTCGTTACCGAAGCGAATCCGGTCGCCCCGCTGCAGCCGCTTCAACGGCTTCACCAGCGCGCGCCATGAATCGCCGCTCTCTCGCTTGGTGAGCGTTGCTTCGATCTTCGCGCGGGCATCGTCGCGCACGCGCTCGCCGATCAAGCGCGCGGGAATGACCTTGGTGTCGTTCACAACCAGCGCGTCGCCGGGCTGCAATAGCTGCGGCAAATCGCCGACCGAACGATCCGAAAGCTCGGGCGCAGCACCGGGATGCACGACTAGGAGCTTCGCCGCATCGCGCGGCATGGCGGGCCGAAGCGCAATGCGCTCCTGCGGCAGTTCGAAGTCGAAAAGGTTTGTGCGCAAGGCGTTTGGTCCTGTCTGCGCAACAGAATTAAAACGCCGCAAGGCTAACGGCAATCATTTGCTCGTGCGACTTTCGCGAAGACATCTAACGGGGTCATTGCCGGGCTTGTCCCGGCAATCCATGAGGCCTCTCAAGCACGCTGATGGTCAGCATGGATTACCGTGACTCGTCCGCGCCACGGCGCTACGCTTGCCGGGCGCGACGGCCCGGTAATGACAAAAAATAATTTATTTATCCGCGGCGATCTTCGCCTTCACGATCTTGTCGGGATCCTTCACCGGCTCGCCGCGCTTGATCTTGTCGACATTCTCCATGCCGGACGTAACCTCGCCCCAGACTGTGTACTGATTGTTGAGCCAGGGCGATTCATTGAAGCAGATAAAGAACTGGCTGTCGCCCGAATCCGGGTTCGCCGCGCGCGCCATCGAGACCGTGCCGCGGGTGTGTTTGGTGGGCGTGAATTCCGCTTTTAGCTTTTGGCCCGAGCCGCCGGTGCCGGTGCCCTGCGGGCAGCCGGTCTGCGCCATGAAGCCGTCGATCACGCGATGAAACACGAGACCGTCGTAAAATCCTTCGCGCACGAGTTCCTTGATGCGCTTCACGTGGTTCGGCGCGAGATCGGGCTTCAGCGCGATCGTGACGGGGCCCTGGGTGGTTTCAAGAATTAAAGTATTTTCTTTGTCGGCCATGACGGCTCCTTTCCTTATTTCTTATCTCCGGCGACGCGCGCGGTGACGATCTTGTCGGGGTTCTGCACCGGCTCGCCGCGCTTGATCTTGTCGACGTTCTCCATGCCGGAAGTCACCTTGCCGATCACGGTGTATTGGCCGTTCAGGCTCGGCGTCGAGCCGAACATGATGAAGAACTGGCTGTTCGCGGAATTCGGGCTTTGCGAGCGCGCCATGCCGACGACGCCACGCGTGAACGGCGTCGAGGAAAACTCGGCCGGAAGATTCGGATATTTCGAGCCGCCGGTGCCATTGCCGTACTGGCCGTCGCCGGTCTGCGCCATGAAACCTTCGATCACACGGTGAAACGGCACGTTGTTGTAGTAGCCGTCGCGCGCGAGCTGCTTGATGCGTTCGGCGTGCTTGGGCGCGAGATCGGGGCGAAGCTGGATCACGACCTTGCCCTTCGTCGTCTCCAAAACGATCGTGTTCTGCGGGTCGGTTGCCTGGGCGGCGGCGGGAAAATTCAGCGCGAACAGGCAAAGAAAAGCGAGCGCGGCAAGACGAAACATGAAAGCTCCCGGATTATTTCTTGGGGAATTTGGCGGCGAGTTTGGCGAGCACGGACTTCGGCACGAAAGACGATACGTCGCCGTGCATGGCGGCGATTTGCCGGACCAATGTGGCGGTGATCGGGCGCACCAGGGGAGACGCCGGCAGGAACACGGTCTGAATCGAGGGCTCCATCGCGCCGTTCATGCCCGCCATCTGCATTTCATAATCGAGATCGGTGCCGTCACGCAGGCCGCGGATCAGGAGCGTCGCGCCCGCTTTCTTCGCCGCATCGACGACAAGATTATCGAAGGTGACGGTCTCGAGCTGCGTTTTTTCCGCGCTCGCGATCGGCCCGCAGACTTCTTTCAGCATCGAAAGCCGCTCGTTCGCATCGAACAGCGGCTTTTTGCCGGGATGCACGCCGACCGCGAGCACGAGCTTGTCCGCGAGCCGGCAGGCGCCGCGCACCACGTCGAGGTGCCCGTTGGTGACGGGATCGAAGGAGCCGGCGTAAAGCGCAATACGGGCCATGCAAAAGAGTTAGCGTTTGAACGGACGAGTGACAAGGAGCCCGGCATTAAGCATAAACAGCTTGTGAGTTGCGCGCATTGCAATCATCGTTTTCCATCGCCCGTTTCTGGGAATCCTACATGCCTCGCTTTCTCGCGTTGATTGCGCTCTTTCTTTCGTTTTCCTCGACTGTCCATGCGCAAATCCCTCCCAGCGAGGCGCAGGTTGCGCGATACCGGGGATTGTTCGCGGACGCCGCGAAAGGCGACAGCGCGGCGATCAAACGCGCGCTCGCAAACGGCGCCGATCCGAATATCCGCGACGAGGATGGGCGCACGCCGCTCATGGCCGCGGCCTACCGCAAGCAATACGACGCCGCGCTTGCTCTGCTCGAAGGGAAAGCGGATGCAAACGCATTGGAGAAGCAGCAATACGATGTCGTAACCATTGCCTCGGTCGCCGACGATCCTCAAATGCTCAAGCTCGCACTCGACCACGGCGCAAGCGCAAAGAACATCACAAGTCCCTATTACGGCACGGCACTGATCGCCGCCGCGCATCTCGGCCACGCCGGAATCGTGCGGATGCTGATCGAAGCGAATGCGCCGCTCGACCACGTCAACAATTTGGGCTGGACGGCGTTGATCGAAGCGATCGTGCTCGGCAACGGCGATGGCCGCTACCAGGACACGGTGAAGGCGCTCGTTGCGGCGGGCGCCAACCTGAATCTTGCCGACCGGAGCGGCGCAACGCGGGTCGCACTCGCGAAAAACAGGAATTACGAAACGATCTTTCGCATTCTGGAAGACGCCGGAGCGAGGTA
>Ga0157372_10009732_pt1 | contig 10223 bp, 6 predicted proteins | sample C55metaG_FD_115307 | JGI IMG/M metagenome (GOLD analysis project Ga0157372, IMG submission 115307) | Corn rhizosphere microbial communities from Kellogg Biological Station, Michigan, USA - C5-5 metaG | ecosystem: Host-associated > Plants > Roots > Rhizosphere > Soil | place: USA: Michigan...
ATCTCATCACCTTGCACGGTTCCGATGGGCGTGTGCGCTTCGCCAGTCCCGCCGCCCGCGCGCTGCTGGGCCGCGAGCCGGATACGCTGCTGGGCCTTGCGCCGGCCACGCTGGTGCATCCGGACGACGTGAAGCCGATGCAGTATGCTTTCGTGCAGGCGAGTTATTTCGGACGTGCCGGCAAGGCGGAAGTGCGGCTGAAGCGTGTCGATGGCTCACATGTCTGGACGGAAATCCGTTGCCGCCCGGCGGAGCACGCGCACGGGAAGGAATCGGAGATCGTTGCGGTGACGCGCGACATCACCGATCGCAAGGTGCAGGAGCGCGCGTTGATCGAGGCGCGCGATCTGGCCGAAGGTGCGAGCCGCGCCAAATCCAATTTCCTCGCCAATATGAGCCACGAGCTGCGCACGCCGCTGAATGCCATCCTTGGCTTCTCCGAAGTGATGACGCACGAGATGTTCGGGCCTTTGGGCGGGCCCCGCTATCGCGAATATGCAGGACTCATCCATGAATCCGGCGGGCACTTGCTTGAGCTGATCAATGGCGTCCTCGATATGTCGAAGATCGAGGCGGGCAAATTCGAGATTTCCGAAGAGCTGTTCAACCTCCCCGAAGTGGTCACGCAGGCTGTGCGCTTTGTAAAGCTGCAAGCGGACCGCAAAGGCCTGGTGCTGCGGACGGATCTTGCGGCCGATTGCGGCACCATCTTCGCCGACAAGCGCGCCATCAAGCAGATGCTTGTGAACCTCCTCACCAACGCCGTGAAGTTCACGACCCGCGGCGGTGAAGTAAAGCTGACGGCCGCGCAGGACGGCAGCGGCGGCATGCTGATCTCCGTGCGCGACACCGGTATCGGAATTCCGCCGGAAGATCTGGTGCGGCTCGGCCGGCCATTCGAACAGGTCGAAGGCGCCTTCGTGAAGAAGCAGGAGGGCACTGGTCTCGGTCTCGCGCTGGTGAAGGCGCTGGCCCTCATGCATGGCGGCGAAGCGATCATGGAGTCGAAGCTAGGCCAGGGCACGACCGTGCGCTTGCGCCTGCCGCATGCTGCGGTCAACGCGAGCGGCGAACCGCTCACGGCCGAACCTGCAGCTCCTGCCCCGTTGCCGATCCCGCTCAAGGGCGCGGCGTAGACCTGCGGTTCACATCGTCAATTCGAAGACGGTGCCGCCGTTCTTTTTGCCGCCGGCGGAAGCCACCCCGAGAAGATGACCATTTCCGTCCATGACAACGCCGTTCGGGTATCGGGCGCCGTTGCAGCTCTTTGTTCCGCAAAAGCTATGCAGCACATGGAGCTTTCCATCGGGCTCCAGCTTGTAAACGACACCGCCCTTGTCTTTGCCACCGTTCAGGGCTGCGCCGAACAGGTTCCCGGCTGCGTCCATCACCAACGCGCCCTGCGGCGTGGCCCCGTCCGCACAATCTTCCGCACTGCAAAACGTGTGAAGCACGCGGCTGACGGAATTTTCGCCATTGGGTGAAACCATGAAAACGACGCCACAGTTCAGTTGCCCGGCATTGCAGTTGCGACCGCCAAACTCCGTCGCGCCGAAGAGGTTGCCGGCTGCATCGAAGATCAATCCGCCGTACGGAGAACGCCCGTCCCGGCAGTTCGCCACCGAACAGAATTTGTAAAGGACGGTCTCCTTCCACGTCTTGGTGGCATGATCGCGCGACAGTTCGAACACCACGCCGCCGCCATCTTCGTAGTTGGCGTCCTCACCTCCGCGATAGGTGGTGCCGTATAGATTGCCGCGCCCATCGACCAGCAGATTGCCGCTCGGCATTTTTCCGTCGTCGCAGTTGCCGTCTTCTTCAGGAGTCCCTGGCCGGTTGCGCGCGTGTGCTTGCGCAGCGTTTCCATCAGGCGCGCAGAACACATAAAGTTCTTTGACGCGCCATTCTTCCTTGTCTTTTTCGCGCGCATCTTCCTTACGCGGCTTCAGCTCGTAAATAATTCCGGCTTCGCCTTCACCGCCCTCCATGCTCGCGCCATAGAGTGGAGACTCGCCGTCGTATGGCAGGCCGGCTGCAGCGCCTGCGTAGGTGAACCCGCCTTGGGCTGACGCACCACCCATGCAATCGTCTTCGGGCTCCGAAGAATCGGCACCGCAGAAATTGTGAATGACGATCAACTCCCAGCCATCGGCGTCGCGTTCGAGCTTGAAACCAACACCGCCGCCTTCCTCTTCGCCACCGCCGGAAGTAACGCCGTAAAGGCTGCCCTCTTTGTCGATGATAAGAGTGGCCGACGGATACTTGCCGTCAGCGCAGTTCTCTTCGCTGCAGAAGCTATAGAGCGTCGAGTGACGCCAGCCGCCATTTCCATCCGGGGTCAACTGAAAGATCGTGCCGACGCCGTTCTTTCCGCCCTGCGACGTGGTCCCGTAGAAATTGCCCGTCGCATCCATCACCAGATTTCCGACGGGCGCACTGCCATCGCGACAATTGCCGCCGGCGCATTCGGTGAAGGAGTGCAGCGTATTCAGCGCCGCTGCATCAGCGGGTGCAGCCGCCGCGATTGTGACGCCCAGCAAGCCAGCCGCGGAAATCCAACCGGCGTAATGTTTCCGTAGCATTTTATGCATGGTTCACTCGCTCGCTCGCCAAAACCTGAGGTATTGAGACGCAAAATCATTCCATTGCAAGCGAAGAAACGGCGCGCGCCCGCTTCGCTCCACTTGAGGGTGAATAATCGGACCAATAAGGCGCGCGCCAGCGGGGTGTCCCGATGCAGGCAGTGTACAATACCCGTCACACCTTGCCAAGCGGTACGCAACACTTGTTCCATAATGGTGGGATTCGTGTTCTATTATTTCGCTGTCTTAGCTCTAGAAATTCTGTTAGTTTTGCGATCAGTCGCATCGAGCGGTGGGCGCGAGCGCACGACTCCAGTCTTTAATTCATCAACTCTGAGGGAACCAAAAATGACAAACGTAGTGCGTTTGCGGAATGGCGCGGCCATTTGCGCTTTGCTGGCTGCGGCGTTCATGGCCGCTCCGGCCAGTGCCAATATCGATGGCAATCTCAAGATTATCAATGCAGCTCATCACGACACCTCGCTGCCACTGCGCGACATGATCCGCGAGTACAACAAGCAGCACGCGCACGACATCCATGTCGGACACCACGAGATTCCATTGCTGCCCGGCCCGGCGACCAAACATCTGCCGGCGACTGTCGCTGACGGCATCAAGGGCCCCGGATTCTTGCCCGGCAAGGTCGCCACAACCGACCTGCTCAACTTCGATGGCCTCAACGATACGAACAGCGATTGCAGTTGCGCACCGCCCGACACCAACGGGGCCGTCGGTGCAACCCAATATGTGCAATGGGTGAATTCTGCCTTTGCGATCTACAATAAAACAACGGGCGCGCTGATCTCCGGCCCGACTGCTGGCAACGCGCTCTGGCAAGGGTTCGCCGGCCGCTGTCAAAGCAACAACAATGGCGATCCGATCGCGCAATACGACAAGGTCGCGGGGCGATGGGTAATGCAACAGCCCGTATTCTCGAATCCGTACAAAATGTGCGTGGCGGTCTCAACCACAAGCGACGCGACAGGCTCGTACAATCGTTACGAGTTCGATTTTGCCAACGTCTTTCCGGATTATCCCAAGCTTGGCGTGTGGCCGGTATATGGGAACAACGCCTACTTCCTCTCCGTACGAGACTTCTTGAACGGGCAGCAGTTCCAGGGCTCGCAGCCGTGCGCGATGGATCGCGCGGCCATGTTGGCTGGCAGCGCGGCTACCATGCAGTGCAAGTTGATCAGCGGCCAAGACGGCGTGCTGCCCCAGGATTTTGACGGCACCACCCTGCCGCCAGCCGGAGCAGACGAACTGTTTGCCAATCACACGGGCACGAACAAGATCCAGTTCTGGAGAATGCACGTCGACTTCGCGAATCCGAACAACACGACGTTGAGTAGTGCGACTGGCGTCACCGTTCCGAGCTTCAGCCAGGCCGGCAATGTCCCGCAGAAGGGCACAACCACCAGACTGGACGCGCTCGCGGGCTTCACAATGTATCGCCTTGCTTATCGGAACTTCGGCGACCATGAGTCGATCGTTGCGACCCATTCTGTAAGCGTCAACGGCCGAGCGGCCGTGCGCTGGTACGAGTTCCGCACTCCGTCCAGCCCCACGCTGTTCCAATCGGGCAACGTGAAGAACAAGACGCTGCATTACTGGGCGGGCAGCATTGCCATGGACAAGGCAGGGAACATGGCTGTCGGCTACAGCACGTCCTCGGCCAACGACTTCCCCGGCATCAATTACTCCGGACGCGCGCTGTCGGATAACCCCGGCAAGATGAAAAAGCATGCCGGCGGAAACACGACAAACGGCACCGGAAGCCAGACGGATGGCCTGACGCGTTGGGGCGACTACAGCGCCATGTCCGTCGATCCCACGGACGATTGCACGATGTACTACACCACCGAGTACCTGAAGACGACCGGCTCCTTCAATTGGAGCACGAAAGTCAACTCCTTCAAGTTCAACAACTGCACCTGATTGTTTTTGGCATCAACACCCTCGGGGGCGGGCTTCGGCCCGCCCCCTTTTTATGCGCAGAAAGCGGCGAGGACAGTTTGGCGGCGCTTTTTTTGTCTGGCGGCATTGTCACAGGGCGAACAAACGTCAGAGACTACCCGCGCGCGCGCATGACGCGCAGAAAAGAAGGGGCTTCACTCACTCGACAACCAGCACGGGGAGACATCGATATGTCCAGAAATTTTTCGGTGTTGTGTATGGCGGTATCGGCCGCCGCCTTGTTAGCCGCTTCGTCAACGCAGGCGGGCGATAATCGAATGGCTGTAACAGCGCATCTCGAGAAGAGTCCGCTTTCGGGCGGGGTGCTGATGGCCCGGGGCATCCGCAGTGGCGCGGTACGTCTTCCCGGCGGAATGGCTGCGGGGCATACGACTGCGCTTAACTGCAAACCGGCGCCGTGCACGTTGCCAAATGTGCAGGCCTCGGAAGGCGGGCAGCCAGTCGACGAAGACCCGATCTCGGTCGATCCGAACAACGCCAAGCACGTGCTGACGGGCGGCAACGATTACAATTGCAGCTCCAGCCTGCAGGGCTATTACGCGTCCACCAATGGCGGCAAGAAATGGACAGCCTCCTGCGGCACGCTGGCAGCAGGGGCCGGTGGCGGCGACGGCGATCCCATCGTCGGTTGGGACCTGAATAGCATCGCCTATCGCGGCGGGATCGATTCCGCCGCCAATCTGGAAATCGTGGTCGGTTCGTCCACGGATTTCGGCACGACCTGGGGCACGCCAGTCGTGGCAGCCGCCACCGCGGGCATCGATATGGACAAGCCGTGGCTTGAGATCGACACGAATGCGAACAGCCCGCGCAAGAACACGCTCTATGTTTCCATGACCGAGTTCAGCGGGAACAATTCGCGGATCGGCGTCACGCACTCAACCGATGGCGGCAAGACCTGGAAACTGGTGGATGTCAGCACCCAACAAATCTATCCTAATGACATCGATCAATTCAGCGATCTGGCCATTGGCGACGACGGCACGGTCTATCTCACCTGGCAGCGGTGTCCGGCGACAGGACCAACCGGCGACTGCGGCGGGACCACGGCGACAATGTACTGGTCCAAGTCTACAGATGGCGGCAGCACGTGGTCGAAGGAGAAGAAGATTCACGACGTCGCGCTTGTGCCGGATACCTGCGGTGGGTTCTATGGCTGCCTGCCGAATACCTTCGAACGCGTCGCCAACATTCCGGTGGTGGCAATCGACAACAGCTCCACCTCCACGCACGGCCGGCTTTACGTGATGGACTACAACTGGACCGGCGCATACATGCAGGAACGCGTCTCCTCTTCAGCGGATGGCGGATCGACGTGGAGCACACCCGTCGGCGTCACCCCGTTATCCGACAACCATGATCAGTTCTTCGAGTGGATCAACGTCAGTCCGAAGGGGTTGGTGGCGGCCACATGGCTCGACCGCAGCCTCGACCCGGCCAATATCAATTACGACGCCTTTGCGGCCATCTCAAACGATGGTGGCGCAACCTTCGGCACCAACCAGCGTCTCTCCACGGCATCTTCGAATCCGTTCAATGACGGCTTCGGCAGCGGCTTCATGGGTGACTACACGGGCAATGCGTGGGACGGGAAGAAGAAGCTCTTGATGTCGTGGCCGGATACGCGCAACGGCACGGATACGCAAGACGAAGTGGGCGGCTTGAAGCCGTAGTTGGATTCCGCGCCGCCGCGCGTCGCTCTTAATGCGCGCGGCGGCGATTTCCTCGCGATCTGTCAGGTCGAAGGCAGCCGGCTGATCGCCCGTGGCACGCGCGCCGCGCTGTTGGATTAGCGGCTGCCCGAAATCCGTCTTTTGGAACTCTGGTGCTCCGGCAGGCGTTAAAACTCGCCGGGGGTGTTCTTTCTGGGCAGCAGACGCCCCGGCTTTGGCTATTCGGCAACACGGCGGCGATGACGGACACAATACAACTCCTCCCCAAAGCATCTTCGGGAATAGAGGGTCTTGACGAAATTCTGCGCGGCGGCTGGGCACGCAACCGCTTGCACCTACTCGAGGGCACTCCCGGTACCGGTAAAACCACGATCGCGCTTCAATTTCTCATGGCGGGCGCACGAGCCGGCGAGACCGGTATCTATATAAGTCTCGCAGAAACGGAGCGTGAGCTGCGGGATGGCGCCCGCTCGCACGGGTGGACCCTGGACGATCACATCGAGGTGTTCGAGCTCGTGCCGCCTGAAAGCGTGCTCGATTCGGACAAACATCAGAGCTTGCTCTATTCGTCTGATCTCGAGCTCGGTGAAACCATGCAGCGCATCTTTGCAGCCATCGAACGGCTCAAGCCCAAACGCGTGGTGATCGACAGCCTTTCTGAAATCCGGCTGCTGGCCCAAAGTGCCTTACGCTATCGCCGTCAAATTCTCGCGCTGAAGCACTATTTCGCCGAGCATCAGTCTACGGTTATCCTGCTCGACGATCTGACGTCGGAAAGCACCGACCAGGCCGTTCACAGTATCGCCCACAGCGTGGTGCATCTCGATCAGTTGGCTCCAATTTATGGTGGGGAACGTCGGCGCTTGCGCGCCGTGAAATGCCGCGGCCAGAGCTTCCGCAGCGGCTATCATGACTTCACCATCACAGAAGGCGGCATCAACGTCTACACACGCCTGGTGGCGGCGGACCACCGGAAGACCTTCTCGCCTTCGGCGGTCGGCAGTGGGATAGAGGAATTGGATTCGCTTCTTGGCGGTGGCATCTCGTCGGGATCGAGTACGTTGGTCATCGGCCCTGCTGGGACAGGCAAATCAACCCTCCTTTTGCATTATCTCGCAGCTGCCGTGGAGCGTGGAGAGAGCGCCGCGCTATTTGCCTTCGACGAGGAACTGGGTTTGTTGTTCGCGCGCTCTAAGGGACTCGGCATCGACCTCGAAGCCATGAGAGCATCCGGCAAGCTGACCATCCAGCAGATGGATGCCGCCGAACTGTCTCCAGGCGAGTTTTCGCACCGCGTGCGGGCCTGTGTCGATCGCACCGACGCGCGGGTTGTCGCGATCGATAGCCTCAACGGTTACCAGGCGGCGATGCCAGAAGAGCAGTACCTGATCCTTCATCTGCATGAGTTGCTGCAGTACCTGAACCGGCGTGGGGTAGCGACGTTTCTGACTGTCGCGCAGCATGGCATGATCGGCGATATGAAGCAGACTATCGACGTCACGTATCTGGCAGATACCGTGATCATGTTGCGCTACTTCGAAGCCGCGGGTCGTGTGCGCCGTGCAGTCTCCGTGATTAAAAAACGCACGGGGAGTCATGAAGACACCATCCGCGAGTACCGCATCGACAATCGCGGATTGACCCTCGGTCCTCCGCTGAACGAGTTCCAGGGTGTCCTTCGCGGCGTTCCGACCTATGTGGGTCAAGGCTCACCGCTTCTGAAAGGTGAAACTTGAACCATGCCGCGGAACGCGCGGCTGAAAGAGCCCTGATCCTTGCACCGCTTGGCCGCGACGCGCAGGTCGCCGCGAGCATCTTGCGGGATGCAGAGTTGCAATCGTTCATCTGCCGCGATCTGGCGCAGCTGGTCGATGAGATCCGCCGCGGCGCGGAAACCGCGATTCTGACGGAGGAATCTACGCGGGATGCCGCAGTTCTTGGATTAACGGAATGGGTTGCTGCGCAGCCGCCATGGTCGGATTTTCCCTTTATCGTTCTTACTGCGCATGGTGGGGGGCTGGAACGTAATCCCGGGGCAACGGAGCTGATGGAAGCCCTGGGGAACGTGACCTTTCTCGAGCGGCCATTCCATCCCACAACCCTTGTCAGCATAGTGAAAGCAAGCCTGCGGGGGCGGCAGCGGCAATACGAGTGTCAAAATCTCAACGAGGAACTGGAGTCGCGCGTGCGGGAGCGCACGGAGGAACTTGCCGCCACCAACCGCCAGCTCATGAGTCAAATTGAGGAGCGCGAGCGGGTGGAAGAGACCTTGCGCCAGATGCAGCGACTTGAAGCGGTGGGCCAACTGACCTCCGGTGTAGCGCACGATTTCAACAATCTGCTCACGGTGGTCTTGGGCAATCTCCAGTTCCTGGAGCGCGATCTGAAAGCGCATGGCGTCGATGGCAAATCGATGCAGCGCCTTTCTCATATGAGGATCGCGGCGGAGCGCGGTGCCAAGCTGACCGACCAGATGCTCACCTTCTCGCGCCGTCAGCGGCTGCAGCCCAAGACGCTCGACCTTAATGCGGTGATCAGTGGCATGCGCGAACTGCTTCAGAGCACGATCGGCGGCAGCGTTCAGATCGAAACGCAGCTTGCGCCGGATGTGTGGGCTGCATTTGCCGATCCTACGCAGCTCGAACTCGCCGTGCTCAATCTTGCGATCAATGCGCGCGACGCGATGCCGGTAGGAGGCGGTCTCAAGGTGACGACCGCCAATGTCTCGCTCGGCCAGCCGCTGTGGCCGGAGGATCCGCCCGCTGGCGAGTATGTCCAAATCTGTGTGGCGGATAAGGGCGCGGGCATGAGCGATGAGGTCCGGCGCAAGGCGTTCGAGCCATTCTTAACCACCAAGGACGTAGGGAAAGGTTCCGGCCTTGGCCTTAGCCAGGTGCTAGGCTTTGCCAAGCAGTCACGCGGCGGTGTGCGCATCCGCACGATCCCCGGCGAGGGTACCTCTGTCTATATCTACCTGCCGCGTGCCGAGCCGGCGTCCTTACAAGAGACGGCGGCCGCGCCGGCTGCTCAAACACACTGCGTCACACGAGGGGGCACCATCCTGTTGGTCGATGACGATCGTGCTGTACGCGATGTGACGGCTTCGATGCTGCGCGACCTTGGTTACATTGTGCTGGAAGCCGGAAGCGGTGGCGCCTCGCTCGACTTGGCGGATCGTGAGCGCAACATCGACCTGGTGATTTTGGACTTCGCAATGCCAGGCATGAATGGAGTGGAGGTTGCGCGGCAGCTAAGGGCGCGACGGCCCAATCTGCCGGTACTGCTCATCACAGGCTTTGCCGACCGCGCAGCGATTGAAGGGGTCGATCCCGAATGCATTCTCGGCAAACCGTTTGGAACCGGCGTTCTCGGCGAAAAGGTGAAACTCGCTCTTACCCGCGGTGCTGCACAGCGTCTAAGCCACGCGCCTGCATGAGGCCGCAAACAGTCAGCATTGTGCAGCGGCGATCGCTTCTTCGCGCAGGCCGCGCCAGACCAACCGCCCGCCGCACACGATTTCGAGAGCAGTGTAATCACCGCGCATTTCGGTAGCCGCCTGACGCAATGCGTCGGTATCATCCGTACAATGAATTTCGGAGATGCGGGCGAAAACGCCGTCGGCGCGCAGATAGCGGACGGTGTACGCGAGAAATCTAGCCACTCGGGAGAATTGCCCCAACCACAACATTGTGATGCCCCAACGACCGTTATCCTTTCACAGCTTTCTGTGAAATAAAATCACATAGGTTAAAAGCTGCATCCTTTCCGTTGCTTTGGAGTTAATCCTTTTCCGGAGGAGGCGGGGATGCGTTAGTGGAAGCTGTTCACCTGTTGCCGCCCTCAGAACGCGCAAAACAATATCGCGCGTTGGCGGCGGAATCCCTGCAAAAAGCTCAAAACCTCCCCGCGGGAGACAAGCGCGACTGGTATGTCGATATGGCGCTGGGCTGGGCCACGCTTGCGCAAAATTGCGAAAAGCTGGCCGCGGACA
>Ga0157372_10009733_pt1 | contig 10222 bp, 9 predicted proteins | sample C55metaG_FD_115307 | JGI IMG/M metagenome (GOLD analysis project Ga0157372, IMG submission 115307) | Corn rhizosphere microbial communities from Kellogg Biological Station, Michigan, USA - C5-5 metaG | ecosystem: Host-associated > Plants > Roots > Rhizosphere > Soil | place: USA: Michigan...
GTGCGCTCAATCACCTGATGAACAATGTCCTGCTTGATCAAAGGGGCAACCTCGCTCGAACAAATTGACACCCGAGGCCGGCGAATCCACCTCCCGCTTGCTCCGCCTTCCTGCTCCTCCGGGCAACCTTTCCACCCGAAGGCACAATCGGAAGCGGTCTCCGCGGACCCGCTCGCGCACTCTACGCTAGTGATGCTACAGGTTTTGCGCGTTTTGGGAAACTACCGAGTTTGGTTCTCGCGGGAATTTCCATCGCCCGCAACCGCTCATTCCCCACCCCGTCAGACCGCCGTTTCCACTCCCCGGCCCCGTTGTCAGGCCCTTCCTGGCTCCCGTAAGATGAAATCGTTCCTCGGCAGTGTCAAACGTTGTTCTGTCAGGCGCATACAGGCCTTTAGGCCGAAACTGTCCGGCAACCTGCGTCGTCAGAGAGACAGAGCATGCCGAACCGGCTCCCACTTGTCCCTTGGAGAGTTCAACCGCACACTCTTCCACCGGACTTCCCGTACCCGTTTCCACATTGAACCCTGGCCGTCGAGCGCTTCGTATCATCGCTCGCAGGCCTGCAGCCCGGAGTTGTGGCCTTGCAGCAGCACCCCAAATCGATCCGCATCGGCCTCCTCGCCGGCGAGCCCATCCGGCTCGAAGGCCTCACCATGATCTTCGAGGAGCCGCCGCCCGAAGGCCAGCCCCGCCTGGTTCCCACCATCGGCACTCTCGAAGAGCTCCTCGCCAATCCCGCAGTCGAGTACCTGGTTATTGACCTCAACTCGTCCGCCTGAGGCCTCCAGGTCCTCGAACTTGTTCGCCGCTCCCGCCCCGCCATGCGCCAGATCGTCATCGGACCCGAGCACGACGACGAAAAGGTGCTCGAAGCCATTGTCGCCGGCGCACGCGCCTATCTGGACTCCTCCGCCAACCCGCAGACCGTCCGCATGGCTCTCGACGTCGTGGTCAGCGGCTCCATCTGGGCGCCCCGCCGGCTCCTCTCCACCCTCATCGACCGCTTGCTCGGCGTCTCACAAACCCGCGTCTCCAACCCCAGCCTCGAACTCACTGACCGCGAGCGCCAGGTGCTCGAACTCATCCTCCGCGCCCGCTCCAACCGGGAAATCGCTGAAGAGCTCGGCATCGAGGAGCGCACCGTAAAGGCCCATGTGGGACGCCTCATGCGCAAAACCGGAGCCGATAACCGTATCGAGCTCTCCATCCGCGCCCTCAGCCGCTCGCTCGTCCCGAACCCCCTGAACTCCAGAAAATCCGAATAGTCTTCGCCCGTACGCCCGCGCCTCCGCCCCCGGCGCTCCTCCGCCGCCCCCTCATTACCTTCGACGCCCGCAGCTGGTTACTAAAATCCATTGTCCCTTCGTACTCTTGTTACGCCTGCACATTCCGGCGACACTCATTTCAGAAACAACGCAGATCTGGGGAAGGAGTTCACTGGGAAACCAATGAACTCCTCTTTTTTGTCTGTTTGAGCCACTGTCGCCCGATTGGCTCGCCCCGCCTACCGTGGCCTTACCCGGCCCAACCGCTCCGTACAGAAATTCCAGGGCTTCCGGAAACCTGGAGGCCCACGCATCCGGGTTGTGAGCCGCTCCCGGGCTTCTGTGCATGCGAAGACGCGCTGGCCCCAGTCCATCCCGGGTAAGGATGCCATCGAGACTGTCCACATCTTCCACCGGCTCCTGCACCGTTCCTACACCAATAAAGATCCGTTCGGGCCACTTGCTGAAGCTTTCTGCCCGATGCAGCAGGTAATCGTCATGGGCATAGAGCGAAGGGCTCTCCAGCAATAGCCGCCCAAATCTCCCCGGCGCCTCGAATACCGTGTACAACGCAATTCCGGCTCCATAGGACGAGCCCCCGATCCCTGTTTGCTCTGGTGCCGGATCGGTGCGAAACGTTCGGTTCACGAGCGGGATCACTTCATCCAGCAGGAACCGCGGATACTTCATGCCATCTACTGCCGGCATCGCCGGGCGAAGTGTCTCGTCGGGAAACGGCAGGTACTCCCTCGCCCGCTCGCGCCGTCCAGCATTGTCAATGCCAACGATGATCAGGGGCCGCACCTTGCCGTCGCGAATCAACTGTGCCGCCGCCTCATCGGCTCGCCATTCCTGGCCGGGATACTCCGACACACACCCATCGAAGAGATCCTGCCCGTCGTTCAGATAGAGCACCGGGTAGCGCTCGCGCCGCTGCTTCGTGCTGTCGTATCCCGGCGGAAGCCATACGCGCAATGTCCGTGAATTGTGAAACACCTGGCTTTCAAGGGTCACCAGGCGCAAATCGCCCGCCACAGAGCAGAGGGCGTTCGCCGGCGTTGATGGATGCGGCTGGGCATGGGTCCAGACACAGAAGCTGCATGCCAGAAGAAAAATCGGCATATGCCTGATATTCACGCCACTAGGCTACCGCGGCCCCCTCCGTCGTTGTCATCCTCGATTCCACCCACTCCGCACCCAACCCCGCGGCTGCTAGCCTGAATGGGTACGCCATCTTCCTGCGCCCGCATCCCGTTTTGGCGGGCGCAACTTCACCGGGTCCCGAACGTCTGAACCAGAAACATGCCCCGCTCCGGGGTCCGAAAGGACAGCTAAATGAAGAAGTTCATTGCGTGCCTCAGCTTCTCGCTTCTCCTTGCTCCCCTCACTTTCGCCGCCTCCTCCCGCGGAGATCTACAGGAACGGGTGGACGAGGCGAAGACCGTTCTCGATGAAGTTATGGCCGCACAGGACAGCACCATCCCCTCCAACATCCTGCAGCACGCCACCTGCGTCGGCGTTGTTCCCGGCCTCAAGAAGGGTGCCTTCGTCTTTGGCGGCCAGTACGGCCAGGGCGTGGTCACCTGCCGCACCGGCCATGGCTGGAGCGCTCCCGTGTTCATCCGTATGGCAGGCGGCTCGTGGGGTCTGCAGATCGGCGCGCAATCCACTGACCTCGTTCTCATCGCGGTCAACCGCCAGGGCTTTCAGGACCTGCTCAAGAACAAATTCAAGATCGGCGCCGATGCCGCCGCAGCCGCCGGCCCCGTAGGCCGCAACGGACAAGCCGCCACCGACTGGAAGATGAATGCCGAGTTGCTCACCTATTCGCGCAGCAAGGGCCTGTTCGCCGGCATCTCCCTCGACGGCACCGTGGTCAGCCAGAACCTTGACGACACCACGACCTACTTCGGCCACGAACATACCTTTGAGCAGATTCTCAAGGGCTCCGTCGACGTCCCCGTCGGCGCCGTCGCGTTCGTCAAAGACGTTGCCCACTACTTCGTCCAGGCACGCGGCAAGTAACGGAAATGGGTGCCCCGGGTCCCTCGCATTTGGGGACCCGGGACCTCACAAGCCTTCACCGGGCCCGGCACCGGTCTGCATTACTGCGGCGTGATAATCCCACCCAGCGCGTGCCGCCGCGGCAACACAATCCCGCGATGATCCACCTCAGGCCTCGCCCCGGCTTTGCTTTCGAGCCGCGCATCCACCGCGCGCTCAGTCAGCGCGCCGCCGCACGCCGGACACCAGTCCGCTTCCACTCCCTGTGCCAGCACCGCATGGCATTGTGTGCAGATTCGTTCCATCGCTTCGAGTATATCGGCGGTCGCATGCTGCCCGCTTAGCCGCTACTTCTTCGCCGTCTTCCCATCGGCCGCGGCCGTCACCGGCACCATGCGATACCCCTGCCATGTCGTCGGAATCGGCTCTACGCGGGCCTTCGGCCAGACTCGCGGAATCGGCTCCAACCTTCCAGCCTCTACCGGAGCCTCAACCTTCGCCATCTCGATCGGCAACACATTCAGGTCGGGATAGATGTTATGCGGCTGCGCGGGCCGCGGCGCACGCTGCGCAAATCCCTTCGGCTTGCGCACCATGCCCGAGTCGTCCGGCGCTTGCGGCCTGGGCGTCAGAACCAGCGGCGCCTCGGGCAGCACGAAGGCCTGAAGACCATCGCCCGGAATCTGCAGCTTGAACTGCGGCTTAACGCTCTCAGGAGTCGCCGGCAACTGAAACAGCCGGCCCAGATCCGGCATCGGCTTTGGCGCAGGCTTCGACTCCTGCCCATACGCGACACCGCAGCCCAGCACAACCACGAACGCCATTGCTTTCATCGCAGAACCCCGTATTCCTTCCGGACGCACCATCGCGCACAACGATAGCACCAACCGGCGCCAGACAACACGCCTATCCGCCGTACTGCTCCTCCGTCACCTGCTCCAGCCACTCCACGACCTTCTCATTCAGCCGCTCCTGGATCGCAATGTGCGTCATCGCGGTCGATGGTCCCGCGCCATGCCAGTGCTTTTCCCCGGGCGCGAACCACACCACGTCGCCCGGGCGCAGCTCCTCCATCGGCCCGCCCCAGTGCTGCGCGCGCCCAAATCCAGCGGTCACAATCAGCGTCTGTCCCAGCGGATGCGTATGCCACGCCGTCCGTGCTCCCGGCTCGAACGTCACGCTCGCTCCCGCCACCATCGCGGGATCGGGCGCGGTGAACAGCGGATCGATGCGCACCGTACCCGTAAACCACTCCGCCGGACCCTTGCCCGATGCCTGCGTTCCCGCTCGCTTAATTTCCATCTTTGCGCCTTTTCTACCGCCGCTTTGCGCGCGGCGCGCCATCGTCCGTGACTATTCCGCCTTGAGCGACGCCATGTCGATCGAGAACCGGTACTTCACATCCGACCGCACCAGCCGCTCGTATGCCTCATTCACCTTCTGAATCGGGATCACTTCCACGTCCGACGTGATGTTGTGCTTGCTGCAGAAATCCAGCATCTCCTGCGTCTCGGCAATGCCCCCGATCAGAGATCCCGAAAAGCTCCGCCGCCGGAACAGCAGCCCGAACACGCCCACCGCCAGCGGATTGGGCGGCGCGCCCACCAGCGTGATGTTTCCATCGCGGGCCAGCATGTTGATGTACGCGTTGATGTCGTGCTCCGCGGCCACCGCATCCAGAATGAAATCGAAGCTGCCCGCGTGCTTCGCCATCTCGTTCGCGTCGCGCCACAGCACTACCTCGTCTGCGCCGAGGCGCTTTGCATCCTCAATCTTGCTCGGTGACGTGGTAAACACCACGGTGTGCGCGCCCAGCGCATGGGCAAACTTCACCGCCATGTGCCCCAGGCCGCCCAGGCCCACCACGCCCACCTTCTTGCCTTTCGTCACGCCCCAGTGCCGCATCGGCGAATACGTCGTGATGCCCGCGCAGAGCAGGGGAGCGGTGCCCGCCAGATCCAGATTTTCCGGCACTCGCAGCACAAAATGCTGATCGACCACAATGCTGTCTGAATACCCGCCGTACGTCACGCCGCCCGTGTGCTTGTCAGGAAAGTTATACGTCAGCGTCAGGTTGGCGCAGAATTGCTCCAGCCCGGCCTTGCACTCGGGACAGGTACGGTCCGAATCCACCATGCAGCCGACGGCCCCAAGGTCGCCCGCCTTGAACTTTGTCACCGCCGAGCCCACCTTCGTCACGCGTCCCACAATCTCGTGTCCCGGCACACAGGGATACACCGTCGGCATCATCCCGCTCCACTCGTTGCGCGCCTGGTGCAGATCGGAGTGGCAGATGCCGCAGAACAAAATCTCAAGCTGCACATCGTTCTCGGTGGGTTCGCGCCGTGCAATGCTGCTCGACGCAAACGGCGAAGTCGCGCTCGCGACCGCATAGGCTTTCGCTTGATACATGGGGATCTCCTCAACTTTCGCGGGGAATTAACCTGGTCAGCCACCATGGTATCGAACCCCGGCCTCTCCCCACACTCATGACCTTGTCATCCTGAGCCGCAGGCGAAGGACCCGCTGTATCCTGCTACTTTTACCACCCTCCCCTTCCCATGACCTTGTCATCCTGAGCCGCAGCGAAGGACCCGCTATATCCTGCTACTTCTACGACCACCCGCCCCTTCCCATGACCTTGTCATCCTGAGCCGCAGGCGAAGGACCCGCTGTATCCTGCTACTTTTACCACCCTCCCCTTCCCATGACCTTGTCATCCTGAGCCGCAGCGAAGGACCCGCTGTATCCTGCTACTTTTACCACCCTCCCCTTCCCATGACCTTGTCATCCTGAGCCGCAGCGAAGGACCCGCTTTTCACTCGCCCGTGTTTGCCATCACACTTCGCGCGCCAAAAGTTCGAATATACTCACTCCCGTGCGCGACCACAATTACTTCACCTACATCGCTGCCAGCAAGAGCCGAACGCTCTATATAGGCGTCACAAATGGCTTGATAAGGCGAATGTACGAGCACAAACACAAACTCGTGCCGGGGTTCACGGCACAGTACAATTGCAACCGCCTGGTGTGGTTCGAACGCTTCCAGTACATCGACAATGCGATCCGTCGCGAAAAGCAGCTGAAGGGATGGCTTCGCTCGAGAAAGATCGCTTTGATTGAGCAATCCAACCCTACCTGGGAAGACCTCAGCGCCACCTGGTTCCCCGAGCCATCGCTAACTTACCAAATCAACTTGTCATCCTGAGAGCAGGCGAAGGACCCGCTTCCCTCACCGCGCCAGCGACCCCACCGCCACCTCAATCACCCGAACATCCGCAGCGCGGTCGCGCGCCGTAAACACAATCCGCCCCGACCCATCCGCCACAAAACTCGACCCGCCATAGGTCCATCCGGCCCACGGCCCATGCGTCATCTCGCCCACCAGGTCCACACCGGCCATTGGGCATTCGACCTGCGCCGAGCGCTTCTTCACCAGTTCTTCCAGTTCCTTCGAGTGCTCCGGCCACTTGTCATTCGTCGCCGCCCATCCATAAGGAACCAGCATCAGGTCCGGCTTCAGCGCCTTCAGCCGCTCTGCAAACGCATCCGTAAACGTGTCCGCGCAGATCAGCACCGCGATCCTGCCGAACTCCGTCTGCACTACGCCGATATCCTCCGGCCGCCCCTCGGAATATGGCGGCTTCATCAGCCATGCCAGCACATTGATCTTGCGATGCTTCCACAGCAGCTTCCCCGTCTTGTCCACCAGAATCGCCGAGTCGTAAAGCTTGTCGCCATCCTTCTCGTCCATCCCGATCGCGATCATCACGCCGTACTTGCGCGCCAACGCGCCGATCCGCTCGCTGTCCTTGCCCGGAATCGGCTCTGCCATCTTGTGCGCGTCAGGGTTCTCCCACCCCAGCACCGACGACTCAGGAAACACCGCAATCTGCGCGTGCTGCCCAGCGGCATCCTCGAGCGCATACTCGATCCGCCGGAAATTCCCCTCGCGGTCGCCATCGATCACCATGATCTGGCAGATCGCGAGCCGCACCGTCTGCCGCGCCGCCTTCTGCGCCACCGCGGGAAGGGAACTGACCAACGCCGCAATCGCAATTACCGCACCTAACGCCTTACGCAACATGTTCCCCTCCTAAATCACAGTCGCCAACAATAAGTCGTTGTCCGATTCTACCCGCGATCATCTATGAACGCGTCATCCTGATCCGCGGGTGAAGGACCCACCGTAGTTCTTGCCTTTGTTTTCCTTTCTGTCATCTTTGGCGAAGCCGAGGATCTGCTTTCCCCGCACGCCCTCCCATCAGGATCTACTCACGTTGCAACCCTCCAAACCTCCTCACCCATCTAACTTCGCGTCTGGGCAAGTCTGGGGCAACAGGAGCATAAATCATGCGGACGAATTCCCTGGGGGCATTTCCGCTGTTCCTCGCAGCGTGTGTCGTCGGTTTGACGTCGTGCAGTCAGCACATGTCTAACTCGTTAAACAGCTCAAACCCGCCGGGCAGCAACCCGCCCGGAGGCTCGCCGGCCGACTCAAACGGCCCGCATATCTATCTCGCAGCCAATTCTTCTAGCGGCGGCCCGTCCACTTATGGCTTCTCCGTTTCGAGCGACGGCCAGCTAACTCCCATTAGTGGTTTTCCACTCTCCTACTCCATTTGGGGCGTCGCCTCCGGCAACTACCTGTTTGCCACCAACGCCGACGGCGTTCACATTGACACCTACAAAATCAGCTCCGACGGATCATTAACGAAGGTGCAGTCCTTCGATGACACCAAGGCCAGCGCCAATGCATGCGCCCAGTGCCAGCCCGGCATGCCTCAGCTCGCCGACCCTACCGGAACGAAGCTCTACATCAGTGCCGGTTACCTCGACGGTGGAGACTGGACTTCCACGCTGCAGACATTCTCCATCGATCCCGCCACCGGCGCCATCAGTTATGTCTCGACGGATATGCCGATCGAAGGCCGCGATTGGGCACAGGTATACGGATCGTTTTCAGGCAACGCCGCATACCTCTACGGCACCAACGAGACGACTTTCACGAACAACGTGGTTCTCGCTTCTCAAACCTCTAATGGATCGCTTTCCTCCTCTCCCACCGAGCCGGCCCTCCATGGCCTCTCGTCGTCATCGGTGGATTCGATGGTCATTGGAACCGACTCCACAAGCCACCTTGTCGCTGCGATCCAGGCAAGCAATGCAAATGGTGATCCAGGGGCGCCGATCCAACTGGCCAGCTTCACCATCAACTCCGACGGCTCGCTGACCACCACCAACAGCAGCGAACAGATGCCTCAGGCTCCATCATTGAACGGCAGCGTTTCGCCGGACGGCACACTGATCGCAATGGTCGGCGCGAAGAGCGGCATTCAGCTCTATAACTTCAACGGCGCGGATCCCATCACCGCGCTCGGCGGCATGCTCGCCACGGACCAGATCACGAGCCTGTCCTGGGATAAGCAGCATCATCTGTATGCTCTCAGCTCTTCGCACATGCTCTACGTCTTCAACGTGACCTCAGCGGGCGCGACACCCGCGCCAGGATCACCGCACAGCCTTCCCAATGCCTTCAACCTCCTGGTGCAACCCTGATGCGCCAGGATCAGTAGAAATGCGTTCACGAGTTGGCCGTGGGACCGACGAAGTTATCTCAGGATGGTGTTCGCGAGAGCTAACGCCGTCCTGAGTAACTCCATGATGTGCTTGCCCCTACCGCTCATATCTCCATTCGTTAATGAAATGAAACCCGCGCTCGAGCAGCGGATAGTGCGGGGGCGTCGAAACACGCGTCAGCGTCAGCACGGAAGGGCTGAAGGGTGCGGCGGACTTGCCTTGCGGCCCGTCCGGCGGCAGGGAAGTGAGAACAAGATGGTTCGCATCCTTCAGCTGCCACGCATAACCTGTCGGCGGGCTGATGAAGTAGCAACCGATGCGCACCGTATGTTTCTCGCGATTGAGATCCACGATGGAGATCCATAATTGCCCGTCCGAGGAACGCGAATAGGCGCGGCCAGACAGCTCCACGTCCAAATCCGTCACAGGCGACCCCTTAGGATCCACGAATCCGCCCGACGCCGGGTGATCGCCTTCGATATGCCACGCGCCCACCAGCGGCGACGGGTTATGGATCGCGGCCTGAAGCTGGTGCCAGCCAATGCCCATGAAGATGGGGCGGACAATCACAAACGACGCGGCGAAGATAATCTCGGTTACGAGAATGGCGATACGCCCCGCACGCCGAGTCAACCGAGGAGCCCAGAGGGCAGCGGGAGCGGCGGGAGTGTGGCTCCAGAAGAATCGCCACAGCGAAAGGCCGTCGGGCAGAGCCAGAAACAAGCAGCCGAGCAGCAGATTCGCGGCAAACAACTTGACCGGCACATCGAAGAAAAAGTTGTAGAGCACCACATTCATCATCACGAAGGCCGAGAAAAGCGCTCCCGCGAGTGCGGTGCGGCGGTAAAGCAGCAAGATGCCGCCCAGCACCTCGGATGCCCCGCAGATAATCTCGTACGCGGGATTCAGTCCGATCATGTTCCACAGCAACGTCATGGGAGACAGATTGCCCACTGGCTCGTTGAGAACCGACAACGACGGCTGAGGCATCTGGAACGGAAAGACCTTGGCCAGTCCGTAGCCGATCATGAACATGGCGCAGGTGAGGCGGAGAAGAAAGCGCAGCCATGAATGCAGGCTGCAGTACTCCGTGCGCGGGCTTTTTCGGACCATCGCGGCCACGGTCCAAATGATGCTGCCGGCAAGGGCGAAGATGACGAACAGCCCGCTCTGAATCCAGTTCATCGCGGTGTCGCCGGACTCTGTCGGATGCCAGTGCGCGGCGATGCCCGTGAGATGAAAGACGTGCTGCCCGACGAATTCCGACAGGTGTTGGAAGGGCCAGTTCAGCTTGCCCTCAATCCAGCCGCCAGCCACCGGGAAGATGCCGAACAGAGTCCCGTTGCCGAACAGAAAGACCAAACAGAAGA
>Ga0157372_10009734_pt1 | contig 10222 bp, 8 predicted proteins | sample C55metaG_FD_115307 | JGI IMG/M metagenome (GOLD analysis project Ga0157372, IMG submission 115307) | Corn rhizosphere microbial communities from Kellogg Biological Station, Michigan, USA - C5-5 metaG | ecosystem: Host-associated > Plants > Roots > Rhizosphere > Soil | place: USA: Michigan...
CAGGTGATTGTGCTGATTTTGCCGTCGACGGCGGAGAGTTATCGGCTGATTGATGCAAAGCAGTTTGCGTTGATGCAGCAGGGAACGCTTCTTGTGAATGCCGCGCGTGGGCCAGTTGTTAATACGGATGCGCTGGTGGAGGCCTTGCAGAGCGGGAGGATTCGCGCGGCGCTGGACGTGACGGATCCTGAGCCGCTTCCGGAGGGGCATCCGCTATGGAAATGTCCGAACCTGCTGATTACGCCGCATGTGGGCGGGTCGAGTCCGGAGTTTGCGCGGAATGCGCTGAAGGTGGCGGCGGATGAGCTGCGGCGCTACATGGCGGGCGAGCCGCTGCTCAATGTGGTGCAGACCGCGGTTTGAGCGGAGCGAGCGGCGCGGCGCCAGTCGCGCAGGCCGAGGATGGCGAGGATGACGAGCACACCATAGAGGATTGCTGTTACCCAAAGATCTTTATAGATATATTCGCCAACGTAGATTGTGTCGACCACGATCCATAGCCACCAATTCGCAATATGCTTTCGTGCCTGCCACCAACTACCGACGAGGCTGAAGCTGGCGAGTGCTGCGTCGAGATAAGGAAGAGCAGCATGCAAACGAACTGTCAGGCTGCCCAAGGCGATGCTGCCAATGACTCCCAGCACAAGTGCGATCAGCATGCTCTGGAAGGGAAGAAGCTCAATCCGAACCTGGCCCTCTTCTCGTTTTCCTCGCCACCAATGCCACCACCCATAGATCGTGAAAGCGAAAAAGAAGGCTTGAAGCAGCATGTCTGAGAGCAAGAGAACACGGTAATAAACGACGAGATAAAGCACATCGGCAATAAGCACCACAGGCCAGCAAAACAGGCTGCGACGAGTGGTGAGCCAAATTCCGACAGCCGTTGTAAGTGCTCCGGCGAGCTCGACCCAGTTGGCGAGGAGGTAGTGGGTGATGGCGGTCATGCGCGGGCCGCCTTCGTGGGGTTCGAAGACCGGCGGGATTCGGACCAGCGGCGGATTGGGTCGAGAAGCTTGCGCTGACCTGCGCCGGCGAACCATTGTGCATGGGCGAGGAGGTAGTCGTGCGTGGCGACACAGGCTTTGGCGGGTGAGTGAAGGACGCCGAGGAAGTAGTCGGCTTCGCTGAGGGCGAACTCGGCGTGGCAGAGGGCGAGCATGGGAGCGAGCGCGGCGGATTCGGCAAGAGTGAGCGGGCGGACCTGCTCGTAGCCTTCGAGGAGAGCCCAGAGGTGGTCGAGGTGGATCGGCACGCAATGGCCGGCGGCAGGATCGTTCATGAGGACGAGCCATTCGACGATATTGCGTTCGATGGCTTGGGCGAGATCGTGGACGGCGTTGGTGCGGTCCGCGAGGCCGAAGTCAATGACAGAGGTGGCGCATGCGTTTGCGCTCGGTCCGCTCCAGAAGAGGTTGGATGCGTGGAGGTCGTTATGGGTCCAAGCGGAAGCGAGAGAGGGGAGCAGAGGTTGGATCTCGGCGTGGAAGGGGGCGAGAAGTTCGAGTGCTGGTTCTGAGTCGTTCAGGGTTTGCGGGTCGTGAGTGATCGAACACCGAGCGGACAGATATTGCTTGAGAGCAGTGGCAGGATCAGGTGAGGCGAAGATGCTGAAGCTGGCGACGAGAGCCTGAACTTTTCTGGGTGGTGCGCTGAAGCTCTGTGCGGCGAGGTGCATGCGTGCGAGGAGTTGGCCGGCGGAGCGAGCGTGTTCGGAGGATCGAAAGGGGGTCCAGGAGATTGCGTCTTCGTAGAGGTCAATGCCTGCGGGGAGATCGTGGATTTCGTAAGTCCAATCGCCGCATTCCAGTGCGGTCTCGCCCGTGGTGGTTGAGAAGACGGCTGGGACGTTGATGCCGTTCGCGCGAAGGTGCTGCATCAAGCGGTGCTCTTCGGCGAGGCCGACGGTGTCGCGGACGGCGCGGGAGTGGCGCTTCGTGAAGATGTGGCCGGTGTCCGTTGCGATGACAGCAGCGGCGGAGAGAGGGCGAGGGCTGTTGGAGAGGATAGCTAGCGGATTGCCGATTGACGGGAAGTGTTGCAGGACGAAGCGGAGCTCGGTGAGGGTGAGCGGTGGCCAGTCGGGTGCGACGAGGGAGCCGTCGAGTCCGTGGGCCAGTGCGGGTTGGTGCGATTCGTTCACGAGCGTGGTTGTGTGTGCGGCAAGCTAGAAATTGTAGTGCGCGGAGAGGCGGACGGTTGTTGGGGCGCCCTGGTGAATGAAGGTGTCGCCGAGGCTGGCGCCGGTGTCTTTCCAGTAGCGCTTGTTGAGGATGTTGTCGGCGTAGAGGTGAAAGGTGAGGTGCCCGGATTCTCCGCCGGGGGAGTAGCGCGCGCCGAGGTTGAAGAGGTTATACCCGGAGACGCTAACCGTATCATCTCGAGTGGCTTGTCTGCGAGTGGTGTAGCTCCAACCAGGCATGAGGTGGAGACCGCGACCGTGAGGGACCAGGATGTCAGCGAACAGCGCTGAGTGGAAACGCGGGACGTTGATGACCTGCTTGTGCTCGTAGGCGGGAGTGCCGGTATCTGTGGAGATGGCCCGGATGGTCGCGGCTGAGGCGCTAAGCTGCATCCAGCCGGCGGCTTTACCTTGTGCGTTGAATTCGAAGCCGTCGTGGGTTTCGTGGCCAGCGGATTCGAAGCAGAGATCTCCGGGAACGACCTCGCCGTCCTCGCTGAGGAGATTGTTGGAGCAGAAGCTGTCGGCGGAGAGGATGACGCGGGGATAGAAGAAGGGCTGGCGCATGCGGAAGTAGTCGGCGGTGAGGAGGATTCCGTGCTCGTATTTTGCGCCGATCTCGGACTGTCGGGTCATAAAGGGAGTGAGGAAGCGGGCGGAGTTGTCGACCCACCATGGGGCTTGCGGACCGAGGGAGAGTAGCGTTCCGTAGTTGCTGTACAGGGTGAGGCTCTGGATCGGAGAGTACGTGATCCCATACTGCGGGAGCCAGATTGTGCGAGCATTCGAATAGTTGAGGTCGGAGACGCGGACGAAGCGGCCTCCTGCCTGGAGGACGATATTGTGCGGTAAGTGAGCGCGTTCCTGAAAAATGGCTGAGGCCTGGTGGTTGAAATCGGCGAGTTGCTGAGAGGTGTCAGCTTTGATGCCGTCAGGCATGTAGGAAATGTTGGGCTGGTAGATGTTCTCCACGCCAAGAGGTTCGTAGACGATTTCCTTCGCCAGGTCCACGGAGCGATGGAAGAGTGAGCCTCCGCCGACTATGTCGTGGCTGATGCTTCCGGTTTTGAAGTGGCCGACGACGAGAGCATCGCCGGCGGAATCGATCCGGAGCTCGTTGGGACTGCGGTAGTCCCAGATTTCGTAGCTGCCGTCGGGGCAGAAGAAGTAGTACGGCGAGTCGGGGCAGAGGGAGTTGTATTCGGAGTCGAGCGCGGGTCCATAGGGATAAATGACGTTGTCGTCAATGAGGGAGTGGCTGTAGGAGCCGCCAATGCGGAGAGTCCAGTCGGGTGCGAAGTTGTGCTGAAGGTGGGCACCGGCGTTGAGGGTGTCGAAGGTGTTGGGTTTGGACCAGGTCTGGAATCCGAGCATCACAGATGGGTAGACGGGGGAAGGAACGATGGTGCCACCGAGGAGTTGATAGCCGGCTTCGCTGCGCTCGACTTTGTGCTGATATTCAAAGTCGGTGGTGAGTTGGGTAGTCGACCCGAGTTCCCATCGGCCGTCGGCTGCGCCCATGCCGCGCCAGCCGTTGGCGTGTTCGACGTAGGTGTGGATGTCTTCGGCAGCGGCGGTGATTAGAAGGCTGTCGCGCAGGCCGGGCATCAGGAATTGCGTGGAACCGTAAGAGGAGCCGCGATGGTCAGTGGCTAAGTCGATGGAGGGATGCAGGCCTCGGTAGGGCTCTTTGGTTGCGTAGTTGATGACTCCGCCGCTAGAGGCGATGCCGCTTTCCAGACCCGCGATGCCTTTGATGATCTCGACGCGCTGCTTGTTTTCGAGGGGGACGTCTTGCTCGCCGACGATGGCGAGGCCGTTGATCTGCAAGCCCGTGGCGAGATCGATCGGGAATCCGCGAATTTCGAAGTCGCCGTAGTAGCCGACGGGCGCATAGTCCTCTCCGACGGAAGCGTCGTTCTTGACGACGTCAGAGAGAGTGCGGGAGATCTGATCGCCGATGACGGCGCTGGTGACGGAGGTGACGGAGAGAGGCGTCTCCTGAAGCGAGGCGCCGTCGAGGCTTGCGGCGGTGCGCGGGTCGGAGAGGTAGTCGTCTTTGACTTCGCCGTGGACAACGACCGTGGTGGTGACGCGATCGGGTTTCTGGGCAGGCGGCGGATGGGATGACTGCGTGTCCTGTGCGGATGCGAGGCACGCTGCGAAAAAGAGCAGCGAGAGGATGGCCGGTTCGCCAGGGCGAATACGAGCCGAGCACGTGTGTGTACAGAGTCTATATGTGAGCGTACGCATGCCCTTGTTCCCACTTTCCATGAAACAAGGGAATTCAAGTGAAGCTGGAAGGAAGTTGGCTAGACTGACTTCGAAAGCTTCCCACGCCGGCATTATCCGGATCGGGTTCGAGGGTATTTTCTCAGCCCCACACTGTGGAGCACCCCTGTTTCAATAACCTGATTGAAACATCAGCGCCGGGTGCAGTGCAAGTTGGGACGACATTTTGCCATCCAGGCGTCAGTGCTTAGTCCAGCCGTGCATTCCGGCTTCGAAAGCGCGCCGATCCATGCGGGGCAGGGTGGATGCGATCTTGTAGGGAAAGAGTGGGTAGTGGCGGGCGGCGATGAGAAGCTCAGGAACGTACCAGACGTCTTCTTCCGAGGTCATCCAGTGCTGGGCGTCGAGGCGGGAGAGGTTGATGGGTCGGGAGTACGCGCGAAGGGTGCGCTGGCCGCGAAGGTTGTAGTAGTGATCGAAGTAGCTGAGGGCCAGTTCGCGCAAGGTGCGATAGACGGGGGCGCGGAAGCGCAGACCAGAGAAGTTAGATTTAGCGATGCTGCCCCAGAGGCCGTTCTGACGAAAGACGGCGAGGACGTGGTCATCATCGTGGACGGCTTCGAGGTCCATGAGCAGCGGGTGATAGCCGTTGACCCGGAGTGCTGCCGCGGCCACGAGGGCGCCTTCGAGGCAATGTCCCTTGCGCTCGCGAAGGACGCGTTGAGGCGACCATGCGGTATCGGCGTACTGATATGGGATTTCGTCGATGAACTTCTGGATTTTTGCTGGCGTGTTGAGTGCACGGAGGGTGCGGAGATGTTCTGGACTGAGCCCGTAGGTTGTCGAGCCTTTCACGCGCGTTCCGTTGGGCGGCAGGCGTTTGGTCAGGGGCACGCCTATTTCTCTCCGAATTCATAGGGAATAGCGAAGCGACCTATCTGGAAGACGGATTTGGATGCGGGCGGCCAAATCTGGAGCTGGGTGACTGTTCGATTCCCGGACATGATGTGGGCATCGGTTATGCCGACGAGATTGCCAGTTGCGGCTTCGTTGAAGTGAACGTTGAGGACGTCGCCGGAGTGCGTGTAACCGAAGACGTATTCGCCTGGCTTGAGCTTGACTCCACCGATCTTGATGGGCGATTGCACAACGAGAAAGTGGGAGTACTTGCCTTCAGCGCTGTAGCCAGCAGTGATGAGAACAACTCCGGCGATGCAATGGCCGCGACCATCAACGATGCCGCTTGCCGTGCGCATCTCGGTCTCGATGTGCTCTTTGATGACAGGAGCGCGAGCTGGCAGCAGAGAGGCGAGCTCCGTGCTGGTGGCCTGACGCCACGTTGAGTTCTGGGCATGCAGACTCAACGAGAAGATGAGGGCGAGGAGTGCGAAGAGGGAGAGGCGCTTCATGGTCACCTTATTGTTTGGGCTTGCGGAGAGATTCGAGTGGAACTATGCCGCGCTGGATGGCCGCGGTGGCAGCCTGGGTGCGATCGGTGACTCCGAGTTTCCCAAGCAGGCTGTTGATGTGGGTCTTGACTGTGGCTTCGGAAATATCGAGGAAGGAGGCGATCTCCTTGTTGCTGCGGCCGTGGACGATCTGTTCAAGGACGTCGAACTCGCGCGGGGTGAGCTCTTCAGTGCCCATGCGTTCGGCGAGACGCTGGGCGATGGCGGGCGGGATATGCGATTTGCCGGCGTGGACGGCGCGGATGGTGGACACCAGATCATCAGTCGTCATGCCTTTAAGGAGGTATGCTTTGGCGCCTGCCTGAAGAGCGCGGTAGATGTCTTCGTCGCCATCGTAGGTGGTGAGGACGATAAAGCGGGCCTGAGGAGTTTCCATGCGGATGCGCTGGATTACCTCGACGCCGGAGAGTCGTGGCATTCGCAGGTCGATGAGCGTGACATGGGGCTGATTCTTGCGGAACTGCGTGATGGCTTCGACACCGTCGGCTGCCTCGCCTATGACCTCGATGCCCTCGACGACATTTAGCAGGGCTACCAGTCCCTGGCGTACGACGTGGTGGTCTTCGACGACGAGAACGCGGATGGTTTCTTCGGCTGCCATCAGGACTCCATTCCTTTTTTGACTTCCCTGGTGTGTGCTTCTTTCGGCGTGGTGAGATGCAGATGCACGGTGGTACCGGTTCCCAGTTCACTGGTGACTTCGAGGGTACCTCCGATGAGATCGGCGCGTTCGCGCATGCCGGTGAGCCCATAGTGCCCTGCTGGTGACGCGCCGTTGGCAGATTCGAATCCTCGTCCGTCATCTTTGACGATGAGGGCGAGTTCTGCGGGCCCGTATTCCAGTTGTACAGTGAGGAGCTTTGCACCAGAGTGCTTCCTCACATTATGGATTGCCTCCTGACCGATGCGGAGGATTTCGCGTTCGGTTCCAGGAGGTATGGGGCGGTAAGCGCCATAGAGACTAAATGTGACTTCGATGCCGTGTCCGTTGGCGTGCTCAGTGGCGCGACGGAGCAGGACAGGCAGGGTGTTCTCGCCGCTGTCCTGCGATCGGAGTGCCCAGATGGATTGGCGCGCATCGGCAAGGCCTTCGCGAACGTGCTGCCGAATTGTGTCCAGATGGCTGACGGCGGCTTCGGTTTTGTTATTTCGAAAGAGTTCGGAGAGAACTTCGAGTTGTACGGAGACGCCGACGTAGCCTTGCGCGAGTGTGTCATGCACTTCTCGCGCGATGCGATTTCGTTCGCCGAGGACGGCGCGGAATTCGCGTTCCGCCCGCAGGAGCCGCAGACGGAAAGCAAGGAAGACGAGTGCTGCGGCGAACGCGAGGAGCAGCAGGTAGAACCAGATAGTCTGGTAAAAGTGGGGACTTAGCTGGAAGGAAAGTGATGAACCAGAGGTGTTCCAGAGGCCGTCGTTGTTGGCGGCCTGAACGCGGAAGGTGTAATGGCCGGGAGGGATACTGGTGTAGTATGCCGAACGGCGCGAGCCGGCTTCGGTCCACTGGTGGTCGAAGCCTTCGAGCATGTAGCGGTAGCGCACTTTTTGCGGGGCAGTGAAGCTGAGGCCGGCGTAATCGAATTGGAAGTGGTTATGGCCGGCGGGGATTTTGAGAGCATCGCCATTCAGGGGCTGGTCGATGTCGTCAACGGCGAATCGAACGAGGGCGATGGGCGGCGGGACGGTGTTAATGGGAAAGTGAGCGGGGTCGACTTCGACGAGGCCTTTCGGTGTGGCGAACCAGAGGAGGCCGTCGTGGGAACGCCAGGCTGAGGGGTGGCTGTTTGTGGCCATCTGGCGAATGTGAAGGCCGTCGGCGGGGCCGAATTCCATCCAATGAGAACAGCCGCTGTTCATGTCGCAGTCGCATCTGGCGATGCCGGTAGCAGTTGCGAACCAGAGATGGTTCTGCTCGTCGTCGAGGATAGCGTGGATGGTTGTTTGACTGAGGCCGGTGTTCGCGGCCGAAGAGAAGGATCGACCGTTCCAGAGATTCCACCCGTGATCCTGTGTGCCAATGAGGAGGGTGGAATTCGGACGCGGCAGGAGAGCGGTGATTACGTTGCTCGAGAGGCCGTTCGCAGAGGTGAAGTTGGTGATGGCTGGCGTTGGTCCGGCAGCAAGCCGGGAGAGGCCGGCAAGAGTTGCAACCCAAAGGCTGCCGTTTGTGTCGCGGGCCATGGCACCAACAAGGTCGCTGCCGAGGCCGGTGGACTGGGTGTAGGTGTCGATGTGCAGGTTGGAGGCAGTGAAACTCAAGTGAGCTAGGCCTCGACGGGTGCCGATCCAGAGAGAGTTGTCGGAGTCGACATGAACGGAGCGGATGAAGTCATCGGGGAGGCCGTCAGCTGTCGTGAAGGAAGTGATTGCACCGCGATGTAGGTGATTGAGGCCGTCGGGAGTGCCGACCCAGATATCTCCATCGGAAGCCGCGGCGAGCGAAAGGATGATGTCACTGGTAAGGCCATCGCGCACGGTATAAGTCTTGGTCTTTGTGAAGGCAAAGCCTGAGCGATTGACGGCGTTGAGTCCGTAGCCGCTGGTTCCGACCCAGATCGTTGCTGCAGAATCTTCGACGACGGTCGTGGTGGAGTCGGAGGAGAGGCCATCGCGGGCGCCGAGGGTGCGGAAGCGCTCATCGCGGAGGATGTGGAGGCCACCAGATTCCGTGCCAACCCAGAGATTGCCTTCATGGTCTTCAAGGATGGAGAGTATGGAAGCCGTGGCGAGCGGGTCGGTGAGCGGGAAGCGATCGAGTTTGCCCGAAGCATAGCGAACGAGGCCGTTATTGGTGCCGATCCAGAGGGCGCCGGAGCGATCGCCGAAGGCAGACTGAATACGACTGCCGGGGAGATCACGGCCAACGGCAAGGGTCTGCTGAGCATGGCTCTTCGAGTTCAGAGATACAGCGGTTCTGCTGACGTCTGCATACAGATCACCTTTCAGAGGGCCCCCGAAGAAGGTGCCGGAGTTGCTGAAGTGGGTGGGCGTCAGTTGAGAGTTTCTGATGGCAACGTTTCCTGCCTGAGTGAGGACAAGGACCGAGCCGTCGGTATCCGGCTGAAGGGAACGTATGGAGTTGGAGGGCAGCCCATTGGCGGTGGTGAAGGTGATGATTGCGCCTTTCTGTAAGCGCGCGAGGCCATCAGTGGTGCCGATCCAGAGGCCGCCGTCTGGAGTGGCGAGAAGAGATTGGACGTCGTTACCGGGGAGGGCAATCGGTTTTGAGTTCTGGTCGTAGATGAGGAAGCTATTGCCGTCAAAACGGACGAGTCCGACTTCGGTGCCAACCCATATGAAGCCGTCAGAGGTTTGAGCGAGGGCCTGAACGGTATTCTGCGGCAGCCCGTTTTCCATGACCCATGATTGGCGACTGTAACCGGAAAGCGGCGTGCCCGGCTCGAGAGCGCGGGTGCCCGGAACTGCGGCAAGGATGAGAGCGAGGAGGATGAGCAGACTGCCGAGCGAGGCGGATACCGGGACCGGGTTAAGGTGGGCGCGGGTGGACGAGGCGGTCGGGTTCGAATCAGCTTGCGGCAAGGTGGTCAATCCAAAGCTGGCGGAACGCTAGTTCGATTATGAGGGCTGGAAGGGATGTTGGGATAAGTGCTTTTAATTGTTTAGGAACTTCTCAACCTAACGATGGATGTGGGGGTCGTCCTAAGGACTCAAGACGGGGAGGGGGGAGGGGGGTACTCTGAGACTGCCTCCTGAAATGGTTTGGTACATTCTCTGGCAAAGAGATTTAGGGCGGGCCGACACGGCCCGCCTTTTTATTTGTCCCAGAAGGTTACGGGCGTGTGCGGATTAGGCGCTGTTTTGCTCTCGCCGCTGGCCGATCGTCACTCGCGGGCTATCCCGGGATGCTGTAGAGTTTTCGGTAAGTTTATTGCATATTGCGGGTGGTCCGGTCAGCTGCAAGGGAGGCGTATCATGACTCCGGATTACGTTGAGAGACGGGATGTTGACTTCGACGAGTGGACCGACACGCGAACGACGGGCTTTGAGCGCAGACCCAACGGTGATGAGGACGATTCTCTGCCGCCGGTAACGGCGAGAAAGCGATTCTGCGTGGATTGCGGGCAGCCTTTGCCGGATGGGGTGAAGTACTGTCCATCGTGTGGAAGGGAACAATGAATTGTCCTTCCTGCGGCGCGAATATGCGCTTGAATGCCGATGAAGACTATCTGAAGTGCGAGTACTGCAAGAGCATCTTCTTTCCGTCGAAGGACGATGAGGGTGTCAGCGTGCTGGAAATGGAGTCAGGTGAGGATTGCACTGTCTGCACTGTACCGCTGAAGCATGCGGCGCTGGCGAAGATTCGGATTCGCTACTGCACGAA
>Ga0157372_10009735_pt1 | contig 10221 bp, 10 predicted proteins | sample C55metaG_FD_115307 | JGI IMG/M metagenome (GOLD analysis project Ga0157372, IMG submission 115307) | Corn rhizosphere microbial communities from Kellogg Biological Station, Michigan, USA - C5-5 metaG | ecosystem: Host-associated > Plants > Roots > Rhizosphere > Soil | place: USA: Michigan...
AGCACGAGCTCCGAGCGATCGGGATCGAACTCGTCGTCGGTACACATGCCGTACACCTCGGACGTCGACGGAAAGATCACCCGGCGGCGGTGACGGACGGCGGCGCGGACGATCGGAAGATTGGCCTCGAAGTCGAGCTCGAACACGCGCAGCGGCTCGCGAACGTATGTCGCCGGCGTTGCGATCGCTACGAGCGGCAGCACGACGTCGCACTTCTTGACGTGATACTCGATCCACTCGCGATTGATCGTGATGTCGCCTTCGAAAAAATGAAAGCGCGGCTCGTCGAGCAGATCGCCGATGCGCTCCGTCTGCATGTCCATCCCGTAGACGTCCCAGTCAGTGCCCGCGATGATTCGATGCGACAGGTGATGACCGATGAAGCCGTTGACGCCGAGGATGAGAATCCGTTTCATGCGGGTGAGGTTCGCGTGCGAGCGCGCGCATTGTACCGCGCGGCTTCACGTGCATCGCTAGTGTGCTGAGTCAGAAGTTCGCTTGATAGTTCGCGGCGTGGTGCGCGTCGCGCGTCAGCCGAGCGTCTGGGGCGCGTTGCCGAAGCGCGCGCGAAACGTCGAGGGCACGCAGCGCTCGCCGTCGAGCTCGAGCGCATCGATACGCAGCCTTCCGCCCCTGCCGCATGTGGCGACGAGCGATTCGCCGCCGCGCTCATCGACGCATACGGACAGCATCGGCGCACTCGGCGGAGTCGTCGGATCCAGTACGTGAGTACGCAGCACCCGCGCGGGTCTGCCGGCAACCGTGGTGAACGCGCCGGGATAAGGCGGCGCCACGGCGCGAACGAGATCGTGGATCGTCTGCGCGGACCTTGACCAGTCGATACGCCCATCTTCGGGCTTGCGGCCGCCGAAATAGGAACCCGACTCGATCGCGTTGCGCCGCCTCGACGCCGTGCCATCGACGAGCGCAGGAAACACGGCGTCGAGGCAGATTTCTGCCGCAACGGTCACTTTGTCGAACACCTCGCGCGCCGTATCGTCCGGCAGGATCGGCACCGATTGCGCGGCGACGATGTCGCCGGCGTCGGGCTTGTCGTCCATGTAATGCAGCGTCGCACCAGTATGCTGTTCGCCGTTCAGCACGGCCCAATTGACAGGCGCGCGTCCGCGATAGTGCGGCAGCAACGACCCGTGCATGTTCAATGCACCGCGCGTCGGGATCTCCAGCAACGGTTGTCGCAGCAGCCGGCGGTAATAGAAGCTGAACAGGAAGTCAGGCGCGAGCGCGCGAACCGTTGCGACGACATCCGGTTCGTTGGGATCGTCAGGTGCGATCCAGCGGATGCCGAGCTCATCTGCAACGTCGGCGACGCGCTCGAACCACTGCACTTCGGCCGCGTCATCGACGTGCGTGATGACGAGCGGAACGATCGCGCCGTGTGCGCGAAGCACGCGCAGGCAGCGCACGCCGACATTGTGATAGGCGAACACGACGGCACGAACGGGCGTGACCTGCTGCGAAACACTCACGGCAATGCCGGTGTCAACGAATGAGCCGCACGCTCTCGACGCCCGGATGCGGCGGTAGCGACGCTTCCTCGTCGCGCTCGAGCACGGCGCGGATCACGTAGCGGGGACGATCGCGCACCTGCTGATAGATGCGTCCGACGTATTCGCCGAGCAGCCCGACGCCGAACATGATGAGACCGATCAGGAAGAACGCGAGGATGTCACGGTCCCAGAACGCCTTGATGCCTTCGACGAAGCCACCGATGATGGCGCGCTGCGCGATGACGACGACGTACAGCACGACGGAGGTCAGCGCGACGATCATGCCCGCGACCGAGAAGAGTTGCAGCGGAACGAGCGAAAAGCCGGTGATGAGGTCGAAGTTGAGCCGGATCAGACGATACATCGAGTACTTGGACTCGCCAGCGGCGCGCTCCTCGTGCATGACGTCGACTTCGACCGGATGGTGCGCGAATGTGTATGCGAGGGCCGGGATGAACGTGCTGACCTCGCGCGCGGCAGCGACGGCGTCGACGATGTCGCGGCTGTAGGCGCGCAGCATGCAGCCCTGGTCGGTCATGCGTATCCGCGTGATCCGCTCGCGCAGCCGGTTCATCAAGCGCGATGCGCTGCGCCGCCACCACGAATCTTCGCGGACCCGCCGCACGCCGCCCACGTAATCGGCGCCTTGATCCATCGCGGCGAGGAGTTTGTGGATTTCCTCGGGCGGATTCTGCAGGTCCGCATCGAGCGTCACGATTCGCTCGCCGCGCACGCGCTCGAAACCAGCGAGGATCGCGAGGTGCTGGCCGTAATTCGCGTTGAAGAACACGACGCGCGTCACGTCGGGTCGCGCGTTGAACTGGTCCTTCAGCATCGCGGCCGATTTGTCGCGGCTGCCGTCGTTGACGAAGATCACCTCATAGCCGATCCGCAGCGCGTCGAGCGCCGGATAGAGGCGGTCGAACAGCGCCTGCAGCCCGGCGGCCTCGTTGTAAACCGGGATGACCACGGAAAGCAACGGCGAGCTCACCTGGCACCTCGATGCGTCAGGCCGCCGGGGCGGGCAACGCGTTCGCGCCGATGATGTCCGCAACCGCCACGCACACCCGGTCGACGTCGTCGGTGGTCATGGCGGCGTGCAGCGGCAACGTGACGGTGCAATCGGCGATCCGTTCGGTGTTGGGCAGGTCTCCGCGATGGTAGCCGAAGCGGCGCCCGAGCGTGCAAAGATGCAGCGCCTCGTAGGAGATGCCGGTCGCGATGCCGCGCTGAGCGAGCGCGTCGCGAAAAGACGCGCGCGTGATTCGCATCCGGTCGAGCGGCAGCAATACGGAGAACATGTTCCACGACTGACCGTCGTCACCGTTCGGGCGCGGCGGCAGCACGCACTCGGGATTGGTCGCGAAGCGCTCGAAGTAGCGATCGACGAGCGCACGCCGATGCGCGAGAAACGTTGGCAGGCGCTCTAGTTGCGCGAGTCCAATCCTGGCGTTGACATCCGGCAGATTGAATTTGCCACCCGGAAACGCGACATCGCGCGTGCCGTCGCGTTGCCGCTCGATGCCGTGGAAGCGCAGCACTTCCACGCGCCGCGCTTCGTCGGTGTCGTTGCAGACGATCGCGCCGCCCTCGATCGACGTCATGTTCTTGTTCGGATGGAAGCTGAACGTGACGAGATCGCCGAACGCGCCGATCGGCCGGCCCTGCCAGCGCGAGCCAATGACGAGTGCCGCATCCTCGATGACGCGCAGCCGATGATGGCGCGCGAGTGCATACAGCGCGTCCATGTCGACGAGCGATCCGGGCCAGTGCGTTGGCAGGATCGCCCGCGTTCGCGGGCCGATGCGCGCGGCGACGCGACCGAGCTCGATATTGCGCGTGACGAGATCGCAATCGACGAACACCGGTGTTGCGCGCTGCTTGACGATCATGTTCAGCGCCGTAAAGAAGCTCTGGCCGCACGTGATCACTTCGTCGCCGTGGCCGATATTGCAGAGCTGCAGCGCGATTTCGATCGCCGCGGTCGCTGATGTGACGACGCGGACCGGCCGACCTTCGCAGAATGTCGACAGCGCAGCTTCGAATCGCTCCACCCAGACGCCACTCGTGATGTGGCCTGAGCGCAGCACGTCGCTGACGGCAGCGATCGTCTGCTCATCGAGCAGCGGGCTCGCGAACTTGAGTGGCGTAGCCATCGTCGGACGGACGCTAGCTCCGCGCCACCAGGTAGACGCCGACGATGATGAAGCCGATGCCGAGCCAGCGCTGCGCGGTGACCGCCTCGCCGAACAGGTAATACGCGGCGATGGCATTGACGACATAGCCGAGCGACAGCAGCGGATAGGCAATCGATACCGGGACACGAGAAAGACCGAGGATCCAGACGAGCACGCTGATGCCGTAGCACGCGATGCCGGCGATGAAATGGCTTTCCGTCGCCATTTGCCCGAGCGTCGCCGGCCAGCCTTCGGCGGTCAGCGTGATGACGCCGAGCCGGTTGGTGCCGGCTTTCAGCAGCAGTTGCGCGGCGGCATTGAGCAGCACGCCGGAGAGCAGGAACACGAGTGCGGATGTCGACATCTGCAGAGGCTCCCCCTGGCTCCCTAGCGACGTGCGACGAGCACGTGCCTTGGATTGGACGCAATGACGCGCGCGGGGAGACCGGATGTGCGCAGCTCATCGAACGTTTCGTGCGACATCAGCGCATAGGCCTGCGGCAATGCGTCCCACCGCGTCACCCAGTCCGCTTCGCGCGCGATGCCGAGCATCGGCTGCGCATCGAGGCCGAGTGCCAACTCGTCCCGATATTCGACGAGTGTTGTCGTGCGCTCGAGATAGAACGGCAGCGTCTGGTCGTACATTCGAACCTGGAAGAACGGTGCGTTGCGATCGTACGGAGGATTCGCAGCGTTTTCCAGCACCGTGACGAGGTCGGCGGTCGAGCGCGTCGCACGAAACGCGTCGGAGCCCGAGTAGATCGCCTGCATCATCAGGACCGTTGCAAGCGCGAGGGCCGCGATGCCGGCCGTCTTGCCGCGCAACGATCCGCGTCGAATCAGCGCCCACGCGATGCCATAGCCGACGGTACCCACGCCAAGCGCCAGCTTGACGAACTTGCCGAGCTTTACGAACAACACCGCCGGCGTCCGCGCGTCGGTGAAGGCGGCCGTGATCGCCGGCCAGCCCAGAAGACTGCCGAGCCACAGCGCGCCAGTCGTGATCGTGATGATCAGTGCGAATGCCGCGAGCGTCCGCGATGTCATCGCCTCGAGCTCGACGGCGATGACGAGCGCCGCCGCAGGAAAGATGGGCAGGATGTAGGACGGGAGCTTCGAGCCGGAAACGCTGAAGAACACGAGGACAAACGCGCACCACAGCAAACAGAAACGGACCCACGCGAACCCGCTCGCCGACACCGTCTCGATCCAGGCGCGACGCATTCCCCACAGGAACACACCCGTCCAGGGCAACAGGCCGAGCGCGAGCATCGGCAGGAAGTACCACCACGCGCCGGTCCGGCGGTGCTCGGTCGTCAGAAACCGCTCGAAGTGCTCGTGGATGAAAAAGAAGCGCGCGAACTCGGGATTGCGCATCGAGACGACGACGAACCACGGTGCGGCGAGCAGTGCAAACAGCGCGAGTCCGCGCGTGACCTCGAGCCGCGTCCACGGCGATCGATCGCGCGTTATGGCCGTGTGGACGGCGAGCGTTGCGAAAGGAATGACGAGCGCGACGAGCCCCTTGGTCATCATGCCGCCGGCCGTCGCGGCCCACGCCACGAGCATCCAGCGCCGGCTGCAAAGAGCGTCGGCACTCCAATGCTGCGCGAGCAGGAATGCGCCGAGCGCCAACGCCAGCCAGAATGTGAGCAGAGCGTCGAGCGTAACGAGATGAGCGATGCCAAATGGCCACACGCATCCAACGAAGGCAAGCGCTGCGTAAGCACCAACCGTTTTGGATGCGATGACGGTGCCGACATAGCCGACGATCAGCGCTGTCAGAAATCCCGCGAGTGCACCAGGAAGGCGTGCCGTCCATTCATCGATGCCAAAGACCTTGAACGTTGCGGCCGTCAGCCAGTACTGCAGCGGTGGTTTCTCGAAATATTTGAGGCCGTTCAGCCGTGGGGTCGTCCAGTCGCCGGTGACCGCCATCTCGCGCGCGATCTCCGCGTAGCGACCTTCGTCGGGATGTTGCAGCTTGCGCACGTCGAGGTTCGCGAACCACGCGACGGCAATCACGAGTGCGAGCAACGTCCATGTGCGGCGGGAAAGCGCGGCTGTCAACGGCGGGTCGGCAACGAAGGAATGGCGCAGGTGAAAGAGGCGCCGGACGGGCGGCATTCTACCGTGCGCTCGCGAACGACTCGTACGAGAGCCGCGTGACTCGCGGATAGCGCCGTTCGCGACATGAGCGCGTGCTACAGTCACCGATAGATCCCCTCGCATGCATCGAATGAAGTTGCCGGTCACCATTGCTGCTGCGCAGGCTGCGCAGATACCGGCGGTGCAGAACCTCGCGCGGGAGATCTGGTACCGCCACTACCCGTCGATAATCAGCACGGCGCAGATCGATTACATGCTCGATCGCGGATACTCCGCCCATGCGCTTGCGCGCTTCGTCACCGAGCCCGACGCTGGATTGGCCCTCGCGCAAGAGGGTAACGAACCGATCGGCTTCGCCGCGTGGTATCGCGTCGATGCGAAGGCGATGAAACTCGACAAGCTTTACGTGCTGCCGCAGCGACAGCGGCGTGGCGTCGGCCGCGCGCTGATCGAGCACGTCAACGCTGTCGCGGCCCGGGCCGGCTGCGTGGAGCTCACGCTCAATGTCAACCGGGGCAACAGCGGGGCGGTTCGCGCATACGAAGCTTGCGGTTTCACGATTCGCAGCCGCGGCGATTTTCCGATCGGTGGCGGCTTTGTCATGGAGGACTTCATCATGGTGCGCGCGTTGTGACGGTCGATTCGCCAAAACCGCTGCGGCTGTACGACAACTTCTCGCGGAGCCTGCGTGAATTTGCGCCGCTCGCACTCGATCGTCCGGTCGTCGTCTACACTGGCGGCCCGACCGTCTACGATTTCCAGCACATCGGCAACTACCGGACATTCATGTTCGAGGACACGCTGAAACGCGTGCTCCGCTTGAACGGTTATCGCGTGCTGCACGTGATGAACATCACCGACGTTGGCCACCTGACGTCGGACGCCGATACCGGCGAGGACAAGATGGAGAAGGGAGCGCGCCGGACGGGCCGCACCGCATGGGAGATCGCAGCGCTGTACACGCAGGCATTCACGGACGATATCGCGGCGCTCAATATCGAGCCGCCCGATGTGCTGCCGCGGGCGACCGATCACATCCCCGAGCAGATCGAGTTCATCGCCGACCTTGAGCGACGCGGCTACACATACGCGACGGCGGATGGCGTTTATTTCGATACCAGCAGGCAGCCCGACTACGGCTATCTCGCGCGACTCGATCGTTCGGGGCTCGAGGCCGGCAAGCGCGTCGAGCTTGGCGACAAACGCAATGCGACTGACTTTGCGCTGTGGAAGCTGTCGCCGCCCGACAGCGCGCGGCAGATGGAATGGGACAGCCCGTGGAGCAAGGGCTTTCCCGGCTGGCACATCGAATGCTCTGCGATGGCGCAGAAATATCTCGGCGATTACTTCGACATCCATTGCGGCGGCGAAGATCACATTCCCGTCCATCACACGAATGAGATCGCGCAAACGGAAGCGCGCGTCGGAACGCGGCTCGCGAATTTCTGGATGCACGGTTACTTTCTCGTGCAGAACGACGCGAAGATGGCGAAGTCCGCCGGCGAGTTCCTGCGGGTCGCGGCGCTCGTCGAGCGCGGGTACGATCCGTTGGCGTTCCGCTATCTGTGCCTGACCGGGCATTACCGGACTCAGCTCAATTTCACGTGGGATGCGCTGGATGCAGCGGCGACGGGTCTTGCGCGAATGCGCTCGACGTTCCATGCGCTGCCCAATGACGCGACTGCGGCACCGGATGCGCGAGCCCTCGCGCAATTCACCACTCACGTCAATGACGATCTCAACATGCCACGCGCCCTCGCGCTCGCGTGGGACGTCCTGCGTGGCACCCTGCCGGCGCCGATCAAACGCGCAACGTTGCAGCGCTTCGACGACGTGTTCGGCCTGGGGCTCGCGACGTGGGCTCCGGCGCGCGAGACCGTGCCCGACGCGATCAATGCGCTCGCACAGGCGCGCGCCGATGCGCGCAAGGCCAAGCAGTGGGCGGAGGCCGATCGATTGCGCGCCGAGCTGCACGCGTCCGGATGGGAGATGGAGGACCGCGCTGATGGCTTCACTCTGAAGCGCCGACCCTAGACGTCCTCGTCGCCGCACGCTGCGGCGCGACGAACAAAGGGGCGCGAGCACGGCCCGCGTCAGTACATCCGCTCGATCGAACCTGAATACAGCACGGGACCTGTCGGCGCGCCAGTCGGCGATCCACCCGGCGGCTCGACGCTGACGGCGAGGGCCGGGATATTCGTCAGCGATTCTTCGGCAGGCGTCGCGAGTGGCATGTGCACGATCGCGCCCGCTGGAATGACGCCGAGCGACCGCGGAGCGCCGCCCTGAGGCAGTGCCCATAGCTCGAACACGCGACCGGCTGCGGGCGCGGTGCCGCCAACGGCCTTGACGGTCAGGAATCGGTCGGTGCGCGACGCGCTCGCAATCAGCGCAGGTTTCGCATCTGAGCCTGCGAGCACGACGACGATCGGCGCGGCCGCGGGGGCCGGCTGCTGGCCAAGTTGTGCGACGCCTAACACCAGTGCCGCAACGAAGCCAATCGCAGTCAACGCGCGCCAGACGCCGACGCGACTCCACCAGCGCAGCGGCACCTCGCGTACCGCTGGCCGATGCTCGAGCCCGAGCCGCGCGGAGATGCGCGCCCATACGCGCGGCGGCGGTGTGACGGGCGGAACGGCATCGGCAAGCACCGCGAGGCGGCGCTCCCACTGGGTCAAGGCGTCGGCAACGACGCGATCCCGCGTCGCAATGGCCGACAGTCGCCTGCGCACGCGTGGCGACGACGTGCCAAGCGCAAATTCGGCGGCGATGCGATCGAGCCGCTCGCGCCGGTCGGCCCCGGACAGGTTCATTCGGCCGCTCCAGCCGCGTCGAGACAGCGACGCAATTTCTCGAGCCCGCGCCGGACCCACGACTTCACCGTTCCAAGCGGCTCGCGCAGGTGCGCGGCAAGCTCGCCGTGCGACAGGCCGTGAAAAAACGCGAGCGCGATCGCCTGTTTCGAGCCACCCTCGAGTGTTTCGACACAATCGCGCACCGATTGCGAATCGGCGGCTGTCATCAACATCTCGACGGGCGTGGGGCCATCGGACGGATACTCGATCGGCGGCGTTTCGTCGTCGCCACTGTCCCATGCGATCGTGTCGATCTCGCGCCGCCGCTTGAGATCGAGCGCGCGGTTGCGCACGATCGATGTGAGCCACGTCATCGGTTGCGCGCGGGCCGCGTCGTACGAGCCCGCGTGATGCCAGACGTTGACGTAAGCCTCCTGCAAGATTTCCTCGGCGATCGACTTGTCCCTGACGATACGCAGGACGACGGCGTACAGATGCGCGCCGGTCAGCCGGTACACGTCCTCGAAGGCCCGCTCGTCGGCCATCCCGACTCGGGCCAGCAGCGCCGCGAGTCGCTCGTTTCGTTCGCCCGACGCCGTCCTGGCGCCCTCGGCGCTCATGGACGCGGCAGCCCGCGCGCGCGGTCCTTCTGCCACAGGACGTCGGTTGTGCCGCTGGCGCGATTGAGCGCCCGCGCCAGGACGAACAGCAGGTCCGACAGGCGATTTAGATAAATTCGACTCTGCTTCGTAACGGAGTCATCCTCGGTGGCCAGCGCAACGACGGCCCGTTCGGCGCGTCTGCAGATCGTTCGCGCAACGTGCGCCAGCGCCGCGGCCCGCGTCCCGCCGGGGAGGATGAACTCCTTCAGCGGAGGCAGCTCACGGTTGTAGTGCTCAACTGCATCTTCCAGCCGCCCGATGTGCGCATCGGAAACTGCCGAATGGCCGGGAATGGACAATTCGCCGCCGAGGTCGAAAAGATCGTGCTGGACGTCGGTCAGCAACTGGCGGATCGATTCGGGCACCGCTTCCGTCAGCAGCAGGCCGACGCTCGAGTTGAGCTCGTCGACGGTGCCGATCGCCTCGATGCGCGCACTGGTTTTCGATACGCGCGAGCCATCGCCGAGTCCGGTCGTTCCGGCGTCTCCGGTGCGGGTTACGATGCGCGACAGCCGATGACCCATGCGCTGATGGTTTCCTGGTGGTGGTTGGAAGAACGGCCGGGGGGCGGCGCACCCCCTTGCCCGACACTAGCGAATGTTGCGCTCGCCGGCAAGCCGCTTCATGTGGCGGGCGCGACGCGCTTTGCTACGATTGCGAGAACGACATCCCTAACCGGGGCGGGTGATGACGGGCGTTTACGAACAGAATCTCGAGCGTCGTTCCGCCAACTACGCGCCGCTGACGCCGATGTCGTTCATCGCGCGCACCGCGTACACGTGGCCGGAGCGATTGGCGGTCGTCCATGGCGAGCGCCGTTACACGTGGGCTGAGACCTATGCGCGATCGCGTCGACTCGCCTCGGCACTTGCGCATCGCGGCGTCGGCGTCGGCGATACCGTGGCCGTGATGCTCGCCAACACGCCCGAGATGTTCGAATGCCATTTCGGCGTGCCGATGAGCGGCG
>Ga0157372_10009737_pt1 | contig 10220 bp, 14 predicted proteins | sample C55metaG_FD_115307 | JGI IMG/M metagenome (GOLD analysis project Ga0157372, IMG submission 115307) | Corn rhizosphere microbial communities from Kellogg Biological Station, Michigan, USA - C5-5 metaG | ecosystem: Host-associated > Plants > Roots > Rhizosphere > Soil | place: USA: Michigan...
ACTCCTTCCTGCTCGCGAAGCCATCGGCTGATGGATTTCCATCACCGGCGGAGAAAAATCAACTCACAAAACATCTCAACCAAATACCAAACGCTATTCAATAGCCATAATCCCAATCAATATCACCGCGACCACGGCGCCTGCCGCTTCCTTCTTACCTCCTAATCGAAAACGTCTCGAAAACAAATCTCACCCTCGTGTCGAAGTCCTGCGCGAGACGTTTCCGATGTAGGCTAGCGGTCATTCGTCCAGAACGGCGAATTCGGCGGTGCGAAAATCTAGCTCGGATGCCGAGGGGCGGCTGATCTGACTTGGCCTGCTCACTCCGCAGTGGAAAACCCAGATATTGGATAGTGACTGTTCCGCTTAGGATTGCTTCGCAAATAAATAATAGGGATCGAAGTTCCGGTTTCGTATTCGCGCGCTAGATTGCATTTGCCTTCCCTCGATGTGTTGTCCTCTCCCGTGAATTCGTAATAGATCGTGAATAGCTTCTTATTGGGCGAGCACCCTGTCACTGTTCCGACCACGACAATCCCAATTCGCGCCAAGATTGCCATTCGTATCGCGAGGATGATGACTCTCACTGAAACCGCGATGAAGGCCAATAAAAGTAGGAACGGGAAAAAATCGTGGACCGAGACCCATCGCCATTCGATTGGCTGATTCACGCGAGGATCGCTCGGAAGATAACGAAGAGAAATCTTCTTGCTATCGCCAGGTGCCGTGTAATGATCTAATTCCATTTCGGCACGGCCAGAGTACAAAACGCCATCAACTAAAAACGTATACCTCACATCTTCGCCCCCTCGGTTCACCGAGGTTTTCGCGATTTCGCCGAATACAAACTGCCCATCTCGGCGCAGCATGTTCCGCGTATGTAAACCCGTCAAGATGCCATAAGCTATCCATACTATTAAGGCGATTCCCGCCAGAAAAGTGAGGATCGCTCCACTCAGCACCTTAATAGTGAGGCCGTCCAAACGGATCTTTCTTGGAATCTCAGCATTGATTTCGGCGACCTTGAACCCGCTCGACGAGCCGTCCATTCCAAGTCCATTTCTTTTTTTAATTGTCCCCGCAGATTTCGTCGAGAAGAACCGAGGACGAGGAACGCATCTCAAACATAGCACGAGGCTTTGTCCGGGGAATCAGGGTAATTTCGCATCAAGTTGGTGGTTGGTCGGATAACCGGAAGTTGTGGATATATTCGCCTTTTATTCGCCCATACTGTTTCAGTGTGGAACCTGCCCGAAACGCGCGTCTGCGACTACGTTCTCCGCTGCAAAGGCTGCGGGGAAAACATTCCCGCGCCAGTTTTAACGATGCCAGACACCTGGATCATTGCCGAATGTACTCTCTGTGGGCAGCGCCGTTCCTATTTGCCAACTGATATCTTTCGAGGCAGACTCTCACACCGGCTACTCCCATTCGCAAACCTCCGAAATCAAAATCGAGGTCTCGCTGAACATGGGAGAGATGCGTAGAGCCATTGCTCGTGAACAGGATGAGGAGCGCCGAAAGATGGATCGCTTCAAATCGACGATCGTCATAGCCGCTTCGATCATCGCGGCAGTTCGGTTGGCCCGAGATGACATCAGCAGGCCGTCACCACGGCTGACCTCAACATTGGCTGACAGCGTGAGGCTTGCGCAGATGATTCTTCAGAAAGTCATGCGTTGAAAATTGTGCTCGTCCGAATGTGAAGGGGCATCCGAGCTAATGTCGTTCAGCGAGGCAGATCGGGACCGATCAATAGGGTGAATGCGCAGAATTATCATGCTTGATCTCGTGTTTTCAGAAGCTACGGATGGAAGGGCGATTCCTTTCCCCTGCGCACTCTGCACGCCAGTTTGCAGAAGAAGAGACGATTTCGAGCAGTACGGCAACGGTGAAGCTCAAGGCTGGGTCAAAAGCAAGTGAACGAGACTATCACCAAGCCAATCCTGATACTTCTGCGATTTCCATCCGCGTTCGTTCACCAGCATCCGGTAGACGTCGCTACCTGTTAGGGTCCACAGAATGTCCCGAGCGGTCCGATAATTGAGTTCGGAGCGCAGCCTCTTCGCTGCTCGCAACGAATCAATCATCGGTTTTTGCCTTTCGTAGCGAATGCGCTCACGCTGCTGCTCCAATTGCGCAAGATCCGGCGCAACCATTCCCGCGCCTCGTAGCAACGCGAATCCCTCAGCCTGCGCGTCGTGAATTTCCCGGGCGATGCGAGCTGCGCCCCTCAAGCGCGCTTCAGGCTCGGGTTCTGCCAAGGTTTTCCGGACAGTCTCCTCGTAGCCAGATCCGAAGGTGGTCTGATTGAGAAGTTCGGCGAAGATTCCAGTTTTGGATCCGAAAACAGCATAGACAGTCTGCACGGATACATCGGCCTGCTGTGCGATCGATTCTATCGTCATTCCTGCATACCCTTTGCTCTCGAGAAGCCGTCGGGTCGCCTGGACGATTCGCTGACGGGTCTCATGGGCCTGGCGCTGACGGGCCGGCGATCTGTAAACGCGCTTTCCTGCTTTCGGCATTGCGAAAATTATAGCAACCTCTATTGAGTAGATACATCTCTAGTCAATGTGAGAAGTAACTCAGATCGGCGGAATTTCACTTCGACTCTTCGGACGCTTAAGCAGGCGCCTGCCGTCGGACGTTACCCGCAATCGCCATGTGAACCAAAGGAGGTTCCAATGCACACGCCGCTTACGATCGACCTTCAAGCTCGTCCCAACCTGCAGTTCCGCATCGATGCATTCACAGTCCCTCAGGAGTCCCGGGCGGAGTTCGAAAGCCTGATGCGTCGCAATCTACGTTTCATTGTGACACTCCCGGGTTTTCTAAACCACATGGTTTTTGAAAAGACCAGCGGGCCGACCAATTTCAACATTGCAACTATCGCCGTATGGGAAAGCGCGGAAGCGATTGCCGCGGCGGGAGAGAAGGTCCGCGAATATTACCAAAGCATAGGGTTCGATGTGCAGGCCACGGTTTCACGTCTCGGTATTACCGCTTCTCTCGGCTACTATCAGGCACCTCTTGATCTGCAATGAGGATGCACGTCGAGAAGTCAGAACCGGCGAAGTCGAAAGTTCCATATGCATGGAGGCATATCAGCGTTGACAAATGCGCGAGATTCGAAGCGTCTTCTGGTTCTCGGCGCGACGGGCGGCGTCGGACGAGAACTCGTGAAACAAGCTCTCAAGCGCGGACATAAAGTGACAGCATTCGTTCGCTCGCCGCAGAAGCTTGGCGGTCCTCAAGATGGATTGAAAGTGATCCGAGGGAATTTACTCGCCGAAGAGATCGGCGCCGCCCTCGCCGGACATGATGCGGTCATTTCCGCAGTCGGCCCGCCCGGCCCTGGACGCACCTCTGTTGCGCAAGAAAGTGCGCGAGCGATTGTAGCGGCAATGGAAGCTACGGGCGTTCGCCGCCTCTTGATCGTCGGGGTTGCGGTTCTTTTCGAGGATGCGGGAATTCTCGCACGATTGCTACGCCGCACTTTGTTGCGAGGTGTAGCAGACGATTCAGCAGCAATGGAACGGATCGTGAAAGCGACCCGGTTCGATTGGACGATTGTTCGACCACCAAGACTCACGAACGGACTACGAACCGAGCGATATGGCGTAGCGGATGACCATCTGCCAAATGGTGCGGGTGGAGCGTCTGCAATCAGCCGCGCAGATGTGGCTCATTTCATCTTGGAGGAGCTTGATCGATCCGAGCACCTTCGGAGAGTTGTGGGGATCGCCAACACGAAGGCACCCGCTGCTGCTTCGTAAAGGCGGGCAAATCACCCGCAAACAGCCTGTAACTCACTGATTATGAGCATTTAACAAAATACTGAAGCGGATACTTGACTAATTTGCTTTTTAATTCGATACTGAAGTAGTTACTTCAGTATTGTGTTCTTCGCAGAGGAGAGGTCATGAAATCGAATCAAATTAATCCCATCGACAGAATCGCAACAAAACTGGCTATCTCGAGCGTTATCGGCGCCAGCTTCGCAGTGAGTGCTGCGCTTGCGCAAGACATGCCCCGGACGATTGACGGCGGCAAAGTGAGTGGAGTGCCTGGGCGAGATCCGAGTGTCCTGGTTTTCAAAGGTATTCCCTACGGCGCACCTCCGGTCGGAAACCTTCGTTGGCGCGCTCCTCAACCGGTCAAGCCGTGGTCCGGCGTAAAGGTCGCCACCGAAGTTGGGCCGGCATGCGTAGGCAGGAATTTCGGATCGATTCCCGCCGGAGGAATGAGCGAAAACTGTCTCTACCTGAATGTGTGGACACCAACCCATGAAATCAGAACGAAGCTTCCCGTGCTTGTATGGATTCACGGCGGCGGATTCCAGGGAGGTAGTGGGTACCATCCGTCTTATGAAGGCGAAGAATTCGCACGCCAGGGTGTAGTCGTTGTCACCTTCAACTATCGCGTGGGAGTTTTGGGGTTTCTCGCGCATCCCGAATTAAGTAGAGAGACGGCCGCGCACGCCTCGGGCAATTTCGGAATGCTCGATCAGATTGCAGCCCTCAAGTGGGTGCAGCGCAATATCTCCCAGTTCGGTGGAGATCCGGCAAAGGTCACCATCGCAGGCGAATCCGCAGGCGCGTATTCGGTCTCAGCTCTCACGACTTCGCCGATGGCTCAAGGTCTGTTTCGCGCGGCGATTGCAGAAAGCGGAGCGTTCATGCTGCCAAAGCATGATGCCATCCGGTCTCTCGCTTCGGCAGAAGAGATCGGCCTGGATTTTATGAAGCAACTGGGTGCGAGCAATATCGAGGCCATGCGCGCCTTGAGCGCCGATCAGCTGATGAAAGCGGTTGAACAGATGCCGGACTTCTTCGCATTTCAGCCGTGTATTGATGGTGAATTTCTCACGGAACCCGTTTACTCGACATACGCAAAGAACAAGCAGGCGAAGATGCCTCTGCTCATCGGAAACAATACAGACGAGGGCGCGTTCTTGATTCCACCTCAGCGCTCAACGACCGAAGCATTGCAGGCGCGTATCGATCAGGTGTATGCAGGTAATGGCAGCCTCGTGCGCAGCGCCTATCCATCTTCCACTCCTGACGAGCTATTGCGCTCAGAGCTCAATCTGTATGCGGATGATGGATTCAACTATCCGATGTGGAAGTGGGCGGAACTGCAAAATGCCGCAGGCCTGCCGGTGTATTTCTACATCTTTGGGCGCGTGTTGCCGTCGATGCCAGGTCAGAAGTACAAGGAGATTCCACGAGAAAAGATCGGCGCATTCCATGGCGACGAAGTTCCCTACGTCTTTGGTAACTTGGATCGAGTGAGCGCTGCACTCGATATGGCTCCGCGCAAAGGCCGTTGGGAACCCTGTGACTATGCGCTGTCGAACGTTATGCTTCAGTACTGGGCCAATTTTGTGAAGACAGGAAATCCGGATGGTCGCGACTTGCCTGTTTGGCCGAGGTATGAAAGCCGAAAGGGCAACAACCTGATGTACTTCGATCATGATGCGCAGGCAGTACCCGACCGTCGCGTTGGAAGACTCGAAGTCCTGGATCGCGGATTCCAATCCTCAGCGCGTTGAGAGTCCAGATTGAGCGGAGTGAAGGCCCGCTTCTCTTGCTCGTTCTTTCATAACTTTCGCTAGCCGTTCCGTCGTCTCGTTGGGGTCCGGAAACGATCACTTGTCGGACCCTAGGCCCCGCCCCGATTCCCTGCCCCCCTTTCGACATCTATATATATGGTTGCTGGCCGGGCTTGGCCAACGGGGTAAACGTCAGGCTACGCACATGACCGAGCGTCGCGCTTTGAACATTCTTCACTCGCGCTTCAGCAAGCAACGCATTCGGCAACTCCTCAATCCCCGGGGCGACTGATCCTGCCAGTCAGTCTGGTCACCGCTAGAGATCGACGATCCGTATCACCCCAGCAGGTTCTGAGGGTTGGTACCCCTCGTTCAGATATGCGGCATTGACGAACCGAGTGTCGCCGTTCTCGAAAGTGCCTGCGCCTCCGTGAATATGCCCGAATATATGAACTTTCGGTTTCTTCTTCTGGACAGCTTTGAGCAGTTCCGCGCATCCTAGGTGTTCTTCCCCGGGCGCAGATTGGTCAAGGATGCCATAGGGAGGGCCATGGGTAATAAGGACATCGAGTCCCGCTGGAATCTGATCCCAGTACTGATTCGCCGCGTGGCCTCGCGGATACATGAATGCCCAATTCAGGAATTCCGGCGTATACGGCGAACCCCAAAAAGAAACGCCCTCTATCGTTACACCTATGTTCTCGAGATAGGTGGCGTCCCGCAGAAACCGTCGAGCAAACTCTGGCATCTTCTGGAAATAGTGGTCATGGTTCCCAGCGCAAACTATGCGCTTCGTGATCGTCTACTCCGACAACCAGCGGTTGAATGAGATTATGTCGTCCGGATAAAGCCCGGATTTCATGAAGTCGCCGGCATGGATGAAGATGTCTCCATGCGGGAGATCTTGAATTGAGTTGTGCCGACCGTGAGTGTCAGAAGTTACTACTAAGCGCATTGACTTCCTCTTTCTGGCATTCGTATGATGGGTTCAACGCGAATCTCGATAACGCAGGTCGGATAGATTGAACTAGGATTTCCTGTCATTCACGATCAAACCGCACGAGCGAACGGCTCGCGAAATCGAAATTTCGTCATCGACCACGGGTGCACTCGTCGATTGCATCGTGTGCAGCCTCGATCACCCACTCGGGGAATTCCTCAAGCAGATCTTTTGGACACTGGTCATCCAAGTAGCTATTGAGACCAATGAACCAGGAAGCGATTGCCCACTCCGAAAGTCTGTGTCCTAAGATGAACAGCACTTTGGCAGTCGCATCAACGGGACGAATGTCGCGGGAGCGATCAAATGCGAACACGGGGAACAGTTCACCCGAATCCTCATTGCCAATGGAAAAGATTTCGCCACGGTTCTTCCATGCTTCGAGTCGTGTTCGAAGACGGTCGAGATCGACCTTGAAGAGTTAAGCTAAACCCTGCGCTGTTCGAAACTGGCCGGAATTGCGCACATAGATCCTTTCATCCTCTAACATCCGTTGCTGAATTAATCCAGAATCCATGTTCTCCACTAGAATCTCCGTCGCGCATACGCTTTGAATGGCAGTGCAGCCTTAATCACTGCACTCGTCTCTCCTACTTGCGCAATGCCTTCCGGCGCGGTCTCGCTTTTGCGGAAGACTTGGCCGTCTCTTCGAGCTTTTCACAGGGCCGCGTGGCTGCCGCCATCACCGCCTCGACGATCTTGGTCACCTTCGCCCGGCTTTTGAGTATGCGCGGCTGGGCGGCGTATAGAACTGCGATTCGCCAAATGAGGTCAAGCATCCACTCATGTTCTTCACCAGAAGGCACCAGAACGGCGAACCCATGCATGTCAGACGGTAATTTGGCTTTCGAGACAAGCTCATCTGCTCTGCCTTCGAAAAGCCGCACACTGGCGCTATTGATGCTTTCTTTTGCCGGCATTCTTCACCTTCCCTCGCCCAAGACTCGCCACCAGCGCTTCTTCCCGCTCTGATCGCTCCTGACTGATCAGGTCAGTGGAACTATCTGTCTTGTCGCGGGACCGCGGCATCGCCAGTTTCCGCTCTGAGCTACCTTGATCTGATTCGGGTTCCCGATCAATTGCCGCGAGCTCTCGGAGAACCTGACTGTGCCGTTTCATGACCTTGCGGGCGACACCCATCGTCTCTTCATGATCTATGACCATTTCGATTGCCATCCTCACAGCTTCAGCATCCGAGGCTGCTCCGAGCGCCTTCCTGGCCTTCGCAAGCCTGAGCGGATCTACACGGTAGCTCTTATGAACGAGTCTCTGTTTCATAATCAGAACTCCAGATTGATATCCCTCGGGATCTTTCCCCGCAGACGCTTCAGCACCAGGTAATACGGAGCTGGAACACCAGAATTCACAATGGTCGTTCCCATTGGACGAATCGAGAACTTTATCCGATCGCGCGCCTTCCATTGCATGCGCTCACGGACTGCCTTCGGAATTGTGAGTCGGCCGTAGTTATCTACTCTACATTCGAGGGTTTCGTGCCGAACACGACCTGCAACAGTTGAGAGTTTTCCTTCCTTCATAGTCAACAACCTCAAAAAACACGTCGAGCCAACGAGAGGCATGCTGCCAGGTTTGAGCTGAAGGTCGCCGAGCGCACACTCACCTTGACGCTACCTTCCTTCCTTCAGGCGATCAGCCAAAGAATCCGGAAGGCCTACACCGCGAATTCGTCGTTGCGCGATATGTACTTTGTAGGGCACACGGTACCAAATCAACTTGGATTGCTCATCGTCGTAGATGGCAAATGCAGCTCGCCAATCTCCATCGCGGGGCTGACCAACCGAGCCCGGGTTGATGAGGTACCGATGTCGCGTGCGGATTGGCAATTCGAAACACTCCATCTCAGTTTTCGACTGAAATGTAGGCTCCACGGCAGTTGCTTCTCCCTGATACCAAGACCAGCCGCGCTGCCAATGCGTGTGACCATGCAAGATGATCCTCGCGGCACTATCGCAGAGCACAGCCCAGACGTCATCATGGAAGAAAAGGTATTCATCTTCATTTCCCGGTGCTCCATGCACACACATTGCTCTGCGTTTAAGCGGCCAGATCGGGCCGCAGGGCAACTTCGATAACCACTCTCTGTTGTCCTCACTCAAGGCACTCTGAGTCCATATAGCTGCGGAGTAGGCATCACGGCTGAAATTCAGAAGCTTGCTCCTCGCCATGACTCCGCTGCACGCGCGATCGTGATTGCCGCGCACCACAATCCCACCAAGACTCCTGACCTTCGAAGTGACTTCGTTGGGATTCGCGCCGTAGCCCACAATGTCCCCAAGATTCCAGACCTCGTCGTATGATGGCGCGGCAGATAGAACTGCATCGAGGGCCGGCAGATTGGAATGGATGTCTGATATCACAAGTGCGCGCATTGCATGTCCTCTGACGGTCTGTAGATCTGGACTTCGATTGCCGCGATGATCTTGTGTTCCACCTAACTGAAAACTCCATATTCGTGTTGAATGCGCTGTTGCTGTAGCCTCATGTCCCATCGACGTGACCACTCGTGGTGAGATACTGCATCGAACACGACTTGGGTCCGGTCAAACTCCGGCACGGCTTTGACGATTTCATTCCACATTGGCCAGTCACCTGCAGAAAGTACGCCGATATCTCTTTTCGCAATTCTCTCCGCTGTGATGGTGTAGATCGTCAATCCACCCTTCGACCTCTGAATGGAATAACCGTGTATCATCGGTCGAGGATCAACGCGTGAAATGACCTCGCGCAGTCTTCGCTCCGTATCATCCACCCACTTTTTCTTTGCCTCATCATCGAGACCTCGGTTCGTGTGTTCGAGCATTCGCTGAAAAGGAATGCTCCTGTGCGGTCGCCGGCGCGGGCCTTCAATCAGAACGGTCATTTCGCAGCTTCTGGGATGCAGCTGCTGGTGGCGATTGCGTCTAGCCTCCGGTCTGAGAGTCTTCTCGATATGAGCGGTCTTGTCCTGGGGAGATTCCGATTCACGCGAATAATCAGGATCCGGTACAAATTCGCTTAACGTTCCATCCGTGAACTTTGCACGGCCAAAGCCCGGAAAGATCACCCAGCCATGGAAATTCACGTCGCAGCGTTCTCCTGTGAATGCAGGCGTCATGATTCCAGATAATCGCATCAGTCCTTGATCGTTTGGATCGCTGCGGTCTTCGAAAGTCGCCTCTAGAAGTTCCAAACGGCCGTCCGGCGTGATCTCATAATCTGAGCCCGGGAAGACCGCATCCAGGCTTTCTGTGCGGTGCTTCTCGCCTTTGTGTTCTCCGAAAAGATCGTTATTGCAAAGAACGTCGTCGCACAGTCCCACGGTTTCCCTTTCCACTTGCGGACGACTTCATTCGCTCGCCTTAGCGCGCATAATTAAGTGGCCACTTCGAGTTCTCGTCCGTCGTCGGAACATCGAAATGTACGATCGCCTCGACCTGTGAGACTCGTTTTGAGACAAGCCCTATTGCCGGGAACGAATGCCTCTCAGGCTGCATCGAGCTTGCAGTTGCCGAATGCTAAAGGTCGATGATGCGGACCTTCCCTGCCGGTTCCAATGGTTGATATCGCTCATTGAGATAAGCCGCATTCACAAATCGAGTCGTTCCGTTGTCAAACGTGCCCGCTCCGCCGTGGATATGGCCGAAGATGTGAACCTTCGGCTTC
>Ga0157372_10009739_pt1 | contig 10220 bp, 9 predicted proteins | sample C55metaG_FD_115307 | JGI IMG/M metagenome (GOLD analysis project Ga0157372, IMG submission 115307) | Corn rhizosphere microbial communities from Kellogg Biological Station, Michigan, USA - C5-5 metaG | ecosystem: Host-associated > Plants > Roots > Rhizosphere > Soil | place: USA: Michigan...
ATCCGCGTCAGCAGGTCACCCTCGCCGACAGCGGTCTCGAACACGCCGAGAAAGAACTCCTCGGCGGAAACGCTGCGCTCGCCGCCGGCGTTCCGAATCGTCATCGACGCGCCGAGCGCCACGAGCAGCGGCGGAAAGTGGTTGGTGGGGTCGTTCACGCAGATATTCCCACCAAGCGTCCCGCGGTTTCTCACCTGGACGTCGGCCACCGTGGCGGCGACCTCGGCAAGGATCGGCCGCGTGACGTCGACCTCCGAGGAACGGATCAGCGACGTGAGCGTCGTCATGGCGCCGATCTCGAGCGAGGCGCCCGAGACCGAGATCGTGCGGAGCTCGTCGAGCCGGCCGAGGTCGACGAGCACGTCCGGGGACGCGGCCCGTTGCTTCATCACGTTCAGCAGCGTCTGGCCCCCGGCGAGGGCGCGGGCCCCATCGTTCTCGGCGAGCAGCGCGATCGCCTCGTCGACGGTGCCCGGCCGCGCGTAGGAAACCTCTCGCAGCAGCATGGGACCGATTCTGTCACACGCGTGCCGCTGACATGTCAAGGAACCGCGACCGTGGTAGCCTCGCCGCGTGACGACGTTCGACGCGGTGCTCGTCGGGTCGGGGATCAACACGCTGACGGCCGCGGCGGTGCTCGCACGGGACGGCTGGAGCGTCTGCGTGCTCGAGCAGTCGGACCGGCTCGGCGGCGCGATCCGCACCGAGCAGGACTACACCCTCCCGGGCTTCACGCACGAGGTGATGAGCTCCTGGCACCCGCTGTTCCAGGGCTCCGCGGCCTACGCCGAGCTCGCCGACGACCTGCATGCCCGCGGTCTCGAGTACGCGAACACCGACCTGCCCACGGGAACCGCGTTCCCGGACGGCTCTGCGATGTTCCTCGGGACGTCGCTCGAGGCCAATATCGCCGAGTTCGACCGGTTTGCCGAGGGCGACGGCGCGGCGTGGCAGCGTCAGTTCGAGGAGTTCATGGCCCACGCCGACTTGAGCTTCGGCGTCCTCGGGACGGAGCTCTGGTCCGGCTCCGGTCTCGGTCTCGGACGGCGGATGCTCCGTCAGCTCGGACGCCGCGGCCTGCTCGAGTTCGCAGGCCACGCGCTCGGCACCTGCCGTGACTGGACACAGGCGACCTTCCGGTCGGAGCAGGCCCACGGGCTGCTGACGCCGTGGGTGCTCCACACGGGGCTCGGGCCCGACAACGCGGTCTCGGGGTTCATGACCCAGGTGATCGCCTGTGCCGTTCAGCTGGGCGGCATGCCGGTTCCCGTCGGCGGCGGCGTCACCCTCGTCGACGCCCTTTCCGGCATCGTCCGGGACGCGGGAGGCGAGCTGCGCACGACCACCCCCGTCCAGCGCATCACGGTCTCGTCGGGCCGCGCGACAGGGGTCGTGCTCGCCGACGGCAACGTGATCTCGGCGACCCGCGCGGTGATCGCGGGCGTCACGCCGACGCAGCTCTACGGCCATCTCCTGAAGCCGCACGACACGCCCGACGACGTCCGTGACGCGGCCGCGCGCTATCGCTACGGACGCGCAGGCATGCAGATCCACATCGCCCTGGACGAGCCGCCACGCTGGAAGGGCCCTGACGCCGAGCGCCTCGCGCGCACCGCGATCGTCCATGTGACGCCGGGGCTCGACGGCGTCTCGCGCGCCGTCAACGAGGCCGAGCGCGGCCTCCTCCCTGCTGAGGCGACGATCGTCACGGGGCAGCCGTGCGCCGTCGATCCGTCCAGGGCGCCGGACGGCAAATGGATCGTCTGGCTCCAGCTGCAGGAGCTTCCGGCCGGCCGCGTCAGGGGCGACGCCGCAGGGCAGCTCGACGTCGGCGACGGGACGTGGACCGAGACGCTCCGCGAGGCGTACGCCGACCGCATCGTCGGACGGCTCGGCGAGTCGATCGAGAACCTCGCCTCCGCCACCCTCCGCCGGATCGCCCTCTCGCCCGCTGACCTCGAGGCGCTCAACCCGAACCTCGTCGACGGCGACATCTACGCCGGCAGCTGCGCGCTCGACCAGAACCTCCTCTGGCGGCCGTTCGCCGCGTCGCCCGGGCACCGCACCACGGTCGAGGCCCTCTGGCACGTGGGCGCGAGCACCCATCCCGGCCCGGGCCTCGGCGCCGGGTCCGGCTACCTCGTCGCGAAGGAGCTGACGAAGCCGCCGATTCATCGCCGACTTGTTGCAAGACTTCCAGGACGCTAGCCGTCGGTGAAGCTGTCGCTCTCGACCATCTCGACGCTGAACGCGCCGTTCGCGGACGACGTCGCGGCCTACGCCGCCGCAGGCTTCGACGCGATCGGCCTCTGGGAGATGAAGCTGCCCGAGGACGACGCGGCGAACCGCGAGGCGCTCCACGCGGCCGGGCTCGCCGTCTCGAACTGCATTCCCACCGTGCCCTCGTTCCTCCAGCTGGGGATCCCCGGGCTCGAAGGGCCGGCCGACCCCGAGGAGCGTATCGCCGCGATCTGCGCGTCGATCGGCCGACTCGCGCGATACGAGCCGGAGAGCATCGTCGTGTTGAGCGGGCCGCTCGGAGAGCGCGAGGAGGACGAGGCGCGCGCGATTCTCGTCGACGGGCTCCAGCGCGCGGCGGCCGCGGCGCGTGAGGAGGGCGTGCGGCTGGGGCTCGAGCCGATCCATCCCGCGCAGAGCGACTCGACGGCGTTCGTCTGCTCCGTCGCGGACGCTCTCGCGGTGCTCGATGACTCGGGGCTTTCCGACGTCGGGCTCACGGCCGACAGCTACAACCTCGCCGCCGAGGGGCCAGCGGCGATCGTCGCGGCGCTCGACCGCGTGACGTGTCTCCACCTCGCCGACCACCCCACCGGTGACATCGGCCGCGACGCACGTGTCCTCCCTGGCGAGGGCCAGGGCGACGCCGAGGCATTCGTGACAGCCTTCCGTGCGGCCGGCTGGGACGGCACCCTCGACGTCGAGATCTTCTCGACGCCCGACGCGTTCTGGTCGTTGTCCGCGGACGAGGCCGCGCGCCAGGCGTTCGCGGCGGTGTCCCGCCTCCGCTGAGGGTGGGCCTGGACGCCTCGTCCATCCCGCTCGACGAGCTCGACGCGCTCTGGGACTTCGACGACCCGGCTGCGAGCGAGGCTCGGTTCCGCGCCATGCTTCCTCGAGCCCGCGACGAACGGGACGGAGCGTTCGAGGCGGAGACCCTCACGCAGCTCGCCCGTGCCCAGGGTCTCCAACGCCGATTCGACGAGGCCGCGACGACGCTCGACGACGCCGGGCGGGCGCTTCGCCCCGGCGATGCCCGGGGCCGCATCAGGTTGCTGCTGGAACGCGGACGCCTGGCGAACACGTCCGCTGAGCCGGGTCGCGGCCGTGATTCGTTCCTCGAGGCATGGGAGCTCGCAGGCTCGGTGGGCGAGGACGCGCTCGCGGTCGACGCCGCGCACATGCTCGGCCTCGTCGAGCCCCCCGACGTTGCATGGTCGTGGAACGACCGCGCCATGACCCTCGCTCGGAGCTCGGCCGACCCCCGCGCGCGCGGTTGGGTTGGATCGCTCGCGAGCAACATGGGCTGGGCGCGTCACGACGCCGGCGACGACGACGGGGCCATCGAGCTGTTCGAGCTTGCCCGGGACGAGTGGCTGGCGGACGGCCGCCAGGCTCGCGCGAGGATCGCCCGCTGGTCGATCGCGCGCTGCAGGCGCTCGCGGGGGGACGTCGAGACCGCGCTCGGTGAGCAGAAGGCGCTCGGCGCCGAGCTCGAGGCACTCGGCGAGGCCGACGGTTACGTGTTCGAGGAGCTCGGCGAGTGCCTGCTCGCGCTCGGTCGAGACGACGAGGCGCGCCCGTGCTTCGGTCGCGCGGCCGAGCTGCTCGGCGACGATCCTGGGCTCGCGGACGATCCGAAGCGCCTCGAGCGGCTCCGGTCCCTGGCTCAGACCGAGCCGTAGAGCTGGAGGATCACGGCGACGTACTGCTTCGTGTCGTCGAACAGGCCGCGGTCACGAACGGCGCGGGCGCCCTGGTAATAGCCGGCGAGCGCGAGCCGGACGTCTCCGTCGAACTGGTCGAGCTGCCAGCGCAGGTAGCGCACACCTGCGCGCACGTTGCCGTCGTAGGTTCGCGGCGTGGATTCGCCGAGCAGGACCGTGTCGACCCACTCCCACGTCTCGGGCAGGAGCTGCATCACGCCCACCGCGCCCGCGCTCGAGACGACGTCCTCCTGGAAGCCGGACTCCATCCACGCCAGCGCTCTCGCGAGCTTCGGATCGACGCTGTAGGCCGCGGCCCAGCGGTCGATCGCGACACGCACGGTGCCCCGGTCGACGGACGGCTCCGTGGACGCGAGATGTGCGCCGGGGGGCAGCGTCAGCCGCTGGCCAGGGACGATCGTCGACATCAGGCGAAGGTGGCTGGCCTGCGCCAGCCGCCATGGGCTCACGTGGTAGTGCTGCGCGATCGAGAAGAAGCTCTCCCCCGCCGCGACCGTGTGGTAGCTGGGAGCGGGCTCGGTCTGCGGCGCCGGCGTCTTCCGCGACGCGGCGAGCCGCCCCGGCAGGCGCAGCTTCTGACCCGGCGAGATCACGCTCGAGAGCGTCAGGCCGTTCGCGCGCGCCAGGCGGGTCGCGCTGATCCCGTATCGCTCCGCGATCGCGTTGAATCCCTCGCCCGGCTGCACCGTGTGGAACGCGCGCGCGAGCGACGGCCTGGCGATGCGGCGTTCTGGTGCCGGCGCAGCTGCGCCCGGCACACGTAGGCGCTGGCCGGGGACGATGACGCTGGAGAGCGTCAGCCCATTGGCCTTCGCGAGCGCGCCCGCTCCGATCCCGTAGCGCCTGGCGATTTGCGTGAACCCCTCGCCGGCCAGCACACGATGAATCCGAACCGAGCGACGCGCGCGTGTCGTCTTCGTCGGCGCCGCCCGCTTCGGGTGCGCCAGCGCACGGAAGGTCCGGGTGCCCGCGACGCCGTCGGCCTGGAGCCCGTGGGCGCGCTGGAAGCGGCGCAGCGCGACGACCGTCGCCGCGTCAAAACGGCCGTCGACCCGCTTTGCCGCGAGACCGTATGGGCGCAGACGGAACTCGAGCGACGTCACGTCCCAGCCGACGCGACCACGCGAGAGGATTCGCTGGCCCAGCAAGGGCGTCCCGAGCCTGCCCAGCTTGCATCGCGTGGCCATCCCGAGCTTGCCGGTCGCCCGGATCCGGTTGTTCCGCTGGAAGGTCAGGAGCGCGCTTCGCGTCAACGGGCCGTTCATCCCGTCGACCGCGCCGGCGTAAAGGCCGTGCGAGCGCAGCGCGACCTGAAGCGCCGCGATCCTGGCGCTCGGTGCGGCGGCGGCGTGCCCGGCGAGCGCCAGGGCCAGAGCCGCCGTGACGACGATCACGACGCTACGGCGCACGGAACTCCCTTCCTTCTCCCCGTCCCCCGATCCTCCTTCCGCGCGCCATCCCGAGCCAAGAGGCCGCCTGCCCCCCGCTACACTTGGCCCCCGCTGCCTTCCCCGGTAGCTCAATTGGCAGAGCATCCGGCTGTTAACCGGAGGGTTGTTGGTTCGAGTCCAACCCGGGGAGCTGCCGACCCGTTTGCGTGAGCTGGAAACGAGAAGGGCGCCCCCGTGGGCGCCCTTCTCGCTCGCAATGCGGCGCACCGAGCGCAGGTCCGCCGGGCGCGAATCGCGTGTCCCCCGAACGAGGGGTTAACCACGGCGGCCGATCGTTCCGACTCTCCCAGTACATCCTGGCGAACTTCCTGCGGAGGGACTTCTCATGGGCATGCGGCAGCCCGCACAACTCGCTCAACCCGCCTACGGGCTTCCCGAGGCGACCCTGGGCAACGAGCGCTCGGGCGGTCCGAGCGCGCTGATCCCGCTTCTCCTTCTCTGCGTCGGCCTCGCGGCAGCGGCGATCTGGTTCGTCGCGCTTCCCGTCTTGACAAAGCCGGCGCGGGCAGCGCGGACCTGCGAGGTGATCGTTCTTGCGTCCGGCACCACCAAGTGCGTCCACGAGGCCGGGCCGCGCAAGGCCGCGCCGGCGACGGCTCACAAGCACGTCAAGCGCTGACCGTCGCGCCGACGCGCGCGAGAGCGCCCTTCGCTACGGTCGCGGCGTGCGCATCGCCGGTCTCCGCATCGCCGCACCCGCCGCGCGGCTCCTCGTCGGGATCCTCAGGGACGCAGGCGTCCACGACACCGCGGCGAGGATCGAGCAGGCGATCGAGCTGGAGGTCGCGACCGAGGCGCCGCTGACGGTGGAGGATCACGACGCGATCCTCGTCGTACTCGGGGACAACTGCCCGTCCGGCCTCTCCCGGCTTCGCCGCGAGCTCCTCGAGGAGCAGCGCTGGCTCCGCCGCCGGCCGTCATAGCGCTACCGCCGTGCTCACCTCGCACGCCACTTGCTCACCGGGGCGGCGGTGGATTGGATATGCGAGGTGACCGGGAGACTCGAGTGCGAGGAGTGTGGGTGCGAGAGCCGGGGTCGGGCCGAGGGCTGGGCCGCGTTCGTCGGCGAGGATCCGGCGCGGGTCGAGCCGCCGTGCATCGGTGTCTTCTGCCCACGCTGTGCGGGGGAGGTCTTCGACTATCGGCCGGGCGACGGCAAGGACTACACCTGAACGTGGTACCCGGCCCGGCCGTGAGCCCGGGCACGACGTCTCGCCGCTGACAGCTTCGGAGCGTTCTTAGGCGCGCCGGCCGATCGGATGCATCCGCGAGCGCTGGAGTTCCGGGCGCCGGCAGCCTGCAGAGTCAGCTCGGCGATTCGCCACAGCCCGTCTTCGCGACGGAACCGGTGGAGGTACCGTCCCCAGAGCTCGCTCTCGGAGCCGTCGACGTACTCGTGCCAGGCCCGTGGATCAGGCTCCTGATCTCGTCCCGGTCGGTCTCCATCGCAGCACCGACCGCTCAGACGAGCTCGGCGAGCGCCGAATGGACCTTGGTCAGGCGTGCCTGAAGCTCGGTCGCGCGGACCAGGTCGACCCCCGCGCACTGGAGCTCGCGGCGCAAGCGCCGCTCGTGGAGCCGCAGCACCAGCTCCTTCCCGGTTCGCTCGTCGAGCTCGTCCCGATCGGCGCGGGCGCCCAGCTCGGCTCTCAACGCGACCAGCTCGTCGTCCTCGGCCGCGCCTGCGACGAGCATTTCGCGAAAGCGACGGTGCAACGGGTCGTCGAAGTGCTCGGGCGTGAGCGCTGCGAGCTCGTCGAGCAGAGAGGGGTTCCGCACGACCGCCGCGAGCAGGTCGCGCTCTCGCTGGACGCCGGCGTCGAGCAGGCGGGGCGTCGCCGGCGGCGTCATGCCTCCGGTTCCCCGCGTTCGCGCCGGAGCGAGACCGGCCAGCGTCTCTCGCGGGAGGTCGAGCCGGTCGGCGACGAGCCTGAGCGCCTCCTGGCGCTCAGGTGAGTCCTCGAAGGGAGCGAGGAGCTCCCGTGCGCGAACGAACGCCTCCTGTCGGTCGCCGGCACGCTCCAGGGCGATTCGCACCCGGTAGTGGAGGTAGCTCTCCGCCGAGCCGAGACGTGCGGCGAACGAGTCCGGCGCGTCCGCCGGGTCCTCTCCCTTGGGAAGCGTCACGACGCGGACGTCGAAGCCCTGCTTCACCGCGAGCTCCATCCCGCGCAACGTGGCCTCCTGCCCGGCCGCGTCGGCGTCGAAGCAGAGAAAGAGCCGCTTCGTGAGCCGCCCGAGCTCGCGCAGCTGCTGCTCCGTCAGCGCTGTGCCCATGGACGCGACAACCGGCTCGACGGCGGCCTGCCGCAGCGCGATCGCGTCGGTGTTCCCCTCGACGACGATCGCGCGGTCCTGCTTCGCGATCGCCGGCCGTGCGAGGTGAAGGCCGTAGAGAACGCTCCCCTTCTTGAAGAGCTCGCTCTCCGGCGTGTTCACGTATTTCCCGCGGAGGGGATCGTCGTCGCGCAGCCGGCGCGCCTGAAAGCCGATCACGCGCCCCCTCGAGTCGGCGAGGGGGAACATCAGGCGGAAGGGGAAGTAGTCGTTGCCCCGTCGGTTCGCGAGGCCGGCGGCCTGGATCTCGTCGAGCGCGAAGCCGCGCTCGCGGGCCTTCGCGACGAGGCCTGCGCCCTGCGAGAGCCCGAGCCGGAACTCCCTGGAGATCTCCTCACCGAGGTTGCGCGACGCGAGGTACTCGCGGACGGGCCCGCCCGCCTCCGAGTCCCAGAGGACCCGCTCGAAGTACGTCGTCGTCTGCTCGAGCAGCGCGCTGAGGCGGTCGCGGCGGCGACGCGCGGCATCCAGCCGAGGCGACGTCTCCTCGTATTCGAGCGTCACCCGGAAGCGGTCGGCGAGCCATTCGATGGCCTCTGCGAAGTCGAGGTTCTCTGTCTCCTGCACGAAGCGCACGACGTCGCCGCCCTTCCCGCAGCCGAAGCAGTAGTAGAGCTTCTCGACGGGATCGACCGAGAAGCTCGGCGTCCGCTCCTCGTGGAACGGACACCGGCCCGTGAAACGGGCACTCGACGCCCGGCGCAGCGACGTCCGCGCGGAGACGACCTCGACGATGTCGGCCGCCGACTTGACCTCGGCGACGCTGCTCTCCTTGATCCGCGCCACCGGCGCGACCCTACTCCGCCGGCAGGCGCTCGGCATATGCGAGCGCGAAGCGATCGGTCATCCCCGCGACGTAGTCGGTGATGCGCTCCTCGAGTGCACCGTCTCCCGGCGGAAGCAGCTCGGGATGGTCCGCGAGCCTGTGGAAGATGGCACGGACGACGCGCTCAGCTTCGCGGTGCTGCGGCTCGACCTGCGGCCCGAGGTAGACGCGCTCGAACATGAACGAGCGCAACGACAGCATCGCCTCCCCCACGTCGTCGCCCTGGACGATGTCGCCCGCCGCCTCGGACGACTCGACGAGATCGTGGACGAGCGTGTCGATGCGGCTCGCACCCGTCGTTCCGAGGAGCGCGATCTCGTCGGACGGGAGGTCGTCGTCCGTGAGGAGCCCGTAGCGCACGGCGTCGTCGATGTCGTGGTTGACGTACGCGATGCGGTCGACGATCCGAACGATCTTGCCTTCCTGCGTCGTCGGCTCCTGCGGCCCGGTGTGGGTGAGGATCCCGTCGCAGACCTCGTGGGTCAGGTTCAGGCCACGCGCGATGCGGAGCGATTGCTCGTTGTGACGGAACCCGCCCCCGAAGCGCTCTCGCAGCGCCTCGTCGAGGGCCTGCTCGCCGGCGTGACCGAACGGTGTGTGGCCCGTGTCGTGGCCGAGCCCGATCGCCTCGACGAGATCCTCGTTCAACCGTAGCGCGCGGGCGACGACCCGCGAGATCGCGGTCGTCTCCAACGCGTGCGTCATCCGCGTCCGGTAGTGGTCGCCTTCGGGGTCGATGAAGACCTGGGTCTTGCCCTTCAACCGACGGAACGGCTTGGAGTGGACGATCCGGTCGCGATCGCGCTGGAACGGCGTCCGCACCCGGCACGGCTTCTCCTCCCGCTCGCGGCCGAGTGTCTCGTAGGAGCGCACCGCACGGGACGAGAGCGTCGACTCCTCGAGCGCGCGCACGCGCTCCGCGAACGTGTCGGCAACCCTGCCCGCGACCTCCATGGCAACCAGCGTACTGCCCGTCGCGGAGCGTCCCGAGCCGTCAGAACGCGCGGGACTGACCGCCGTCGACCACCACCGAGGTGCCCACGACCCACGAGGCTCGCTCCGAGACGAGGAACGTCACGACGTCTGCGATCTCGTCCACGGTGCCGAACCGCCCCCACGGGATCTCGCGCTCGACGAACGCGTCGATCGCCTCGGGATCCTCGCGTTGCCGGCGCTCCCAGCTGCCGCCTGGAAAGAGCACCGACCCCGGAGCGACGCTGAAGACGCGGATCGAATCCTTCGCGAGGTCACGTGCCATCGTCTTCGCGAGGCTGATCTCGGCCGCCTTCGCGAGGTTGTAGCTTGGACCGCCGCCGAGCTCGCGCCCGAAGATCGACGCGACCATCGCGATCACGCCGCCGCCACGCGCGCGAAGCCGCGTAAGCGCCGCTCGCGAGACGAGCACGGACGAGACGACGTTCTTGCCGATTACCGCGTCGAGATCGGCGCGATCGACGTCGTCGAAGGTGCTCGCACCCGAGCCTCCGACGTTGTTCACGACGATGTCGAGCCCGCCGAACGCGGAGACCGCAGCGGCCACACGTCGGCGGCCCCGTCCTCGGTGGAGACGTCGGCGACCACGCCGTGCGCTCGCCCCGGTCCGGGGGCAGCGGCGACCGCGGCGTCGAGCGCCTCCTCGCC
>Ga0157372_10009743_pt1 | contig 10218 bp, 4 predicted proteins | sample C55metaG_FD_115307 | JGI IMG/M metagenome (GOLD analysis project Ga0157372, IMG submission 115307) | Corn rhizosphere microbial communities from Kellogg Biological Station, Michigan, USA - C5-5 metaG | ecosystem: Host-associated > Plants > Roots > Rhizosphere > Soil | place: USA: Michigan...
CAGCGCGGGCAGGAAGCGCTCGGCGTCGAGCGTGCGGTCGGCCACGCATTCGAGCAGGAACACCGCCTGCAACAGCGCGCTGCGCGGCGGCAGGGCGTCGTCGACCATGAAGGCGGCATTGCCCTGTTCACCCGAAAGCGCCAGGTCCAGCGCGCCCTGCACCAGCGGGTGGTCGAAGCGCAGCAACGGCAGTTCCTCGCGCGCCAGCGCTACTTCGCGCGCGAAGGTGGCCGAGATCGGGCCTTCGGCGAAGCCGGGCAGCGCGTCGGTGGAGAGGTATTGCGGGTCGAGCAGCAGTACCTGGCCGCCGAGTTCCTCGGCGTGGATGCCGAAGGCCTCCAGCAGGCGTTGGACATAGGAGTCGCGCGACGGGTCGACGTCCTCGCGTCGGAAAGCCTGGCCCAGTTCATCGGCTTGCGGGTCGCGGCTGGCAGCCAGTTCGAGCAGGTGGTCACGGCCGGCACGGATGAGTGCGGCCAGTTCCTCGTGGCTGGCGCGGGTGTCGGCGATCAGGGCATCGAGCTCCTGGTCGCGGCTGTCGGCGTTGCGCGCATGCTCTTCGGCAAGGCGTACCAGCGGCTCGCCGTAACGACGCAGCAACTCGCGGCCGTCAGCCGGGCTGGAACGGAACGCGTCGATGCCCTCGTCGTACCAGCGCGCGAGCACGTGCTGCGCGCTGTCCTGCACGGCCAGGATGTGGATGGCGATGTCGTGGGTCTGGCCGATGCGGTCCAGGCGGCCGATGCGCTGCTCGAGCAGGTCGGGATCGAGCGGCAGGTCCCATAGGATCAGCCGGTGCGCGAACTGGAAGTTGCGGCCTTCCGAGCCGATTTCCGAGCACAGCAGCAGCCGCGCTCCGTCTGGTTGCGCGAAGTAGGCGGCGTTGCGGTCTCGCTGCACGATGCCCAACCCTTCATGGAATCGGGCAATCCCGGCGCCGGTGCGGGTGCGCAGCGCTTCCTCCAGCGCCAGTACCTTGGCCTGGCTGCGGCAGATCAGCAGGAACTTGTCCTGGGGGTGCGCATCGAGCAGGGCGACCAGCGCATCCAGGCGTGGGTCGGTCGCGTAGTCCAGTTCCAACACCGGTGCCGGTTGCTGGATGTCTGCATGGAATTCGGCGAGCAGCACCTGGCGGGCGTTTTCATCCAGTGCACCGGCATCGATCAGCTGCCATTCGGGCAAGCGGCGCGGAAAGCCGCCGATGCCCGCGCGGCGGTTGCGGAACATGGCGCGGCCGGTGCCGTGGCGGTCGATCAGCGCATCGAGCAACTCGCGCGCCGCGGCTGGGCGGGTGGTGTCTTCCAGCAACGCGAGCAGGCCGGCGTCACTGGCGAAGACCTCGCGCAGGGTGGTCCGATGCGCGTCATCCAGGGTCTCGCCCGACTGCAGCCGGTCGGCGATCGGCGAGAGCGCCTGGAAGCGCTCGGCTTCGGACAGATAGACGTCCAGGTCGTGGTAACGCTGCGGATCGAGCAGGCGCAGGCGGGCGAAATGGCCGCTGCGGCCGAGTTGCTCGGGCGTGGCGGTGAGCAGGATGACGCCAGGGGTCCTTGCGGCCAGTTGCTCGACCAGCGTGTAGCGCGGGCTGGCTGCCTCGGGCGTCCAGGCCAGGTGGTGCGCCTCGTCGACGATCAGCAGGTCCCAGTGGGTTTCCTGCAGCTGCCGCGCGCGCTTGGGGTTTTCTTCCAGGAAACGGAAGTCGGCGATGACCAGTTGCTCATCGTCGAACGGATTGCTGCCGTCACCGGACTGCTCCAGTGCCTCGCAGCGTTCCTCGTCGTAGATGGCGAAGCTCAGGTTGAAACGGCGCAGCAGTTCGACGAACCACTGGTAGACCAGCGTGTCGGGCAGCAGCACCAGCACGCGCGAGGCGCGGCCGGTGGCCAACTGGCGGGCGAGGATCATGCCTGCCTCGATGGTCTTGCCCAGGCCCACCTCATCGGCAAGCAGCACGCGCGGCGGGCGGCGCGAGGCGGCGATACTGGCTACGCGCAGCTGGTGCGGCACCAGGCCGATGCGCGCCGCTTCCAGTCCCCAGGTCGGCGAGCGGCGTGCCTGTGCGCGGCGGCGCAGGCCTTCCAGGCGCAGCTCGAACTGTGCCACCGGATCGGTGCGGCCTCCGACCAGGCGATCGTCGGCCTGGCTCACGCTCTGCTCGTCATCGAGCTGGCCCTCGTGCAGCTCGCGTCCTTCGCCGCGGTAGATCAGGAGCTCGTCCTTGATCTCCACCCGCTCGACAAGGAACGCCACGCCCTTGCCGGCCACGCGCTGGCCGGGACGGAACTCGGCGCGCACCAGCGGCGCCGAGTCGGCCGCGTAGGGCCGCAGCACGCCGGCCTTGGCGAACAGCACCTGCACGCCGCGGCCCTCCACACGCAGGACGGTACCCAGTCCCAGTTCGGGTTCGGCGGTGGAGATCCAGCGTTGACCGGGTACGAACATCGTGCCGCCGAGGTTGCATGAAGGGGCGCCGATTATCCGCTCCCGATCGTGTAGAGGGAACCGCTGTCGCCAAAGAAAGGCTGTGCGCCGTCACCTTCTTCACGCAGGAAGGAGCCCGGATGGGCCAGTGGGTAAGGCGTGACGAAAGTCCGGCAGGCCGGCGGTGCTCGAGTGGCCGTGCTTCGGTGATCAGGTATCGGACCAGCGCCGCAGCAGGTTGTGATAGACGCTGCTCAACTGCAGCAGTGCGCCGGTATCGGCGCCGCTGTCGCTCAACTGGCGGATGGAGGTATCCAGCTCCAGCAGCAGCTGGCGCTGGCCATCGTCGCGCACCAGGCTTTGTGCCCACAGGAAGGCACCCAGGCGCGCTCCGCGCGTGACCGGCTGGACCCGATGCAGGCTGCTCGCCGGATAGACGATGGCATCGCCGGCGGCAAGCTTGACCTCGTGTTGGCCATAAAGGTCATTGATGATCAATTCGCCGCCCTCGTACGCCTCCGGGTCGCTGAGGAACAGCGTGCACGACACGTCGGTGCGCAGCTGGCCACCGTCGGGCAGCGCCATCACTGCGCCGTCGACGTGCAAACCATAGTGGCCACCGCCCTCGTAGCGGTTGAAGCGCGGTGGCAGCACGCGCTGCGGCAGCACCGCCGCATGGAACAGCGGATGGCGCGCCAGAGCGTCCAGTACCTCGCGGCCAAGCGCCGTGCGCAGCGGCGAGGCTTCCGGCAGCTGCTCGTTGCGTTTGACCCCGGCCCCCTGCGGACCGACCGTTTCACGGCCATCCGTCCAGTCCGCGGTTTCCAACGCCGTGCGCATGCGCATGACCTGCGCGCGATCGAGGACGTTGGGGACGTGCAGCAGCATGGCGGTCTCCTGCGTTCCTTCAAAAGGGGAGGGCGGCGGCCCGGCTCAGAAGCGGATGTTGGCCGTGAGCATTGCGGCGCGCGGCGTGCCCGGCACGTAACGGTAGCCGCTCTTGTTGATGGCGGCGATGTAGTCGCGGCCGAGCAGGTTGTAGAGGTTGAGCTGCAGGTAGAGATGGCGATTGACCGGGAAGCTCGCCATGGCGTCGAACACCCAGTACGAACCGGTTTGGGCCGGCGTACCGATCGCGCCGTCGGTGCCGCGCTTCATCGAGCCGGCAAAGCGCGCACCACCGCCGAGGGTGAGCCCGAACGGCAGGTGGTAGGTGGTCCAGGCGGTGAACGCGCGGCGTGGGGTGTAGGCGAGGTCGCGCGAGCCGTCGTTGCTGACTGCCTGGCCGGCGGTGACCTTGGCGTCCATGCGCGTGAAGCCGGCGCTGATGCCCCAGTCGTCGGTGATCCGTCCGACCACGCCCAGCTCAATGCCCTGCACGCGCTTTCTGCCGGTCTGGTAGTACTGCTCGTCGACCGGGTCCTGGGTCAGCTCGTTGCGGACCACCGTGCGGTAGAGCGCCGCGGTGAACAGCAGGCGCTGGTCGAGCAGGTCCCATTTGGTGCCCACTTCGGTCGTGCTGGCATGCTGCGGATCGAGTTGCGGCTTGTCGGCGCTGCGCGCGGAACTGCTGAACAGCAGCGTGGTGCCGCCAGGCGGTTGCTGTGCCACGGCGAAGTTGGCGTAGATGCTGCCATTGGCCGCGGGCTTGTACAGCACGCCGAGCTTGCCGTTGGGCAGGGTATCGACGACGCGCGCCTTCAGGCCCTGCACGGGCGTGCCCTGGGCTAGCGTGCCGCATCCGGGCGCGTTGCGCGCGCCGCACAGCGCCATGCTGTCGTAGCGCGTGGTGTAGCGGTCCAGACGCACGCCGGCGGTGACCTGCCAGCGCTCGCCGAATTTCAGCGTGTCGAACACATAGGCCGCGGCGGTATCGGTGGTGCCGGTGCTCCAGGCACCGGTTTCGCCGTAGCGCAGGCCGTCCGCGCGCGGGTCCGGGCGATAGAGGTTCGCGGCCGGCCAGGTGCTGCCGCCCAGCGGCGCGACGTCCACGGCGGTCGCCTTCTCCTCGGTCAGTTCCACGCCCGCGCTGAGGTCGTGGACGACTCTTCCCGTGACGAAATTCGCGGTGATGTTGGTCTGGTTGGTGAGGATGCGGTTGGACTGCCGCTTGAAGTTGGGATTGCTGCGAGCAAGGGCCCATGTCGACGGGTCGGCAAGGTCCGGCGTCAACAGGTTGGCAGCGCTGGCCACGAAGGAGGTGAGCAGGTAGTCCTGATCGGTGCGTCCCCAGCGCGTGGTGTTGCGCAGCGCCATGTCGGGACTGAATTCGTGCTGCACGATCAGCGTGAGCATGTCCTCGGTCACGTGGTCGTGGTCTTGGGCGGTGCCGTAGAAGTTGTCGCTGTCGACGCGCGGCGCCTGGCCCAGCTGCGGACGCGCGGGATCGGGTGTGGCGTAGCCGGGCAGACCCATGGTTGGCACGCCGCCGTCAGGGATGTTGTCCTGCTTGACGTGCAGTGCATCCAGGTAGACGCGGGTGGGGGTGCCCAGCCCGAACGCCAGCGATGGCGCTACGCCCCAGCGGCGATGACGCACGCGGTCGCGGCCTGGTACGCCGCTGTCCTGGCCGACCACGTCAAGGCGGAACGCGTCATCCGCGCCGAACTGACGGTTGAGATCGGCGGTGGCGCGCTGCTGCTGTCCGTTGCCGTAGGCGACCGACGCACCGGCAGCGTCGGTGCGCAGCGGCTGGCGGGTCACCATGTTGACCGCGCCGGTCGGCGCGGTGCGGCCGTATTCGGTGCCGTCCGGGCCTTTGGTTACCTCGACCTGCTCGACATTGAATAGATCACGGGAGATCGAACCCAGGTCGCGCACGCCGTCGACGAAGATGCTGCCGGACGTGTCAAAGCCGCGCATGTAGATGCCGTCGCCGGTAGTCGTGCTGCCGTTCTCGCCAGCGTAGAACGTGCCCACGCCCGGGCTGTTGCGCAGGGCCTCGGTCAGCGTGGTGGCGCCCTGCTGCTCGAACAGGTCGCGCGTGATGACGCCGATGGTCTGCGGGGTGTCGATCAGCGGTTGGGTGAACTTGGGCGAGTCGACCATGTCCGCGCGGTAGCCGGCATCCAGGTTCGCATTGACCTCGATGCCGGGCAGACGCTTGGCGTCACGCACCTGCGGGTCGGCGGTGACGGTGGTGCCGGCGTATGCGGGCAGGGCGAGCGCCAGCAGGCTGGCGGCGGCGACGCTGCAGGTCAACGAAGGGGGAGTGGGATGCTTGCGGCTGGTGATGCCGGCCATGGGAGTCCTTGTCTGGCAGGTACTGCAGGCCGCGAACTTTAATGAGAATGATTTGCAATAACAAGCCCGAGGTGGCAACTGCACTCCGATGGGACTCCTGATCCGGATGCGGAAGCGACAAGGGGTAATAAAAAAGGCCCCGCCGAAGCGGGGCCTTGACCTGAAGCATGCTGGCGATCCCCTCCCGAAAGGAGGGGATGCGGCTTACCAGATCTTCACCTGCTTGTCGCCGGAACGCACCATCGCGTCGCCCGGCTTGCACTGGAACGCGGTGGCGAAGGCGTCCATGTTCGACGGCGCGCCGATCGCGCGCAGCGAGGCGGGAGCGTGCGGGTCGGTGTTGAGCTGCAGCACCGCCTGCTTCTCGCGGATGTTGCCGCGCCACACGCGGGCCCAGTTGAGGAAGAAGCGCTGGTCCTGGGTGTAGCCGTCGATCTTTTCGCCGGCTTCCTGCGGGTTCTTCTTCAGCGCCGCCTGCAGTGCGTCGTAGGCCGCGTTCAGGCCGCCCAGGTCACCGATGTTCTCACCCAGGGTCAGCTGGCCGTTGACGTGCACGTCCGGCTTGTCCTTGATCGGGGTATAGCCGTTGAACTGGTCGACCAGCTTGGCCGTGCGCGCATCGAACTTGTCACGGTCGGCCTTGCTCCACCAGTTGACGTTGTTGCCTGTGCCGTCGAACTGGCTGCCCTCGTCATCGAAGCCGTGGCTGGCCTCGTGGCCGATCACCGCACCGATGCCGCCGTAGTTGATCGCGTCGTCGCCGTTGGCATAGAAGAACGGCGGCTGCAGGATCGCGGCCGGGAAGTTGATGGTGTTGTCGGTCGGGTTGTAGTACGCGTTGACCGTCTGCGGGGTCATGCCCCATTCCATGCGGTCGGTCGGCTTGCCGATCTTGTTGATGTCGTACTCGTAGTTGAATTTGGCGGCGGCCATGACGTTGGCGTAGTAGTTGTCAGGCTGGACCTGCAGGCCCGACCAATCGCGCCACTTTTCCGGGTAGCCGATCTTGGGCAGGAAGGTATTCCACTTGGCGATCGCCTTGGCCTTGGTCTCCGGGCTCATCCAGTCGAGGTTCTCGATGCGCGCCTTCAGGGCGTTGCGCACGTTGTCGACCAGTACCTGCGCGCGCTCCTTGGCCTCCGGCTTGAACACCTTGTCGACATAGAGCTGGCCCAGCGCCATGCCCATCGAATGGTTGACCGTGCCGAGCACGCGCTTCCAGCGCGGCTTCTGCTCGGGCTGGCCGGACAGGGTCTTGCCGTAGAAGTCGAACGAATTGTCCTGGAACGCCTTGGACAGCAGCGGCGAGGCGTCGTCGATCACGTGGAAGCGCAGGTAAGCCTGCCACTGGTCGACCGGCGCCGACGCGAGCAGCTTGTCGAACTCCGCGAAGAACTTCGGCTGCGACAGCGAGAAGCCCTTGTCGACCTTCACGCCCTGGGCGTCGAAGAACTTCTCCCAGCTGAAGTGCGGGGTGATCTTGTCTGCCTCCTTCACGCTGACGAAGTGGTACTGGTGCTCGGGCGTGCGCAGCTCGACCGGGGCGAACGAGGCGCCGGCGAGCTTGGTCTCGAAGGCCATCACCTGGTCGGCCTGCTTCTTGGCATCGGCCTCGCTCACGCCGGTCAGCTGCAGCGTCTTGGCGACATAAGCCAGGTAGGCCTTGCGCTCGTCCGCATGCTTCGGATCGGTGTAGTAGTCCTTGGTCGGCAGGCCCAGGCCACTCTGGAAGGCGTAGCCGATCTGCATCTTGGCGTTCTTGAAGTCAGCCTCGGAGCCGAACGAGAACACCTGCTCGTCGCCGTCGCTGAAGCTCTTGTCGAGGTAGTCGGCTACGTCCTTGTTGCTCTTCAGCGCGGCGATGGCGTCAAGCTTGGGCTTGATCGGGTCGAAGCCGGCCTTCTCGATGGCCGCCTCGTCCATGCCCGAGGCGTACAGGTAGCCGATCTTCTGCTGGATCGAACCCGCCTGCGCGCCGGCGGCGTTCTTCGCCGCGGCGTCGACGATGTCGTGCTGGGTGTTGAGGCTGTCCTCGGCCAGCTTGTCGAACGCGCCCCAACGGGTGCGGTCGGACGGAATCGGATTGGCGGCGACCCACTTGGCGTTGACGAACTGGTTGAAGTCGGCGCAGGCCTCGTTCGACGGGCCCAGCTCGCCGACGTCGAACACGCTCTTGGGCGCGGCGGCCATCGCGGTGGTGCCAGCGGCGGCCGGCGCGGTGCTGCTGGCGGCCGGCTTCTGCTCGGCGGCCTCGTGCTTGCCGCACGCGGTCAGCGAAAGCGCCAGGCTCACCGCGAGCGCCAGCGGCTTCAGATACTGCTTGGACATGGATTTCCCTCTGTGTGGTTCGCCGTACGGCGGTTGCGTTGTTGCCGGCCACGTCCCCCACGACGCGGCCACGGCCGGTCACGCTAGGCCATTGGTCATGGGGCAGACAGTGTCAAAGGTCAGGGGTGGGCTCCCCCGCGCTGGTGCGCCGTGGGAGGACCGGAAGCCTAAGGATCAGTGTGCAGGGCCGCTGTCCAGGGTCTTCAACTCGGCCGCGCCCAGCCGCAGCACGGGATATGCCCCCACGTGCTGCGCGGCGTACCAGGGCGACCGCTCGAAGAAGAACATCAGCCGGGCGGCCGGGTCGGCGGCGAAGGCGGGGTCGTCATGCACTTTGCGTTCGAAGGCTGCCTCCAGCGCCGGGTCGCTGGCCTGCATGCCGCGGGCGAGCTTTTCAAGGACGCGCGGTTCGCCGTATTCCTTCGGCTCGAAGATCGCGTCCAGGTAGCCCCAGCGCAGCATGGAGTCGGGCGCCTGGGGTTCGAGCAGCTCGATCGCCACGTTGGCCGCGCGCTGCCCCAACGGCACGATCACTGAGCCGGTCGGCAGAATGGTTTCGCGCGGCACGGCATGGACCTGCACATCGCGCAGCATCAGATGGCCTTCGAACGGATGGGCCGCCCAGTGCGGCTGTTCGAGCTGGTAGCCCTGGGCGCTGACTTTCATCGGTTCGGCCAGCCGGTGGTAGGTGATGCCGTGAGCGTCCAGCCGGTCGATCAGCACGGCCCACTGGGCCGGGATGGCATAGGCCGCTGGGGGCGCGATCGAGACATCGGGCAGCAGGCCGTCCCAGTTGGGGATCGTGTAGCGCTGCGGATGCGTCGGGTCGTAGCGGATCCAGTCGCTGCCCGAAACGTCGCTGCGGGCGATGGTAAAGGCGTAGCCCTTGAGTTCGTACGGTGTTGAAGCGGGATCCGGCTTGAAGGTGAGCGCCACCCTTGCCGCTGGATCGTGCGCGCGGGCGATGGTGCGCGCATCGGCCGCGGCAGTGGTTTTCAGCAACGCGCCCGGCTGTTGGCCAATGCGCTCGAGCAGCACGTCGACCAGGTCGTAGACCGCACGCACGCGCACCGCGTAGGTCTTGAGCATGTGCGTCTCGATCAGCAGCGCCGGACGGTCCTGCAACGCGGCGTAGCCGGTGGAGAAGCGCGGGCCGGAGCCGAAGTTCGTGATGCCCTTGCGGGGATCGCGGCCGTCCTTGAATTCCAGGTAGATCGAAGCGAGGTGGCCGCGCGCTTCGTAGGCGGGAATCGCCTTGTCCATCAGGCTGCGTTGCCAGGCGGCCACGCCCGCATCGAGCTTGTGCGGATCCTCGGTGTACCAGGTCAGGTCGTACTGGTAATCGGCGCCGTCGGTGGTGTGCACGTCGATCAGGAAATCGGGCAGCCAGCGTCGCCAGAGCTTCAACCACGCGCGCATTTCCGGCGCGTCGGCCTTGACGTAGTCGCGGTTGAGGTTGAGGTATTGCGACTGGCCGCGAAAGCCCATGCTTTGCGGGCCGTTCTGGTTGATCCGGTGGTAGGGGCTCGAGTTCTCGTGGCCGTCGACGCTGAACACGGGGATGTAGACCAGCACCGCGTGATCGAGCAGGTGCGGCAGCCTGCCGGTGACCGCGAAGTCGCGCAGAAGCATCAGGCCGGCGTCCTTGCCCTCGATCTCGCCGGGATGGATACCGGCCTGCAGCAGCACCACGGGCCGGTGCGCGGCGCGTGCGGCCTCGGGCGAGAAGACGCCGTCGCCGCTGGCAATCACTACCGTCATCGGCCGGCCCTCAGGGGTGGTGCCGAAGGTTTCCAGCTTCAGCTTGCCCGGCGCGGCCTTCTGCAGGCGCTGGAGATAGGACAGGGTGTCGGCGTAGCTCGGCGTGGTGCGGAAGTGCGAGGCCTCGGCCGGTGTGGTCCAGTCGGCGGCATGGGCGGCCGCGGCGAACGCCAGGAAGACGGGAAACAGCCAGCGACACATGGGGAACCCCTGTGGGAGCGCAGCTTGTGCGCGACAAGAAAGCGGTGATGCCAGGGCAACCTATCGGGTGCGCTCTACGACGTTTTCCGCGCGACGGCAGGCAGCGTATCGGGTGCTACCGCGCCGCCGGAAATGATGAAAGCCATGCCCTGGTCCATGGTCCAGTCCGTCGGCGTCAGCGCCTCCACCGGCAGGGTCAGCAGGAAGCCGCCGGTGGGGTTGGGCGTGGTCGGCACGAACACCGCTGCCATCTCGCGGCCGCTG
>Ga0157372_10009744_pt1 | contig 10218 bp, 9 predicted proteins | sample C55metaG_FD_115307 | JGI IMG/M metagenome (GOLD analysis project Ga0157372, IMG submission 115307) | Corn rhizosphere microbial communities from Kellogg Biological Station, Michigan, USA - C5-5 metaG | ecosystem: Host-associated > Plants > Roots > Rhizosphere > Soil | place: USA: Michigan...
TCAGCGCTACACACTACCGTAAGGATACGGACAAGCCACACCAGGTGCGTTAGCCCCGACCGAACATCGGGGCTGACGCATACCCAATGATCCTCAGATGGCCAATTTCGCAATAGCGCTGATCTCGATCCGCGCCTTCAAAGGCAATTCCTTGACGGCAATACAAACCCTGGCGGGGAAACCATCCCGGAAGTACCCGCTATACAGGTTGTTCGTCTCCGCATAGTTCGACATCTCCGTCAGATAGATCGTCACCTGCACCAGGTCGCCATAACTCAATCCCTGCCGTCCCAGCACCTGACCCAACTGATCCATCGTCTGCCGCGCCTCCTGCCCAAAGGGAATGTCTGCGCTCGTTTCTCCCGGCGCTCCGCCGATCCCTATCTGCCCCGAAATAAAGAGCAAATGCCCGCCCTTAGCAGATTCCGCAAAAGGCAACCCGCTGACGACAGAGCCCCCCGTTTTTTGACTGTCCATAATACTTACGTTTTAAGGAGTCAAAATTGACGGCTTTTCCCGAAAAAAAACAGATGCAGATTTTGAATAATTGAATGGATCAGATGGATTAATGCGCCGCCACATTCACCGGCCCCTTCTGACTCTTCACCAAAAAGATCAACGGCATCGCCACCAAAAAGATCAATCCAAAGATCAAAAACGATTCGTTAAAACTAAGGACCGCCGCCTGCCGGTTCAGCGTATTGTCCAGCACCTTCACCCCCGCATTGGCCGCCTGCTCCGCCGTAAACCCATTGTTCATCAACCCCTGCGTAACCATCGACACCCGCTCCTGCGCAACAAAATTCGATTCGCTGATATTCCCCACAAGATCCACCCGGTGCAAAGGATTCTTCTGCGCCAGCAGGATATTGGCAATGGCGACCCCGACGGCCCCGCCCAATTGGCGGATCATATTGGTTATCCCCGCCGACTGCGCAATATCATTCCCCTTCAACCCGGCAAGGGAAAGGACAGCGATAGGCGTCAGGATCAACCCATTGGTCATCCCCCGGAGAAGATGGGGGACATCGAAATTCCGAAACCCGGACTCGCTGCTCGAAAAGTACATGATGAGGCTGAAGACGATGAAACAAAGAAAGCCCAGCGTGATGAACAGCTTCGGCGGCACGCCCTTCGCCATCAGCCTCCCCGATAAGGCGATACACACAGCACTCAGGACCGCCCCCGGCAACAGCATCAGGCCGGTCTGTGAAGCGCTCCACCCGAGTATCGTCTGGGCGAACAGCGGGAACAGGAACAAAGGGGCATAGATGCCGATCCCGAACACCAGGTTCAGCGCGGACCCAAGCGCGACAGACCGGTGACGCAGCACCCGCAGGTTCACCACCGGGTCTTTGACTCTCAGCTCCCACCAGACGAACAAAGCACAGCCGACCACCGTCAGCGCGGTGAAGATGCGGATGTTATTGCTTTCGAACCAATCGTCAGTCTGACCCTCTTCCAGCACATATTGCAACGCGCCGATACCCATCACCAAAAACCCTATCCCCGTCCAATCTATCGCCCGGTCCTTACGCGTGGTCTTGCTGTCGAAGACATACACCGACGAGAGTATACAGGCCGTCACCCCGATCGGGATATTGATCAGAAAGATCCATTGCCAGGAAATGGCGTCGGTCAGATAGCCGCCCAGCGTGGGACCAAAAGCCGGCCCCAGCACTATCCCCAGCCCGAACACGGCATTGGCCGTCGCAAGTTGCTCGGGCGGGAAGGTTTCCACGAGTACCGTTTGAGAGGTCGGAAGAAGCGCGCCGCCGCCCAACCCCTGCAATACCCGCCAGAATATCAGCATGTCGATGCTGTGGGAATTGCCGCACATAAACGACGCAAAAGTGAACAACGCGATAGAAGCGGTGAAATAATTCTTCCGCCCAAAGAGGTCGGCAAGGAACCCCGACAACGGGATGATGATCACGTTCGCAATGGCATAAGCCGTGATCACCCACGCGACCTCGTCCGGCGCAGCGCCCAAATTGCCGCTGATGTCTTTCAGCGCGACGTTGACAATGGAGGTGTTCAGCAGTTCGAGGATGGCTGCGGTAATCACCGTAACCACGATGATCCAACGCGTGGCCCCCTGCGGATAGGAAGCCGCAATAGTTTCCGGCATGGCAACAGATTTAAATTTTTTGAACAGTAACCGTGACATTCATCCCCGGCGCCAGGTAATACCCTGCGACACTCCGCGCATCCAGCAGGATCCGCACGGGTATCCGCTGAGTGACCTTCACAAAATTTCCCGTGGCATTATCCGGCGGTAACAAAGAGAACTTCGCACCCGTGCCCCCGCTGAAACTACTGATCCTGCCCGTAAAATGCTTCCCCGGGTAGGCGTCGACCGCGATACTCGCTTCTTCGCCGATCCGCATATTATGTATCTGCGTTTCCTTGAAATTGGCCACCAGCCAGACGCTATCGCTCCCGATGATACTACAGGTAAGTTGCCCCGGCTGTAGGTACTGCCCCGGTTCGACATTTTTCTTCGATACGACCCCGTTGTAAGGCGCAGTGATCGTCGCATATTCGAGCTGCGATTTCGCCAGCGCCAGTTCGGCCTCCCGTTGTTTGATCACCGCATCGGCGATCATCTGCTGTGCCTTCACACTCTGCGCCTGGTAAGAAGAGATGCTGGTTTGCCGCTGAGAGGATTGGAATTGCTTTTCGGCCAGTTCCAACTGGCTGACCGCTACCCGCCTGTCGGCTTCCACGGCATCCATCTGCTGAGGCGTCGCACCCTGCAAGGCCACGAGCTTCTTGATCCGCTCGTGATCCGCATCCGCTTTCCAAAGCCGCGCCCGGGCCATTTCGATATTCTGTTGCATCGCATCGGCCGAGAACTGCGTCGCACTGATGCCCGTCGAAGAGGCGGCGATATTGGGGCCCGTTTGCAGCCGCAGGGCTTTGGCATGCTCGAGGGCCGCTTCGGCCTGCTCCACCTTCGCCCGCAAGTCCCTGTCGTCGATCTGGATCAGGACCTGTCCCTTGTGAACCGGCTGGTTATCGAGGAAGTTGACGGCCGCGATATACCCCGGCACACTCGTGCGAATCGGCACGATATCCCCTTCGATCTGCGCATTGTCGGTCTCCTCATAGTTCAGGAGATGATAGAATTGCACGCCGAACCAGCCAAGCACCAGCGCGACGACGGAGTAAATGATTATTTTTTTCATGTTGTATTGTTTAACCGATGATGAGATTGTATTCGATATAGGCGAAGACCAGTTGCACCTGGTGAAGCTTCTGATTCGTCAGCGCCTGGTTTTGCGCGTTCAGCTCGATCAGGTAGTCACTGGACGTGATCACCCCCGCATCCAGCTGGCCCGCCGAAATATCCCGGACCTTCGTGCGGACGCCGATGATCTCGTCGTCCTGTTGCAACAACTGCCGGATCCGGGCGATCTCTTCTTTTTGTTTGGCCAGTTGGGCGTTCACCCGCAGCTCGAAACTCTCCCGTTGCACATCCACGATCTGCTGCTGCCGCCGCAAAACATCCCGCTCCCGCTGCGCCGTATAGAATGCCCCCAGCGACCAGCTCATTTTAAGCCCGGCGATATAATAGGCCTTCACATCGTTGTCGAGGATATTCAACCCGGGCCGGCCGATCCCGCCCTGGAAGAAGGCCTTGAATTGAGGCCGCGTCCCGGCGTCTATCAGTTTCCGCTGTGCCGAGTAGGCCGAGTTTTGATATTGGAAGAGGGCCATCTCCGGCCGGGTAATGCTGTCTTTCAGCGCGCCGTCCAGCGCCGGCATGGGGAAATGAGTGGTGGTGGCGAGAGTGTCGCCGGTGTAGATACTCATCACCGCGATAAGCCCCTTACGCGTGGAGCGTTGCTCGTCGATCCGCTGGATCACTCCGAGTGCCTCTGCTTGCAGAACAAGGAGGTTGGAAGCCAGCGTCGTGCCGGCTTCCACCCCGGCCTTCACCTTCGTGATCCTGTCATCAACATTCTGTTTCAGCAATTGTAACAACTCCAGCCTTGTGTCCGCTTCGACGATATTGGCGTAGAGCCGGGTCACCTCCGTGCGTATCGCGTAAATATCCACTTCCGTTTTCTGTTGTTCCACCAGCGTCAGCGCCCTGACCAGCGCCTTTTGCGCCGAGGTCCTGCCCCCGTCATACAGCAACAGGCTCGTCTCATCCGAAACCCGGAACTGATCTTTATCCACCGGGACCACCGACACGCCCGGCAATTTGATGGGTAGGGTAGGGACGGCGGATTGATAGGTAGCCTGCGCGGAAACTTCGTTCTGCGGCCACCGCGCCGTGGAAAGATTCTTCAGTTTGTCTGCTTCGATCTGTTTCAACAACTCCCTTTCCTTCACCCGCGGAAAATGCTGCACCGCCTTCTGCTGACATTCAAATAGTTGTGTTTGAGCCTCTTGTGCCCGCAAGAAAAGCGGTGCGGTACATAAGAGAAAAAGTAGTGTTCTCATAATTATAGTATTTCAACCAAATGGTTCGACCAAATGGTCGATTCAGGGACAAAAAAATTTACCAGGTCAGCATTCGCTCAAAAAAAGCCGGCATCTCCCGTTGCATCTGTTTGAGCATCTGTTTGTACTCGTTTTCCGTGACATTCAGGATGCCCTGCAACACGGGCTGCGAAAGTATGGGGAAGACGCACATCGAAAGCATCTGCACCAGTAGCATTTGCGGGTTCACCGGTCGGATCTTGCCCATTTTTATCTCCTCCTCTATCTGCCCGATGAACCGGGTACTCAACGCCACCTCCCGCGCCGGCATGAACTCACTCTGGAACGCGGCCGGGTCCTTATGACTTTCATGGAGAACGAACAGCGGCAAATAAGGATGGTCATGCAGGAAGTCGATGAATTCGTGCGAGAGCCGGTTGATCTTCGTTAGTACCGAATCGTCCGAATCCAGTATCTGCCGGAGCTTGGAGAAGATATCGGTAACCGCCTGGCGAAGGATCGTCTCGAACAACTTTTCCTTTTTCGAAAAGTAATAGTGGAGCATGGACTTGCTCATGCCGGCTTCATCCGCAATATCCTGCATCCGCGCGCCCTCCAGCCCGTATTTTATAAAGGCGTTTTGGGCAGCATTCATCAGCTTCACCTCCGCGTCCCTGTTGATCTCGGGCATCTTCTTTTTAGTGCGCTGCATAGCTTGAGTTTTAAATGTCGGCCAAATGGTTCGACCAAATGGTCGATACAAAGGTAACAATGTTTCCCGGTCCCATCCAAAAATATTTTTGCATTGGCCTCCAATACTGCTAAACATTAAATAAATTTATATGTGCGCCATTAACCAAAACCTACTCATCATGAAAAAATTACATCTCCTCCTGATCGCGGGCGTCATTCTCCAATTGAACACGTCCGCCCAAGCCTTCCTCGGGCAATCCACCAACGGTAAAATGGTACAGGCCGCCGCCGCCGTGCGTCTGCCCTTCAACAATGACCAGGTCGAAACGGCCGTAAAGGCCTGGCTCACGCAAAAAGGCTATAGTACGTCCAACACGCATGGCTATATTCTCTCCCGCGGCGTTCCCCTCGCAACCGGAGGCGCCGCGGTAGGGGAGGGCAGCGACCTGTATTTTTCGACGTCCTCGCCCGACCGTAAAGTAAAGGACATGACCCTCCTCACGCTGGTCCCCGCAAAAAAAAACCAGCCCATCACGGGCGGATCCTTCGTCGATAGCTCGAAGCTCGACGACGCCAGGGTCTACCTCGACAGTTTAGCCGGGTTCGTAAGCGCCTACACCACCGGCGTCCAGATCGGCGATCAGCAGGAATCCCTGCGAAAAGCGCAAAAGAAAATGGGCCAGCTGCGCAACGACTCCACCGATGATGAAACGCGCATTCGCAATCTCCAATCCGACCTCGCTCAAAACAAAGCCGACCAGGTAAAAGCCTCCGCCGAGTTGCAGAATTACATCGGAGCCGACACCGACAAGAAGCAGAAATATCAGAAGCGCCTCAACAAGCTGCTCGACAAACAAAGCACCCTCGAAAAGAAGATCCGCAACACCCAGTCCGACCTCGCCGACACAAAGGCCGGCATCGCCAAACAGCAGTCCGCCATCGATCAAATGCAACAAACCCTCGAAACGGTCAGGAACCGCCAGCGCTAGGGCGCCGCCCCCATCGGCAAGACAATTGCATAGCCAATCCTATGAAAAAGTTAATGATAATCCTCTTATTCGGGGCGCTCTCCCTGGCCGCAAAAGCCCAGAACAACCCGAAAACCCGGGACGATACCCCCTGGGACTACATCATGATGAAGAAAGGCCAACTGATCGAGGTGCAGCATGGAAAACAGTCGCCCGTGAAAAAAGACATCACGCTTGTCAACGGCACCACCATTCATCGCAACGGGAAGATCGACGACTCCAACGGCAAGACCAAATGGTTAAAGGAAGGCCAATACATCATGATGAACGGCAAGATCGATTGGCTAAAGGACATGGGGAAGCGCGACTGACCCGATCGGCTTAGACCATATCTTCCAGGGCCAGCACTCACATCAGGGTCCTCAATCGACGCGACGCCCCACGATCTCCGCTATCACCTCCCCAATATTTCCATTCGGCGCCTGGATATGCAACATCGCAGCCACCGTCGGAGCAATATCGGTCATATGCACCGTACGATACAAGGCGCCATGAGCGACGTTCCATCCCATAAACACCAGCGGAATATGCGTATCCTGCGGATTCCAGGTCCCATGGGTCGTCCCCTTGTCAAATCCGTCGAACCATCCGGGCTCGGGTATAAACAAGATCGATCCACACCTCTTGCGGTTGTAACCGTTAACAACCATCTCCTCGAGGAGCTTAGGCAGGCCTGCCGCCTCGATCCGGTCCATATCCACCAAATATTGAATCCCAGCCTGGCGCGACAAATAGGCCATGGACCATTTTTTCAACGAGTCGATAGAAAGATGAGCCTGCCCGATGCGCGCCAGGTTAAAGTTGATAAAATAATTAGCCCCCGAGATCACCAGGTCCTTTACACCCGTCAGAGCCGCCAATGTATCGTTCAAACCCTGCATCAACTTCCGCGATCCGACAAAACCCGCAGGCAGCTGGTGACTGCTCATAAAATTAACGGCATGGCTCGCCCCATGATCCGCCGTCAGGAACACGAGATAATTACCCTTACCGATCTTGCTGTCCAGGTAGAGGAAAAACCCCGCCAGATCCTTATCCAGCCGCAGGTAAACATCTTCGACCTCGACCGAGTTCGGACCATACTTATGCCCTACATAATCGGTGGACGCACAATTGATCGTCAGGAAGTCCGTCACCTCCCGCTGTCCGAGCGAATACCCGTCGACAGCCGCCTTCGCAAAATCCAGCGTCAGCGTATTGCCAAACGGCGAACTCCGGATATTGTCATGGTCCTCGCGATAAGCCTTCGCCAGGTCATGCGGGAACACCGGCGCCGTCTCTCCCTTGAATAGCCCTTCCCACTCCACATTGTCCGCAGTGCTCTGCGTATAGGTGTTCAGGGGATATAGGGTCGTCCATCCCTGAGCCACCAGTTTCTCCGGCTCATTCCGCGCATTGAAGGCGCTTACCCATTCCGGCAGCTCTTTCATATACCAACTGCTGGTGCTGAAACAACCCTTCGCATCGTCAAACCAAAATGCGCCCGTAGGCGTATGACCCGCCGGCAGTATAGAGGCCCGGTCCTTCAAAGAGACGCCCACCACTCTCGAGCGGAAATTCGTCGCCAGCATCAGCTCATCGGTAATGGTAGTAGCCAGCAGGTTCCGGGGAGACATATTGCCCGCCGGCGAAGTTCCGCCAACCGGCCGGACCCCACTGTCCGCCACGCAGTATTGAGACTTGCCCGTCGCCTGGTCGATCCAATCATTACCCGTTATGCCGTCGATGGAAGGCACCGAACCGGTAAAGATGGTGGTATGGCCCACCGCGGTAAAGGAAGGCAGATGGCTGATATAGGTCTGCTCGCAGGAAAACCCTTCATTCAGCAGGCGCCGGAACCCACCGGTGCCATACCGGTCATAATATCGGTAAAGATAATCCCACCGCATCTGGTCGATGACAATGCCGACAACGAGTTTTGGCCGGGAAAGGGACTGAGCGCCGGCAGGCGCAGCACACAGGGAAAAGATCAAGGCAAGACCGAAAAGATATTTCATACGCTGTTGCGGTTCTTTTGGCCTGCAATGTAGGTAAAATTTGGAAGACGCCTCAACGCCTACCCTGCGTCCTTCGTCCAGACATTATTCAAAATGCGCCAGATGCCCTGCGGATTGCCCTTTTGCAGTTCGGCCGGGAGCATCTCGTCGCTGAAATTCTGGAAGCAAACGGGGCGTACCCAACGCTTGATGGCGCTGGCGCCGACCGACGTGAACCGGGCATCTGTAGTCGCCGGCCAGGGACCGCCATGCACCATGCTGGCATTGACCTCCACGCCGGTGGGCACATTGTTCAGGATGATCCTGCCGGCCAGCGTTTGCATTAATTCGATGAGGACCATATTGGCGCTGACGTCCGCAGGCGTTGCCATGATCGTGGTTGTCAGCTGACCGCTGAAGCTCTTCAGCACTTCGGTCAGCTGTTGTCTATCGTCGCAGATGACACAGAGCGAGAAGGGGCCGAACACTTCTTCCGTAAAATGGGGATTCTGCAGGAAAGCGGCCGCCGCCACCGAGGCAACAAGCGGCGTCGCTTCCAGCTCGCCGGCCTTCGCCGTGGCCTGACCAACCACGCTGATCCCTTTTTGCGCAAGCATCGCGGTCAACCCGTCCGTGTAGGCGGCATGAATTCCGGTATGGAGCATTGGCGCGGGCTGTATCGCCGCGATCTCCGCGGACAGCAGGGAAAGAAAATTATCCAGTGCGGGACTCTTGACAGCTAACAGGACGCCCGGATTGGTGCAGAACTGACCCATACCGAGCGTGATCGATCCTGCGAAGGTCTTGGCCAGTGCCGCGGCATTCTTTTCGAGCGTATCCGGGAAGAAGACCACCGGATTGATGCTGCTCATTTCCGCAAATACGGGAATGGGCATCTTCCGTTCGCGAACGTATTCGAGCAGCGCCTTGCCACCGGCAAAACTGCCGGTGAATCCGACACCTCTTGTATGCGGATGAATGACCAGTTCCTTACCCGCAATACGGCCGGAGCCGAGAACATGCTGAACGGTGAAAGGCGGCATCCCCGATCCTTCAATGGCCTTCTGGATGGCCGTGAACACAAGCTTCGAAGTCTCCGCATGCGCCGAGTGGCCTTTGATGACTACAGTAGAGCCCGAGGCGAGGGCGCTGACCGTATCACCCCCGGCAGTCGAGAAGGCAAAGGGGAAATTGCTCGCGCCAAAGACCACCACAGGCCCAACAGGCACCAGCATCTTACGTGTATCGGGCTTGGCCGGAACACGGTTCGGGTCTTCGGTATCGATGGCCGCTTCTACCCAGCTGCCTTCCCGGATGAGGGCCGCAAACAGATTCGCCTGGCCGATGGTGCGGTTGATCTCGCCATTGAGTCTGGTAACGGGGAGATGCGTTTCGGTATGAGAAATGGCCACAAGCTCTTCTCTCATTTTGTCCATTTCCTTGCCGATGTTCTCCAGGAACAGGGCCCGGTCCGCCGCGGGGATTCTTTTATACAACTGGAACGCGGCCTGCGCATTCTCCATCACTTGCCGGATCAATTCCTGTTCCTGATCTGCCGTCGCCAGGGCGGCGGGAAATGTTGCTGCTGACATAAAATAGATTTTGAGATTTAAGACGATTAGGCGCCGAAAAGCCGCGTAAAGATAGAATTCTTCCCGCAAAGCTATTCGGCGCAGGCCGATAACCGTATCCGCATTTTACCTTTAAGTGTTCGGAAATTAACCCCGCGCCCCAATGCGGAAGTCCCGCGCGGGCCTATGGGGAAGCGGAATATTTCGCCAGGCAACTATCCAGCGGTTTACCGTCTTTATAAATGCAGTCGCAGAATATTTTACAGGCCGCAGGCTTCTTGTTGGAAGCGCATTGATTCCTGCATTCTTCTTCCGAATTGCCGGGCGTGATCTCATATAGATAGAACGTGCCGAAGATGATGATCGCCAATAAGGCAAAGCAAGCCCCAAAAAAAGCGATTCGGAATCGCTTACCGAGGGGTCTCGCGATCGGCGGCGGTTCTCTTTTAGGCTGTCGAAAAGGCAAAATAGGTTTCAGCCGGTCGTAGTCCCAGATCAATAAGAACAAGCAGGCCA
>Ga0157372_10009745_pt1 | contig 10218 bp, 10 predicted proteins | sample C55metaG_FD_115307 | JGI IMG/M metagenome (GOLD analysis project Ga0157372, IMG submission 115307) | Corn rhizosphere microbial communities from Kellogg Biological Station, Michigan, USA - C5-5 metaG | ecosystem: Host-associated > Plants > Roots > Rhizosphere > Soil | place: USA: Michigan...
GCTGACCGCGCACAGCATCGACGGCGGCCTCACCATCGCGGGCCATGCCCAGGACCTGACGCTGGCCGAGATCACAGGGCCGGTGAACATCAACGGCGACTTCTTCGGCACCACGCACCTGCAGCACATCAACGGCGCGGTACGCTTCCACACCAGCCGCGCCGACTTCCAGATGGCGCGCCTCGACGGCCAGGCCGAGATCCAGCGCGACAGCGACGTCTCCGCCGACCAGGTGATGGGTCCGCTGGTGCTGAATACGCGCAACGGCAACGTCACGCTGGACCGCGTTGCCGGCGACATCAGCGTCACCAACCGCAACGGCGCCATCGACCTGACCGCCGCGCCCACGCTCGGCAACATTACGCTCGAGGACCGCAGCGGCTCCATCCGCGTCACGCTGCCCCAAGACGCCGGCTTCTCCGTGATCGCCGCCACCACTGACGGCAATGTGATGAGCGACTTTCAGCTCTCCCGCTCCACCACCGAGGACAACAAGACCGTGAGCGGCGAGGTGGGCAAAGGAGGTCCGCTGGTGCGCCTGACCACAAAAGAAGGCGACATCACCCTGCACAAGGGCGATATCGAGCCCGTCCCGCCGATGCCACCCACACCGCCGCGCATCACCATGACACCGGGGGTTGCGCCGATACCCGGCCTTCCGAATCCGCCCAAGCCACCCAAAACCCCCAGAATGCCGCGCCCACCCAGGCTGCCTCCCTCGGAGTAGAAGAGAGCTTCACCTCGCGGAACAGGGTTTCACAGTGCCAGGTCTTCGGCTGTGCAACCAGCGCAATTTTTTCAACCACCGATTGGCAAAGATCCCCTAACCTAGAGCGTCGCGATCCGCCAGGCAGATAGCGGGTATGGCACATTCTTCTTCGGTTTTTGGGAGAAATACAGAATCAGGATATGCGCGCCAACTTCCTGCCGAGTTTGAAAGCTTCCACGCCCTCGCATCGAAACGCCATCCTTGGTATGGAACTCATACGTTAATGTGATGAAGTTTCCGCTTCTTCCGCTCACAGAACATTTCGTCACCACTCCCGTTGTAGCTATGCCTTCGGCTGCCAGCCTTCGCTCAAACCGCATTCGCCCCGGAATAAACAAGGCAAAAAGGAAGCCAGCGATAAAAATTACAACGCCATATCCATCCCACTCTGAAAATGCCGACCACTCCCATCCAACCGGATGGTTCATCGCAGGATTTTCAGGCAGGTATCGAATGGGTATGACACCGGTCGACTTGATGATGTGCCAATCCTCCAGGGGGACTATAGCTTCTCCTGCATAAGTCTTGCCATCCGCAAGAAACCGGTAATCTACGTATTCTTTGACTGCGTGGTAGGGGTTACGCAACTGATCGATTTGCGCCGCAGTTTCGTTGCCGTGGCCGCGCAACGCAGCCCGAATCTGGAATTGCCGCGCGGCTTCGGTAGCAACAAAACAGGCATAAATGACTGCTGCGGCAATGACAACTATGGTCAAGCTGGCCAACGCGATACCGCTTCCAGTGATCTGTACTTTGCGTGGCGGCGGCGCAACAAGCGCGGATGGAACCGATGGAACTTCGGCTCGGCTAACTTCGGTTTCCATCGTCGTGCCCATCCTTTCTTGCCGGTCAGATTACCGGAACTAGAATCTCTGTGATCTTATCGGGATATTAGCTATTAACCTCGTCATTCTGGAGCCAGAGCCTCCAGAATCTCCCATTGGGATGCCACGCATGCCGAATTAAACTCGCACGTCCTAGACCAAACTGCCTCCTCACCTGAGGAGCAATAGGGCCGGGCTGCGGCGCATTCCCGCAGCGCATGCTATATCTGAGAATCAGGTATGCCCCGCCAGATCGCTGCACCCCGCCCGCCGCGCTACGATTCCGCGGGCGCCGTCCGAGAACTCTCCGCCGTCGACCCGAAGCTTGCGAAGCTGATCGAACGGGTTGGGCCGTTCCGGCTGCGCATCGCAAGCACCCAGTCGCCGTTTGAGGCGCTGGTGGAGTCGATCGTTTACCAGCAGCTCCACGGCAAGGCCGCCGCGACCATCCACCGCCGGCTGCTCGAGTCCTTCGCCGAGCCCGCGCCGCACCCCGAGGCGGGCGCAACGCTGGCGACGCATCCGACGGCGCAACACATCCTGGACGCGCCCAACCAGCAGCTCCGCGCCGCCGGTCTCTCCGCGAACAAGACGCTCGCGCTGCGCGACCTTGCCGCCAAAACCCTCGACGGCACGGTGCCGACGCTGCAGCAGGTCCGCCGCATGTCCGACGAGGCCATCATCGAACACCTCACCCAGGTGCGCGGCATCGGCAAGTGGACCGTCGAGATGTTTCTCATCTTCCGGCTCGGCCGCCCGGACGTGTGGCCCACCAGCGATTACGGCGTGCGCAAAGGTTTCGCGCTCACCTTCGGCAAACTGAAGCCCGCGGACAAAGTGACGCCCGCTGACCTGCCCAAACCCGACGTGATGGACAAGCGCGCCGGACGCTGGCGGCCGTGGCGCTCGGTGGCGAGCTGGTATCTATGGCGCGCTTGCGATCTCGCGGCCGGCACCACCGAACCCAGCGTTTGAGCTCTACGTCATATACCAGCCGCCGTTGGGCGAGATCGTCTGGCCGGTCATATATCCGTTGCCCGCAAGCATGACGACGATCTCGGCGACCTCTTCCACCGTGCCAAAGCGGCCAATGGGAATCAGATCAGGCTTCGCCCGCGGGTTGTTGCGCACCATCTCGGTCTCGATCAGCGCCGGAGCAATGGCGTTGGAGGTGATGCCCTCCTTCGCCAGCAGGTTCGCGTAGCTGTGCATCAGACCCAGCATTCCGGCTTTGCTGGCTGCATAGTGCGGGCCGATCACGCCGCCAGTCTGCGCGGCCACCGACGACAGAAAGATCAGCCGGCCGAAACGCCGCTCCCGCATACCCGGCAGCACCGCCTGCGAGACGAGAAAAGCGGAGGTTAGGTTCGCATCGATGGTCTCGCGCCAGTCTGCAAGCGTCAGTTCCGCAAGCGGCTTGCCAGGATTGATCCCGGCATTGTTCACCAGCACGTCCACCGGCCCAAGCTTCTGCTCGCATTCGCGTACCAGCCGTGAGACGTCCTCCTCGCGCGAGACATCCGCCTGCACGGCCACGGCTCGCCGGCCGAGCGCCTCAACCTCGCGGACCACGGCACCGGCATCGTGCGCCGCGCGCAAGTAGTTGACGGCCACATCGCATCCGGCTCGCGCCAGCGCCACCGCGCTCGCCCGGCCAATGCCCCGCGACCCGCCGGTCACCAGCGCAATCCTGCCGCTCAAATTCGCCATGCAGCCGATGCTACACGCCTGCTCCGAACCACTGGCACAAAGTCTATGCAGATGCCTCGAAGAGTATGGGATGGAGAGAATCGACGGTTTCGCCGGCGATGACTCGACTGTGAGTTCGATCTTTCATCTGATTGGCCAGACAAAACTCGCAGAGAGGCTGGAGGATACCCGCCGCACGCGGCCGCCATCGAATCGCGTGAGGCGAGCGATGAGCTGGTACTTCGGCGACGTGACGATCGTGCGGTTGCTGGTGCAGCGCGGCATGGCGGCGGTCTACCTCGTCGGCTTCATCGTTGTGCTCAATCAGTTCAAGCCTCTGCTCGGCGAGCGCGGTCTGTTGCCCGTGCCCGAGTACCTCGGTGGCGTCCGCTTCTTGGACAACCCGAGCCTCTTCGCCTGGCGCTACTCCGACCGACTCCTCGATGTGGTTGGCTGGACCGGCGCGGTGGTGTCGACTCTTGCGTTGCTCGGAATAACGGAACGCGGCCCCATCTGGCTCTCCATCGCCGCATGGCTGCTGCTCTGGTTCCTCTATCTCTCGGTAGTCAACGCCGGCAACCGCTTCTACGGCTTCGGCTGGGAGTCGATGCTGATCGAGGCTGGGTTCTTCACGGCGTTCCTGGGGCCGCGCTGGGTTGCGCCCTCGGGGCTCCCGATTCTCATCCTCCGCTGGATGCTCTTCCGTACCGAACTCGGCGCCGGGCTCATCAAGCTGCGCCACGACCAATGCTGGCGCGACCTGACCTGCATGTACTACCACTACGAAACGCAGCCTCTACCCAATCCGCTGAGCTGGTACTTCCACCGGATCCCGCGGCCGATGCATCGCTTGAGCGCGGTCTTCAGCCACTTCGTGCAGGTGGTCGCGCCGTTCGGCCTGTTCGCTCCCCAGCCCGTTGCGGCGATCGCCGGCAGCGTCATGATCCTGCATCAACTGATCCTGATCGTCAGCGGCAACTACTCCTGGCTGAACTGGCTGACCGTCGTGCTCGGCTTCACCGCGCTGTCGGACGCGAGCCTCGGGTTCCACTCCGCCGCCGCACTCATTCCGCGCCCGCTCTGGTTCGAGGTGTTGCTCTGGATCGTTGCTGGCGCGACCGTACTGATGAGCATTCAGCCGACGCTCAACTTCTTCTCGCGCAATCAGGCGATGAACCGCAGCTACAACCGCTGGCATCTGGTGAATGCTTATGGGGCCTTCGGCTCAGTCAGCAAAGACCGTTACGAGCTTGTGATCCAAGGCACGGATGATCCAGTCGTCACGACCGCCACAGTTTGGCGCGAGTACGAGTTCGAAGCCAAACCCGGGGATCCGATGCGCCGCCCGCCGCAGATAGCACCCTACCACCTGCGGCTGGACTGGCTGGTCTGGTTCATCCCGTTCTCGATCGCAGTCACGCCACGCGGCATCCGCGCCTCGCACTACGATGTGTGGTTCATCCGCTTCATGCAACGCCTGCTCGCGAACGACCGCTCCATCCTGAAGCTGATGCGCCACAACCCATTCCCTGGCCAGCCGCCGGCACGCATCCGCGCCGTGCTCTTCCACTACCGCTACACCAGGCCGGAGGAGAGGCGCTCGACGGGCGCATGGTGGAACCGGCGCGAGGTGGGGGTGTACCTGCCGCCGGTCTCGCTCGCGGATCTCAACAAAGTCTAGCGATTCCCTGAGTTTCCGCAGATCCTATCGCCGCAAAAATAGCTGGACATCCGGTTTCAGAATGCTAGACTTGGCGCCACTATGGACAATGTCACTATCATCCGCATCATTGCTGGGCTTCTGTTCATCGTGGTTCTGCTTCCCGTCGTGATCGTTCCGTACTGGCGCATCTTCGCGAAAGCCGGATTCTCCGGCTGGTTGTCGCTTCTGATGATGGTTCCGCTGGTGAACCTGATTGTGCTGTACGTGATCGCGTTCTCGGAGTGGAAGCCCAGAGTGAGCGGCATCGGTTCTGGTGTCTGAGGGAGCCTCAGCGGCAAGAGATGTAACCTCACGGCCAGACCGCACTAGGTCCGCCGAACGTGGATGCATCCTATGTGGTTGACCATGCCGCAGACCACCACCACCATCGTCCGCGGAGACATCACTCTGCGCGCGGTCGACGCCATCGTGAACGCAGCGAACAGCACGCTGCTCGGCGGCGGAGGCGTGGACGGCGCGATCCACCGTGCCGCCGGGCCGGAGCTGCTGGCGGAGTGCCGCACACTCGGCGGCTGCCGCACCGGCGAGGCCAAAGCGACTCGCGCCCATGGCATCCGTCAGGCCAAGAACATCATCCACACGGTCGGCCCGGTGTATGGCATGAGCGGCGGCCGCGATGCCGAGCTGCTCGCCGCCTGCTATACGAACAGCCTTCGCATCGCCGCCGGGCTTGGCTGCCGCAGCATCGCGTTCCCGTCGATCTCGACCGGAGCCTTCGGCTACCCGATCGAAGAGGCCAGCCGGATCGCCCTGACGGCCATTCGCGACTACCTTGCCGCCAACCCAGACGCGTTCGACTTGATCGAGCTCGTGACATTCTCCGCGTCGGACGAGCGAATGTATAAGCAGGCTTACGAGAGGATCATCGCCACTTAAGTTGTAGCGATCCCAGCAGTTGCGCTCTGACTCAACCAATGGCTGCAGCGCGCGCCCGCGGATTGCGGGAAAGAGAGGAGCTGGAACTCAGCGAGTCGGTAGGCCAGGCGCGAGTAGGAGCAGCGAAACCGCCGGACTTTGCGGCTGTTCAGATGCAACCGGAACAGGCTAATCGTCACCTTATGGCAATGGTCCGCCCGTGCTTTCTCGTTGTTGATCCGGAGCACTCGGGCAGCATCTCTACCCGCAAGCTGGTAATCGAGTCGGCGAAGCTGAATGTGATTACGGCCTACAGCGGTGGGGAAGCGATTGAGACGCTGAACAAGTTTCCGGCTGTCGACGGGGTAGTCTGCAACACCGAAATGCGCGACATGCCCGTCTATAGGCTGGTCGCAGCGCTGAAGGAGCATAACCCGAAGGTGCCGGTGATCCTTGTGGGGCCGGGCGCAGGAGGAACGCCGCAGGCGGACTACCACGTCGATTCGTTCGATCCAAAGCGGCTGCTGGAGCTGCTGCAGGAACTCGTCCCGGCGAAGATTTCCGCCATTTCGGACTACGAGAGCGAATTGCGGGATAACGAGAGCAGTTGATGCGGGCGGTTAGTACGCGACCGAGCAAGTGCGGCCGTTTGCTTGCGCAAACGATACCCCACCCTCTGCTTGCAAAGGATGGGGCACCCAATGTGTATCGTCCAGCGGTTTAGGCCAGCGCGGCGTTGATGTTGTCGATGGCCTCGTCGATCTCGGCGGGCGACTTGTACCCGACCGTTACGCAGTCCACACCCGCGTTCTTGAATGCGAACTTCATCGCCTTCTGCCGGTCGTCGCGGCTGAAGACGCCTTCGCCGATCAGCTTCATGCTGATGACGCCCATGCCCGCCTTCTTCGCAGCCTGCGTGTGCTGGACGACCTCGTCGACGTTGCCGGCGGCCTCCCAGTAGTTGCCGTCGGAGTCCATCTTGGTGCCCTTGTGGTTCATGCGGATCATCGCGACCTGCAGCCAGTCATTCTGGGGCACCTGGCGGAGCGCCGGGAGGCCGTGTACCGAGGCGCCGCGCGCCTTGATGATCTGCTTGTGCTGTGCCTCGAGGATTGCGTCCTGCCACCGCTTCGACCGGTCCGGCCACTGCGTGCCCTGCTGGACGTGGAGAAGCATGATGTCAAAGTAATCGGAGTTGATCTGCTTGCGGAGATCGTCCCAACGCTGTTGCGGGTCGCCGGAATCGGTCGTAATTTTCGACATGATCTGGTACGAGTCGCGCGGGATGCCCTTCAGCGCGATCCCCAGCATCTCGTGCATGCCCGTATAGGTATCGGCTGTTTCGTAAAAGCGGATGCCGCGGTCCCAGGCGTGGCGCACCAACGCGTTGAAGCCGTCCTGCCCGAGCTCCCGTTGCACAGCGCCGTTGTGGCTGCCGGTTCCGAACGCCAGACGCGTAACCTTGACGTTGGACTTGCCCAGCGTGACGGTGTCGGTTGCCTTGGTTCCGGCGGCGATGGCTGGCAGCGTGCCCGTAGTGGCGAGTGCGCCGGCAGCGAGGGATGTCTTGAGAAAGTCGCGGCGGGAGGTGCGGGCCATTGGGAGTGCCTCCGAGCGAGAGATGGCGTGCGCAGAAAGGATAGCGCGGGTGAGGGGGAGTTGTCAGGTCGCGGGCGTGGACCTGGATATCTCAAGCCGGCGCGGCTGTCTTCGGCCCGATACGCGCAAAAAAAGGCGGACCTGAATGGTCCGCCTGCTTCTGGTTGGTGAGTCGCTCTGCGTTCGGGAACTCTATAGTTCGACAAGCTTGTGGGCGATGGCGAAGAGGGCCAGTTCGAGGCGCGTGGACACGCCGGTCTTGTCGAAGACGTTCGACAGGTGGCGCTTCACGGTCTCTTCGCTGATGGTGAATTGCTTGGCGATGTCGCGGTTGGAGCAGCCTTCGACGATGCAGGAGACGACCTCCAGCTCGCGGGGCGTGAGCCCGTAGGTCTTGCGCTCGGGCACGGCCGCGGCCTGGGCCTGCAGCTCCTGCAGCGCTTTCAGCAGGTTCACGACGCGCTCGCCGCCGATCCAGTAGTCGCCGCTGGTAACGGCGCGCAGCGCCTGGCCGAGATCGCCTACGACCGAGTCCTTCAGGACAATGCCGCGGGCGCCGATCTGTAACGCCTCGATGATTTGCTGAACCGAAATGGTGCTGGTGAGCAGCACGATCTTCACGCGCGGCGACTTCGCCATGATGGCGCGCATGGCCTCCAGGCCCGGCAGGCGCGGCATCGCGAGGTCGAGCAGAAGGATGTCGGGCTCGAGCTCCAGCGTCTGCGTAATGGCGTCATCGCCGTCTTCGGCCTCGCCGACGACTTCGAATCCGGGCTCAGCCTGCAGCATGTTACGAACGCCGAAGCGGACTACCGGGTGATCATCGGCGACGACAATGCGGATATTGGCCACGCTGCCCTGTGAAGAGGAAGACTGCTTTGTTGCGGACTGACTCATGCGGCTAACCCTCGCACACACCCGGCTCAGAACGCAAGGCTGCCTAGGCGCGTGTGCCCAGCATACGCTCCAGACGGTCACACGCGGCGGACAGCTCATCTAAAGAGTTAACGGCGTCCGTGGTGCCTCCGGCGCTGTCTAAGCCACGTATTTCCAGGTCGGACGCGACCGTGTGGAGTTGCGTTGCGCCCAGCATTCCGGCCGACCCCTTGATGGCGTGCGCCTCGCGAACGAAGCGCGCCGAGTCATGCTCGGCCGCCGAGCCGCGCATGCGGCGGATGCGCTCGCGCGCATCGTCGATGCACAGCGTGTACATCTCTTTCAACTGAGGCTGCGGCATGCTGCGCGCAAGCTGCTCGTAGATGGTGTTGTTCATCACCGGCGCCGCTTCGGACGCGCCTCCGTCCGCCAGCTTCGCCGCCGGAGCGGCCCGGTCGATCGGCACCACCTTGCCAGGTCCGGACTTGCGAGGCTGCGCAGGCTGCGTGCGTTGGCGCTGCACGCGTTCGACAGCGGCGTTGAACTGCTCCACCTTGAAAGGCTTCAGCAGGAAGCCGTCGAACTGGCTGACCGCGTCCTGCGCGGGCTGGCTGCCGCTCATGGCCAGCAGCACGCTGCGGCCGTCGATCGCTGCCCGAATTCTCGAGGCAAGCTCCGGGCCACTCACTCCCGGCATCTGCATGTCGCTGAGGATCACTTCGGGCAGCCCGGCCGGCGAGCGCAGCCGCTCCAGTGCGGCTTGGCCGGACTCTGCTGTTTCCACCGCATAGCCCTGACCATCCAGCAGCACACTCAACAGTTCGCGGCTCATCTCATCGTCGTCTACTACGAGCACGCGCACGGGCGTAGGCACCGGCCTCATTGTTGCCGAGAGTAACAAGGGACGGCCTCCTTTGGCACTACTGCTTTGGAGCAACTCTAAAGGAGCAACTCTGCTGCGGAATAGTAGTAGGTTGGATGCGCAGGAAGTAACCCGGGCACAGCCGTCCTGAACCAAACCAGGTACCACGGAAGTTGCAGGGTCTCTCAGCCGGATTGGCGCGGAGTTTGCTTGCCGTATCCGGTTTGAATCGGATGCACTAGAGTAGTGGCCATGGCGAACGACGAGTTTTCCGGCGCCTCCGGACCGGCGCCCGGCTCAGGGCCGAGCTCAGGCCCAGACTTGCACGTGCTCGAAGCGCGGATCGCGCGGCTGGAGCAGGACCTCGCGGCGCTGCGGCGGCAGGTTGCCGGATCCCCCGAGCAGGCTGCCCCGCAGGCTTGGGTGAGCCGAGAAGCGCAGGGTGCGGCGCCTCCTCCGCCTCCGCCGATGCCTACCGTTTCTGAAGCGGCGGAAACGCCCAGCCCCGCATTCAAGCGGTTGCAGTGGAGCGAGGCAGCCAGCGCGGAGCAGGAGCCGCCACGCGCCGAGCGAGTGCACGTAGACCGTCCGCGCGAATCGCTCGAGAGCCGCCTGGGGTCGCAGTACTTCAACCGCATCGCCATTTTGCTGCTGCTGATCGGCACGGCGTATGGCATGAAGCTTGCGGTCGATCGCGGCCTGATCGGGCCTATGCCGCGCGTCATTCTCGGCCTGCTTGCGGGAGCCGGGCTGGTGGTGTGGTCGGAGCGCTTCCGCAAGAAAGGCTTTGCCGCGTTCTCGTATTCCCTGAAGGCGCTGGGCTCGGGCGTGCTGTACCTGGCGCTGTGGGCGGCGTTCCGGCTCTACGGGCTGATTCCCGCGCCGGTTGCACTGCTGCTGATGGTGCTGGTGACGGCGTGGAACGCGTACATGGCGTGGGCGCAGAACTCTGAGCTGCTGGCCGGGTATGCGCTGGCGGGCGGCTTCGCGACGCCGATGTTGCTCTCGACCGGCGGCGACC
>Ga0157372_10009746_pt1 | contig 10217 bp, 8 predicted proteins | sample C55metaG_FD_115307 | JGI IMG/M metagenome (GOLD analysis project Ga0157372, IMG submission 115307) | Corn rhizosphere microbial communities from Kellogg Biological Station, Michigan, USA - C5-5 metaG | ecosystem: Host-associated > Plants > Roots > Rhizosphere > Soil | place: USA: Michigan...
CGCGTCACCCGGCGACGGCACGGTGCCGGTTACGGCTATCCGGACTGCATCTTCACGGATCCGCGGAGTACTGGCGACCGATGTCGATCACGAAAGTGCCTATGCCGTTGATCCCGTTAACCAGTCCCGCTCAGTCTACCGCGATCTTTCTGATGCGATGGTGTTTACCGTCCGATCGGTAATGAAAATCGTACAGCAGGTGCCCGCGCCATGAAAAAGCCACCGCTGACCCTGCTTCTCCCGCTGACGCTCGTGCTGCTGGCGGCGGGATATTATCTTAATAACTATGTGACGTTTGTGCATGCGCCGGCGGCGTTAACGGACAAGGAAAAACGTATGGTCGATACCCTGTTTGCCACTGCGAAAGCCCAGTGCGTGGGGCGCTACGTGTTTGAGGTTCCGGCCTCTTTCGAAAACAGCCTGACGGACCGTGCCCTGATTAATGAGGTCCGCATCAGCAGCAAGCGGCTCTACCGGCCGGCGTTTGAGCAGCGTATCCGCCTGCGGGAAGAGGCGCTGAAAAACAGCTATACAGTAAGGGAGTTAGATCGGCCTTTTCTCAAAGATGTATACCGGATTAGTGACAGCGCGGTAATTTTCGATCGCAATAAAAATGAGAGCGCAGCCGGGTTTGGTCGTGTACTGGAAGCGCATCTGTATACTGAGGGAGTGGCATTTATTCTTACTCAGGAGATCTTTGATGTATCGGACAGTAAGTATGAAGAAGATAAACAAACATTTATTAAAGCCGGATTTGATAACAGCACCTTAAATGACAAACCGGCAAAACTGGCGGAGCTGCAGGACCTGATGTCCCGTCTCAGCGGGCGAAAAAACGACGAAATCCCGGTGCAGCCGGGCAGCTGTATTGCGGAAGGGTTTATTCGGGACGGAGGCGCGAAACCCGGAGAGAATATTACCTTAATTTATCCGCACTGCCCGGTATTTTCCCTGTCGGTTGCCACCAATACCTATCTCGGCGATCCAAAGAGCATGCTGGAGCGAAGCCATGAAATACAGCCCTGGCTGAGCTCGCTCAGCGCGCGGACCCTGCGCAAGAATAAAACGGAAATAGCGGGCTTTGAGGCGGACGAGTGGCTCAACACTGCGCCCTCTGAAAAATCACCCGGCCATGCGTCGGCACAGCTGCTGTTTAACGCCATCGCCAATGAAAAGAGGGTGGATTTCCGGCATCCGATTATCGATCTGACTATGAGCAATCACGCCCTGCCTGCGCCGGACTACAGTGATGCGGAGCTGGTGGAAATATGGGATCGGATCGTGGGTTCGTTTCGTATCAGGAGCAATGCTTTTTGAATAAGCCGGTACAGGGCTCCGCACACGTGCAAAAACCAGACCGCAGCAGGGCTGCTGCGGTCCGGGGATAGATTATGCGCTCTGCCATTCGGCTTCGACATCATCCTTTGATTTGGAAAGGATGACTTTGTTGTCATCGACTTCTTTAACCCAGCTGAACGGGATGATGTGGTGCTGGCCGCCCGCTTCCGGATCGCTTTTCGCCAGTTTGATTTTATCTTCGCCTTCAAAGTGATCGACAATGCCCACGTGCTCACCGTTGACGTCAACAACCTGTGCGTGATCCAGGATTTCTGATTTGCTTACCATATTGCCTCCGTTCTGTGAATATAAATGCAGCAGTTCTGCTGCCGGACTGCTTAAGTCTGGTTATTAATCTGCAGATTTCCAGTAATTTACAGAATGAAATATTTAGGCGAACCGTAATGCGACCAATTCTGCTGCGCAGACTATGATTTCCTGTAGCCGCTGGCGGCACACGCCGTCAGCCTCCTCTCTGTTCATAACAGGAATTAACAGCATGCAGATATCACTGGAGAAACAGGTTGCGCTGGTCACTGGCGCCAGTTCAGGACTGGGCTATGCCTGCGCCGAAGCGCTGGCGGCGGCGGGTGCAGCGGTCGTGATCAACTATAACAACCAGCAGGAGCCTGCCGAGGCGCTGGCAGACGCGATTCGGCAGCGTGGCGGTAAAGCAGTGGCAGTAGGGGGTGACGTTTCTGATGAAAAAGCGGTGGATGCGCTGTTTGCTGAAACAATTAAACATTTTGGACGGCTGGATATTCTGGTCGCGAACTCCGGACTGCAGCGCGATGCACCAGCCGGGGAAATGACGCTGGATGAGTGGAATAAGGTTATCCAGGTCAACCTTACCGGTCAGTTTCTCTGCGCCCGGGCGGCGCTGCGTCAGTTTCGCCAGCAGGAGAAACGTCCGGATGTGAGCCGCGCTACCGGCAAAATCATCCATATGAGCTCGGTGCATCAGCTCATCCCGTGGGCCGGGCATATTAACTATGCGGCCTCTAAAGGCGGTGTCGATCTGCTGATGCGCAGTCTGGCGCAGGAAGTGGGCGAGGAACATATCCGTATCAACGCCATTGCGCCGGGTGCGATCAGAACGCCAATCAATACCGAAGCGACCGAAGGTGAAGCTGAGAAAAAGCTGCTGCAGCTTATCCCCTATGGCCGGGTAGGCGATCCGGAAGATGTGGGTAACGCGGTGGTATGGCTGGCCAGCGATTTGTCCGACTACGTGCATGGCACCACGCTGTTTATTGATGGTGGTATGAGCCTGTATCCCGGCTTTCGTGATAACGGTTAAGGACTTAAGATTTGTGCTGTCGCAATCAGCCGGTTGCGACACTTTTCCCCGCTAATGAGTTGCGCCGCCAGGCCGATATAACTACTTCTCCATCTTCAACCGGAAGTTAATTATGTCGCTTAAAAAATCCTCACTGCTTGTGTTCCTCACTATGCTGGTGCTGTTCCTGGCCAGCGTGGCTATCAGCAGCTGGCTGCTGGTGCGCAGTAATGCTTCGCTGACCGCCGTCAACAAAGAGATCCGCGTAGTGCTCTCCGTAATCGATCCTATTAACCACAGCCGCACACTGCGCGTCCGGGTTATGGAATATATGAAAGCGAGTGAGGGGAACGATAGCGCATCAGCCGCGTCACTTGAGAGCGTGAAAGCGGTGGCGGTTAAAGCAGATGCGGCCTTTCAGGCCTACATGGATGCACCGCGTCTGGCTGGTGAAACAGCAGAGGCTGAAGCCTACCGGCAGGCCTATCTCAGCTACCGCGATGAAGGGATCCGGCCGCTGGTGGCTGCCGCTGAAGCGCACGATCAGGCACGTTTTAAAGCGCAGATCCCGACAGTCGTCCGTCTCGATCGTCAGTATGAAATCATTCTTGATAAAGTCCTGGCGCAGCACGAAGCTTACGCACGCCAGCTCAATGATGATGCACAACGTCACTTTCATTCTGGCCTGATGCTGCTGGTGCTGTTTGGTGTGCTGTTTGTCAGCATTATTGTCGTGATTTCACTGCTGATGCATCGTTTTGTACTGGTGCCGCTCAGCGCGGCAAAGCAGCACTGCGATTTAATTGCTGCCGGCGAGCTTAATTGCGCTGTTCCGGCAAAAGGTGATTCACGCAGTGAAATTCAGAGCCTCATGGGATCGCTGGAAGCGATGCGTCTCGCTCTGACGCAGATCATTACGCAGGTACGTGATTCCGCGCATTCAGTTTCTACTGCCTCGGGTGAAATTGCGGCCGGGAACGTTGATCTGGCCTCGCGCACTGAGCAGCAGGCTGCGGCGCTGACAGAAACCGCGGCCAGCATGGAGCAGCTGGGCGCTACGGTGAAGCAGAACACTGATAACGTATTTGAAGCGTGCCGCCTGACTGGCGAGGCGGTAGAGAATGCGGAAACCGGCGAAAAAGTCTCGCGTGAAGTGATTGTGTCGATGGACCTGATTAACGCCAGCTCGAAAAAAATCGAAGAGATTATCTCGGTGATCAACGGCATTGCGTTTCAGACCAACATTCTTGCGCTGAATGCCGCTGTGGAAGCGGCACGCGCAGGTGAACAGGGCAGGGGGTTCGCCGTGGTGGCCGGAGAAGTGCGTAATCTGGCACAGCGCAGTGCGCTGGCGGCTAAAGAGATCGAGACGCTGATTGCAGAATCGGTGGCGATTATTCACACCGGCTCAGAGCAGGTCAGTCGCACCGGTGAGGCGATGAGCGCCATCATCGCCTCGGTCAGCCGCGTTAATCTTCTGATGGAACATATTTCAGTGGCGTCGGGCGAGCAGAGTCGCGGTATCGGGCAGATTGAAAAAGCGGTAACTGAAATGGACTCAGTAACGCAGCAGAACGCCGCGCTGGTACAGGAGTCAGCGGCTGCGTCAGCATCGCTTGAAGAGCAGGTACAGTATCTGACCCGTTCGGTTTCCACTTTCCGTCTGGCATAAGCGTCATTTGCCGGCTCTTTATTCAGGGCCGGCAATCTCTCAGACTGCAGAGCAAGGATCTGCTGATTACTTCTGTGCGGCTAATGATTAAAAGATCACGCCTGAAACTGTTATTTATAAAAATGCTTTATTTCATGAGCTTGCTCTGATACAGGTGATTTTTTCAGGCTTTTTTTCGCAAAGCGTAAATTTATCTTACGCTTTGCCGATATACCTCCCTGCCACCTTAGCGCAAACCGGTGCGTTTGCGCCTGTTTTACAGGTGTGCTGCGGGCAAGAGTGCGCCGCAGTTAATTTTTCTCAGGGAGCAGTAAATGAACCATCGTAAACCCCTGGTGGCGGCCGTTGTCGCCTCCTGCATCGTCCTTTCCGGCTGCAGCGCCATGACTACCGCCATCAAAAAGCGCAACCTTGAAGTCAAAACGCAGATGAGTCAAACGGTATGGCTTGAGCCCTCCAGTCAGAAAACCGTGTATCTGCAGGTGCGTAATACCTCTGACAAAGATATGAGCGATCTGCAATCGCTGCTGGCTCAGGACCTGCAGGCGAAAGGGTATACCGTCACATCCTCGCCTGATGCGGCTTACTACTGGATCCAGGCTAACGTGCTGAAAGCGGAAAAGATGGATCTGCGCCAGTCGCAGGGCTTCCTGGCTACCGGTTATGAAGGCGCGGTTGCCGGTGCAGCGCTGGGTGCCGGCATTACGGCTTATAACGGTAACTCGGGTGGCGCGATGCTTGGTGTCGGCCTGGCGGCGGGTTTGGCGGGAATGGCAGCCGATGCGCTGATCGAAGATGTGAACTTCACCATGGTGACCGATCTGCAGATTTCCGAACGCAGCAAAAATGCCGTTACCACTGATAACATTGCGGCGCTGCGTCAGGGTACCTCTGGCATCAAGCTGCAGACCAGCAGCGAAGAGGGCAACCGCATGAAGTATCAGACGCGTGTAGTGTCCAACGCCAATAAGGTCAACCTCAAGTTTGAAGAGGCGAAGCCGGTGCTGGAAGCGCAGCTGGCGAAATCCGTGGCAGGTATTATGTAATCACGGATGCCGCTGGTGCATTCCGGCCGGCGGCAGATCGCAACTGAATGGGTAAAGATATACTCCCTAAATAGTTACAGCATCCCTTAACGTAAAACCCTAACAGGTGCCGGCCTGACACACATTGCCCCTCTCTGACCCTTTCAGCCTCAGGCGCAGATCTGAAACCAGGTTGCCCCTCCTGACCAGCCTTGGCCGCCCGGCCCGGAGGGCCGGTGTCTTTGAAGCTGATAGATGAGTGCTGTAACTAATTAGCTTGAAGTCGCTGTGGGTAGTGCTGCGGAGTCTTTCTTTTGTCTGCGACCATCTGACTTCAGTGCGCCTGAATGGCCGCTGCCTTAAAGGCGTCTAGCAGGGCGTGGTTGGATTTGCAGGGAGAGGGCGGCTACGCCGCGCTATCGGCGCCATTTGGCTGCAGAACGATATATGGCACCGGTAGCTCCTTCATGCCGCTGCGCGGCATTTTGAGATAGGGATGCCACTCCGGTTGCAGACTCAATATCCGTTTTATGCCATAAGCGAACATCGTTAAAGAGGTTAGTCAATAATCAATGGAAAGCAGGTCACATGCTTTAAACATAGTGTTAAATCAATACCAATCCGAATTTAGTTATTGGATAGCACTAAGTATGCGGTTCCGTTTGATGAAATCAGCCTTTCTATTTCCTGAAAATTGAACGATATCCTGGAGCAGTGTTTGCCTCCTTGGGCAGATTAATGCCTTCATAGAAATCACTGATCAGATCTTTTCTCCTTATTTCATCAAACAAGAAACGATTTTCCGGTACACCAGCTGCATACCCGGGCCGGGCAATGAAGTATCTTGCATTAAACGCATCACAGGTCAGGATATAGCACGTGAGATGCCGCTGAGCCATGCCCCTGACCTGCCACCTTTCGTCCAGATTCTGCTCTTTTAAAAATCGCAGGGCATGAGTGCGGGACAGAAAAAGAAAAGCCGACATGATTTCTTCCTTATGGTGGATCTGTCCGTAAGGGGAGTATTCCTCAATATTAAAAAGGGTCCAAAAAGGCTGCCCTATCGTATCCTCGTCGGGGATAACCACGTTTGCCAGTCTTCGTGAAAGAAGATTGCCTATCGAAGGCAGCTCTGAGTAATCCATAAGCGTAACGTTATTTTTTTCAGCAAATTCGCGTGCCCCTTTTTGAAATCCACCTGAGGAGACGATGACCCCGTGGCTCAGACTGCACTCGTAGATTTTAGCATGAAAGGCCAAAACGCTATCCCTCTCCAATGGCCGTGAGCGGTTTTTGCATTCCACCGCAACACGGTGGCGGATACCTGCCATTTCAAATTCATAGTAAACGTCTATCTGATAGCTACTACCCTCTCTCCCGGAAATCTGTACGTCACGGGCGACCATGGTTTTACTACCCTGCAGTTCAAGTAGTTTCTGATAGACGCTCTGAACATGGGACTCCAGATCCTGCCATTTGTCGGGAGGTGTTGAGCTGGGAAACTTACTGAGCATATCTACTAAGGCTTTCATAGAGGGGCGAGTCATATCGGCTCCTTAGAGGATGTTTAGATTCTTAAAACATATTTAGACTGTTCTATGAGAGATGTTTGCGCTTTTTCTCCCCGATGAGGAACGTTATCCGCTGCCAACGCATTTGTGAATGCTGTACTTAGTCTCACTGTGAAATGAGCAAAAAATCATATCGCGCTGGTGTAAGTGTTTCTGTAGTAAGGTCAGCGCTGCCATGCTGCGATGATTCATGATGTCATCATCCGGGATAACGGTGATGTCTGTGAGGGGAAAGGCGCTGCCATATAGTTTCTCCGCGACTGCCGGATTGTCGAACTCATCCAGCCGGCGGGAGGGATAGAGATACGGGTTGCGTTTTCCGGTATAGAAGAGCACGGGTATCACCAGTGGCAGCTTCTTGACGTCTATGGTGTTAAAAAACTGTCAAAGCTAAAAGATATAGCTTCTTTCCAGAATTTACGAAGCGATCGCCTCTGCTAATCCACTAAAACCGGGCAAGTTTCAGTACAAAACGTACAGACGATGCTATGTGAATTCTGGTGGAACAACCTTCTGCTTTTTTCTCAAAATCCACCTAGCGCTGCCCGTTTTATTTACACTTTTACGCAGAATGAGCAGGTCAATTGCCTGACAGGATCTGGTTTTGCATCCAGACTACATATAACCTCAAAACTCTCGAAGCATTTTACTATAGGATACATTATTGCGATCTGGATGGCGCATCATGTTGTTATCAGCTTCTGCGGAGACGCGACAGGCATAGTCTGACTGACAACGCCGGATTTTATCTACTAATCAGAATGCCTAGTGATATATGCTAGAAAATAGTGAAAGTTTAAACCGTTCATACCGCCAGCGGTTCAGTGTTTTTTTTAATCAGGTTGCGAATATTCACATCCCTACTGCATCGAACTGAAAACGATTAGTCACAAATATCGTTTTTTCTGCAAACAAGGAGACCAAAATTTATGGGAGCACACATTTCAGGTCATTTCACCTTTGTATGACGGATGTTGCTGAAGGCCGTGATATACTGTTTCAACAGCCAAATATCCATGCTAATGTTGCTATGCCTACCACCATTTTTAGTAGTTGAGGCCGGATAATGCAGGTAACAAATAGTCCATATGTAAAGATCGAACTCACCTCGTCCGTATTATTCAGGCATAGCTGTACCGACGATTATTCAACATGCTGCTTTTATCTTGTCAGGTTAACAACCTTGTGTTGCTGTTTATCAGGAGAATTACGGAATGAATGACTGGAAGTTTTATTACAAAACAGAGGGGCTGGATCGGGAGTTCTATGAGGAGGAGGTCGAACATCGTCATGTTTCTATCCAAGATCAGTCACGCCTGCCTAGTCTCCCCCCTCCAGAGGTTTACTTTCGTCAGATGGGTGTGGGCCTGAGAGAATTAATGGGTGATCGGTTCCCGCACCCAGATAAAGCAAGTCTGAGCCGGCCGACAGAGATCACTGTCATGACTTACATCGTCATGAAGTCGTTCTCATCAGATGTATTGGAAATCATAAAAAATGCCGCTACCAATCCTTCCATTACTATTTTCTTCTGCTATTTCCAAAATCAAGAAAAATATGAAGATGAAAAGCAGATAAAAGGTGTGATTACGGCTTTTGAAAGATTATTTGCATGCAGGAATGACATTAAAGTGAAAGTCGTCGTCAATCCTCATACTCACATAAAACTTCTGCAGGTTGATGATTCCCTATACATGGGGTCAATGAATTTTAGTACGACCGCTGATGCTATAAACATGAGTACTCTGCAGGATAACACCCGCAGCTTTCATAACCATGAAGTCTTGTTTTATTATGAGAGCGGCGGGAAGGACTTCACTCACGTTATTGCAAATAAGATAAAAGACCTGAGCGAATCCGTCACATTTGAAGTGTGCAGCAATTCATATAAAAATGAAATAATAGTTGGATTGAAAAAATGCAAAAGGAAAACCATTGGAATAGGGAAAGAGATCAGGAAAGAACAAGATCTGTCTCTGCACAAAGAGAATCAGACCAGACTTCATAAAGTAGTAAGCAGTCATATTTCTCAGGGAGTCAGGGATACCCTCAATATAAATAGCCATCTAAAACTTCTTGAGGAAGTGTTCGCTGAGGATGAAGTAGAAAAGACCATCGGCTATTTCAAAAAACACAGTGCAGAAACATTCATTAACACCCTGCTGAATACGAAGAGCGCTGGATTTATCATTATAACTACGCAGGGTGCTATTAGCGACGATGAACTTGAAGATGTAGAAGATGTAGAAGATGTAGAAGATGAAGATGAAGATGAAGATGAAGAAGATGACATCTGGTTCAAAAATAGTTTGGTCGAAATTGCGGACTCATATGCGGAAGACCTTAAGGAGATAATTACTGACGAAGGAACAGCTCTGCAAATATTAACAGAGGACAGGTTAGATTATGACGATGGCGAAGGTGAAGTTCCCCAGGGTGAAGAAACATATAAAAAATACGATGAAATGATGATCAATAATAAATCAGAGGTTCTGACTTATCTTCAGTGCCTTATTGAAGAACTTGCTGATTTTATTATCAGGGAAAATCGTTATGACGCCTCACTTTTTATTAACAAATCGATAAGATAAGCGTCATTTTTAACTACCGGCGCCAGGGTTACCTCTGCCGTAATACAATTATGCGCCATTTTTATTTTGGGTATCAAGCGGTCGCTACGCAAATTTCTCTACACGCCCTCAGAGATGAAGATTTTCGGTATTTGACTGAGGCCGCATGTTTATCTGAGATAAAGTGTATTTTCCCTGAAGATATTATTTTAAATGCCGGGCATGCAATCTTGGGTACATGATAAGGTTCCGCCGGCAACGATTTTAACTATCATACAGTTAACTACTTATCCACGCCCAAGAAGCACCGATACTCACGCTTTTTTTATTTCCGACCGTCAGTTTATCTTCTCTTTGGGGAAAAGATCCAAAAAACATGAATAGAATGGGACCTTTCTATATCGATTTATTTCGGTCTCAAATGTTTTATATAAGAGCAATTGCGTTTCACACCTACTGTCAAATGAAGATGAAAATTCGATCACCTTACCCCAGGGAGTTGTGCAGGTTTAACGCAGCGATATCACTGTTTACGTTCTAGCCACATTTCTTTCAGCTCGTGACAGAGTCGAGACTTAAGAAGTTCTAAGATTTTTCTACTTATTAAAATGTCTGTTTTATCAGTTGTTTAATCGATAAGCGCGTAACTGCTTTAACGCAAGTGACGATTTTGTGATCTGCTTCGCCAATACAATTCATTATATGTTGTTATATTAGTTATGCGTCATCTCATAATGAAAATCAGCAACACGCCATCTCACA
>Ga0157372_10009750_pt1 | contig 10215 bp, 12 predicted proteins | sample C55metaG_FD_115307 | JGI IMG/M metagenome (GOLD analysis project Ga0157372, IMG submission 115307) | Corn rhizosphere microbial communities from Kellogg Biological Station, Michigan, USA - C5-5 metaG | ecosystem: Host-associated > Plants > Roots > Rhizosphere > Soil | place: USA: Michigan...
GTCCTCGCGAACGCGCGTCGTCCGGATCGTTCCCCACGTGCCCAACGATGTCGGTGGCCGTCCACGCCCCATGTCGCCACCCCCTTCAGCGCGGCCGGCTCGCACGGGACAACGAGACGCCGTCAGCCGCTCTCTGCTCCGGCACGGCCGGCAGGTCGTCGAAGTTCTCCACGTGCTCGGCGACCCAAGCGTCCAGGTCGGAGCGGCGGTAGCGCAGGCAGCCGCCAATCTTCACCGCTCGCGGGCCGAAACCCGCACGACGGGTCCGCCGCGTGTACAGCGCCGCCTTCGGAATCGCGAAGTGCGCGGCGGCCTGGTCGATGGTGAGGATGCCGCCCTCCATGCTGCTGTCGGCCGTCGTGCTCATGATCTGCTCCTTCGTCGTGTCGAGGACAGGTTTGCTCTCCTGACTGAAGGTGTGCACCGCCAACCGGCCTGGCTGTGGAGTAAGCCATCACAACGGATGCCATGGAGACTCTGGCGCGCTGACTGGCGGGGAGGCGCAAACTCCCTGGCTACGAGTTGCCCGAGCCTGCTCTGTCGCGATGCGGCTTGCTGTGGCTTGATCTCTTGACCAGAGGTCGCAGGTTCAAATCCTGCCCCCGCTACGAATTTCAGGCGCGGAACCTACGGGTTCCGCGCCTGAAAGGTTTGTGGGACTTGATCACATGTCCACTTAGGGTCCAGAAACCCTGTCCAGAAGCCCCTCAGAGGGCTGATCTGCGAATCGGCTACGGAGTCGCACCGATTGGTGCGGACTCGCATGGTCCGGCCAGCACACCTGCTTGGCATGGACAGCACGACATCCACCTTGAGCGGTCTCGCACCGCTGATCTCGATCGAGGAACTCTCCGAGTACCTCAATGTCCCCACGCGGACCCTGCACGGCTGGCGCCTGGCCGGCCGTGGCCCGCGTGCGGTCCACGTCGGTCGGCAACTGCGCTACTTCGTTACCGACGTCAACGACTGGCTCCAGGAGCAGCGGGAGGACGTTACCGGTCGCGCTCCCGAGGGGCGGTGAGCTGACATGGGACGGCCACGCACACCCATCGGAACCTTCGGCGACATCACCTACGTCAAGATGCCCGGAGGAAGAGTCCGCGCCAGGACCCGATACCGCGACGACGACGGCCAGGTCCGACGTGTCTCTGCGACAGGCTCGTCGAACAAGGACGCCCTGCGCGCGTTGAAGGCATCGCTGGCTCAACGACCCAGTCATCTCTCGACGGGCGAAATCACCGGCGACTCCTCGTTCGACAAACTCGTCGAAGTCTGGCTGGAAGACCTCGACATGACGAACAAGCTCGCGCCGAGCACCAGGTCGCTCTACGAGCGCGACATGCGCCAACTCGTGATGCCGGCTTTCGAGCACTACCTTCTGCGAGAGATCACCGTGCGCAAGATCGACAAGTGCGTCAAGACATTGGCGACGACGAAGAGCTACAGCATGGCCAAGCAGGCGCGCACCGTGTTGAGCCTCGCGTTCGGGCTCGCCGTCAGGTACGACGCCATCGCGAAGAACCCAGTCCGTGACACGGGCCGGTTGCACAAGCCACCCACCCAGGCGATCTCGCTCAGCGAGGCCCAGGTGGAGAAGATCCGCGATGCTGCGCGGACTTGGAGGCGCGGACCTGGATTCTCCGGCCCACCACCTGACGGCCAGCTTGAACAGATCATCGAGGTGATGCTCGGGACCTCGGCCCGGATCGGCGAAGTCCTCGCGATTCGCAGGTGCGACGTCGACGCCACCTGTGACCCGCCCACGGTCCGAATCTGCGGCACGATCGTCTCCCCGGCCGGCAAGCCAACCCACCGGCAGCCGCACCCGAAGACGATGAAGTCGACCCGGACGGTGTCGGTGCCGAGTTTCGCGGCCGAGGTGCTCCGTGACCGACTGGTCAAGGTCGCCTCGGAGGACCCCGAGCACCTCATCTTCTTCACCCGCAACGGCACGCCGCTAACGACGAACAACATCCGTCGCCGGCTCCGTGCTGTGCTGGAGGAAGCCGGCATCGAGGGAGTCACGCCACACTCGTTCCGACGAACGGTCGCCACCATGCTCGACCGCGCCGGTGGAGCCGACCTCGCGGCCGAGATGCTCGGTCACACCTCGTCGAAGATCACCAAGCAGCACTACATCGAGCCTGACGAGAAGGTGAACCCGGTCACGGCCGAGATCCTCGAAGCACTCGCCCCGAAGCCGAGCGTGGACGACGACCTGGACGAGGCGGTCTGACATGGCTCGCCGAGCAAAGAAGTCGCATACCTTTTCCCTACTAGTAGATAAAGGGTATGCTGTGGACGTGTGGGAAGTCGACGTCGAGCTGCTCGACGACTGGCTCAAGTCACTCGACATCGACACCTACGACCAGATCCTCGCTGCGCTCCAGGTCCTGTCCCATGCCGGGCCAGGCTTGGGGCGTCCCTTGGTGGACACGGTCGTGGGCTCACGCCACAACAACATGAAGGAGCTTCGCCCGGGCTCGTCGGGGCGCAGTGAGGTGCGGATCTTGTTCGCCTTCGATCCCAAACGCAGGGCGATCCTGCTGGTGGCCGGAGACAAGCAAGGACGCTGGGAGCAGTGGTACAAGACCAACATCCCGATCGCTGACGACCGATACGACGAGCACCTTGACCAGGTGAAGAAGCAGGACGAAGCGGCGAAGGCCGCGAAGAAGGCTCCGTCGGCCAAGGGTCGGCGCAAGAAGGACGGGAAGTGAGTGGCATGGCCAAGACCCTTGAGGATCTGATGCGCGAGCGCCCGGGCAACCCCGAGGTGCAGGCCAAGCACATGGAGCGGATGCTCGCCGAGGTCCGTGCCTACAAGCTGCGTGAGCTCCGCGAGATGCTCGCCCTGACTCAGAACGACGTTGCCGAAACGCTCGACATCAGCCAGAAGCGGGTTTCCGAGATCGAACGCGGGAAGGTCGACCTGACGAAGGTCGACACCCTCCGCCGATACGCTGCTGCGCTTGGCGGCACGCTGCGCGTCGAGGTCGAGGTCGGCGACGAGACCTTCCAGATCGCCTGACCCGGGTCACATCGACCGTGACAGCCCGGGATCGCCGGGACGGTGAGTGATCGCGGCCTCGAAGTCGAGGCGGTTCTGCGCTGCGCCGGTGGGCGGCTTGTGCTCAACCGGCATCGGGCGGAGGTCGTTGCGGACGATCGCGAGCAGCTCGGTCTGCACGGGGCCGGTGACGGGCAGCCACTTGGGGCGCCGCAATTTGACCAGGTCGCAGTTGTCGTTGTTCATGCCAGGGACGATGAGCTCGGTGGGCGGTGACCGCGTCCGCTCGTCTACCGCATGCAGCAGCGGGCGGCGTCGCGGCCGAGCGGGTCGGCTCCGAGCGACATGCCGACGTTCCACAGGTCGACCATCTCGAAGAACCGAGACACAGGGGAACTGCCACCGGCGGAACCCAAGCCGCAGCCCCTCGCCATCGTTCCCTCCGGACTGCCCATCGCTGACGTGGTCGCCAAGCTCACCGAGCTGCAGCAGCAATTCCCCGACGCCGAGGTGCGCCGCGGCCGAGCGAACCGATGGGAGCTCTGGAATCCGGACGCCTAGGCTCGTGGCACGTGACGCCGCGACTCAACGACACCCAGACGGCCCCTGCTGCGATGGCTCGCCACCGAGCCAGCAGACGGTGAGGCCACCAATCCGCAACGGCTGACCGCACGAGCCCTCGCTACACGCAAGCTCGTGAAGATCAAGGGGCGAGGCCCCAGCTGGCACGCCGCGCTCACCGAGGCCGGTCGGCATTACCTGGAACACGGCGAGTACCCAGACGGCCACTTCCTCACCCAGCGCAAACCACCACCGGAACCCGAACCGGTACCACCCCAGCGGCAACGACCCGGCAAGAAGCCGGCGGTGGTGCACGAGCTCGACCACGCTGTCGACTCCCCGGCTGGGAAGCGACGACGCGGCGGTCGACCTGCCGGCGACACATTGTTCACCGCGGAGAAGCCCGATCCGTACGACGAGAAGGTCCTGATCACGGTCAAGGAAGCAGCCTGGATGCTCAGCCTGCCCGAGCACGCCATCCGCCAGGCAGTGTCCGTCGGCGACCTGGACAGGGTCTTCATCGGCGAGGGCGGCAAGAACTACCGCATCGTGTATGGCTCGCTGCTGGCCTGGGTGAACTCCATGCCCCGAGAGTCCGCGAAGCGCTGGTGGTGATGGTTCAGGCACAGCACTGGGAGCCGCCCGATCCGCCGAAACTGCTGGTCTCAGCACGACGCGTCGCACAAGAGCTGGAGGTACCGACCTGGAAGGCCAACGAGATCTGCTGGTGCCTGGACCGGCGCTTCTACGCACCGGGTCAAGTGCACTACCGCGTCACCCTCGCCTCCCTTGACGCCTTCAAAGAGCTGATCGCCGACGGCATGACGATGAGCGGTGCCCGTGCCGTGATGTGGCACTTCAAGCAACGAGGATCACTGCCTCCACCGGACCTGAGCCAAGAGGAGCGAGACTGGATTCACTGGCAAGCCAGGCAGCGCCGTCGATGGTGAATGCTCCATCGCGGCACACGGGCCCAAACCCGGGAAACTGTCGCCGCCCCTCTCTAGGCTTGCGTCGTGGAGTACGAGGCGTTCGACGCACTACGGGAGAAGCACGCCGCATGGCGACTTCTGCGTGCGGGCAATGCAAGCCTCATCTTGTCGTTCCTCGGCCGCTTCTTCGTCGAAGGTAACCGCGGAGCCTGTGCTGCCAGCGAGCTCGCGGCTGCACTCGACGACCACCTCTACTCCCTGAATGCCGCCATCCAGACTGACAGCGGTGAACCGCGTTACCCCAAGCCGCCCAAGACCTACCTGGAGGACTGGGCGGCACCCGAGGCGGGCTACCTGCGCCGTTTCTACCCGGCCGGTGACGATGAGGTGCACTACGAGATCACCCCGGCCTTTGAGAAGGCATACGCGTGGGTGGAGTCGTTGAGGACTCGCCCATTCGTCGCCACCGAGTCCCGACTGCATACGGCCGTCGAGCTGTTGCGGCAGATCGTGCACGGCACCGACACCGACCCGCAGCGCCGCCTGATCGAACTACGTCGCCGACGCGACGAGCTCGACGCGGAGATCGCAGTCGTCGAGAGCGGCGAACTGCCACTGCTCGCACCTGCGAGCGTGCGCGATCGCTTCCAGCAGTTCACCACCACCGCCCGCGAGTTGCTGTCCGACTTTCGTGAGGTCGAGGAGAACTTCCGTCGCCTGGACCGCGCAGCCCGGGAGCGGATTGCGACCTGGGACGGCGCCAAAGGCGAGCTGCTCAACGAACTCGTCGGCAGTCGCTCGGAGATCACCAACTCAGACCAAGGGCACAGCTTCCAGGCCTTCTACGACTTCCTCCTCTCCGCGTCACGACAGCAGGAACTGACCGACCTGCTCGATCGGGCTACCGGCCTCGACGCCGTCGACGCCGATCGGCGGGTGAAAGGTGTCCACCACGAATGGTCGGAGGCAGCCGAACGAGCACAAAGAACCGTCCGACAGATCTCCGAACAGCTGCGGCGATTCCTGGATGATCAAGTGTGGTTGGAGAACCGACGGGTGCTTGACCTCGTCCGCGACGTCGAGAGCGCCGCGCTGTCCGTCCGGGACAACCCGCCCGGCCACGGGCTCACCGTGGACGAACCCGGCATCGCGATCGCTCTGCCCTTCGAACGGCCGCTCTACACCCCGCCCGCAGCCGCCGAGGTGGAAAGCCTCATCCCACCCACGGTCGCCGAAGTCGATTCCGATGTGCTGTTCGCCCAGACGTTCATCGACCACACCCGGCTTCTGGACAACATCCGCGCCGTCCTGCCTGCACATTCGACCGCCCTCCTGTCCGACATCGTGGCGATGTATCCCATTGAGCACGGCGCGGCCGAGATCGTCAGCTACCTGGCGCTTGCCGACGACGAGGTCGACATCGAGATGGACGACAGCGACGTCACGATCCTCGACTACCCCAACCCGGAAGACCCCGAAAAGGCCAACCGCGCACGACTGCCGAAGGTCACGGTGAAGCGACGATGAGCGACGAACGAGCGGTCGCCAGCGCCATCATCCGACTGATGCAGGGCGTGATCTACCGCGAGGCAGACGAGGACACCTGGCGCACTCTGGAACGTGACGGAGCCAGCGTCCGTGATCACTTCGCGACCATCGGGGTCGACGTCGTCATCGATGAGGACGAGGGCTATGCCTACCTCCGCACCAAACCGGACGAAGAGGGCGAGGATGATCCGCTGCCGAGACTCGTGCGTCGCCGATCTCTGACCTACCCGGTCAGCCTGCTGCTGGTGCTCCTGCGCAAACGCCTCGTCGAGTTCGAGACGGCAGGGGGCGAAGGACGCCTGGTGCTCACCACCGAGCAGATCACCGAGATGCTCAGACTCTTCCGGGCAGAGTCGACCAACGATGCACGCATCGTCGACAACGTTGAGAGCACCATCAAGAAGGCTGCCGAGCTGGGCTTCCTACGCCTGCTGCGTGGGCACAGCGACCACTGGGAGGTCCGGCGCATCCTCAAGGCGTACGTCGACGCCCAGACGCTGGCGGACTTCGCCAGCAAGCTCCGCGAATACGCAGGCACGGTGGCCTCCGATGGCTGACGGCCTCTTCTCCCGCACCGAACTGGCAAGCCCCGGCCGGGCCGGCTACCGACTCCATCACCTCGAGGTCTTCAACTGGGGAACGTTCGACGGCCACGTCTGGCGCTTCACCGCTGATGGCGAGACAGCCCTCCTCACTGGTGACATCGGCTCGGGCAAGTCCACCCTGGTCGACGCATTGACAACCCTTCTCATGCCCGCCCATCGGATCGCCTACAACAAGGCAGCGGGCGCCGATGCGCGCGAACGCACCCTCCGCTCCTACGTCGAGGGCCACTTCAAGTCTGAACGCAACGAGTCGACCGGCAGGTCACGCCCGATCGGCCTGCGAACTGGCGGGCGAACCTACTCGGTGATCGTCGGCGTCTTCGCCAACGACGGATACGACGAGACCGTCACCCTCGCCCAGGTCTTCCAGCAACGCGACTCGGCGGGCCAGCCCTATCGCTTCTTCGTCACGGCCCAAAAGGCGCTGTCGATCACCACAGACTTCGCCGACTTCGGGACGGAGCTGCGTGACCTGCGCAAGCGCCTGCGGGCATCCGGAGCCGAGATCTTCGACGAGTTCCCGAAGTACGCCGTCTCACTCAAGAGACTCCTGGGCGTTCGCTCCGACCAAGCCCTCGAACTCTTCCACCAGACGGTCTCCATGAAGTCGGTCGGCAACCTCAACGACTTCGTCCGCGACCACATGCTCGAACCGAGCGACTCAGGCGACCGGGTCCGCGACATGATCAGCCACTTCGACGACCTCACCAAGGCCCACGACGCGGTCAAACGCGCCCGCGAACAACTCGAAGCACTTGAGCCCGTCGTGACCACCGTCCAGAAGTACGACGCCGCCCTGGCCGAACGAGGCACCGCCGAGAGCGAGCGACGCGCGGTCCGGCTCTTCACCGCCGAACTCCGCGCGAATCTCCTCGCGGACGAGCTTGGTCGACTCGACGTCGAGGTCAATCGACTGCAACACGAACAGCGCAAGGCGCGTGAACAGCAGCAACGCCTGACCGACCAGCGCGAGGCGCTGATCGAGGAACGCGCGAAGGCTGGAGGCGACCGCATCGGCGAGTTGGAGCGACTCGCGAGAGAGGCGCGCTCCCAGGCTGAACAACGCCACCAGAACCGCCTCCGCTTCGACACTGCCGTCTCCGAAGCCGGCTTCGACGCAATCGACGGACCAGTCGCCTTCGCCACACTCACGTCCCTCGTTGCCGACGAGCGACCCCGGCTCATCGCCCAGAAGCGGGAACTCGACTCGGCAGGGGCCGCAGCGATCGGGCGAGAGAAGGACTTCGAGAAGCGCCGCGATCTCGTGGCCGCAGAACTTGGCAGCCTGGAGCAACGGACCAGCAACCTCCCCTCCGAACAGGTCGACATCCGTGCTCAACTTTGCGACGACCTCGCTCTCACCCCGGACGACCTGCCCTACGCTGGCGAACTTCTCGACATCCACGAGGAGCACACCGAGTGGCGTGGCGCCGCCGAGCGTGTCCTGAGAGGTTTCGCTCTCTCCCTGCTGGTCCCGCAAGGCCACTACGACGCAGTCGCAGCCTGGGTGAACGCGCGTCGCCTCACTGTCCGCGGCCGCGGCGACCGGCTCGTGGGCGCGCGCCTCACCTATGAACGAGTCCCAGACCGACGGCTGCCGATCCAGCCCAGCTCCTCCGGCGCGCTCCTCCTGGCCGACTGCATCGAAGTCAAGGACGGGCCGTTCGGCAACTACCTCGCCAACGAGCTCGCCAGACGCGCCGACTACACATGCGCCGCGACCCTCGAGGAATTCCGATCCGCCCGCAAGGCCGTCACGCGCGAGGGGCAGGTCCGTTCCGGCGAGCGCCACGACAAGGACGATCGCCACCGCGTCGACGACCCTCGGCGCTGGGTGCTCGGGTGGGCCAACGAACGCAAGATCGCCGCACTGCGGGCAGAGGTCGACGAACTCGAAGCCGAACGGGCACAGGCCGCACAGGACTACGCCGAGGTCGACAGGAACCGTGACCGCGTCCAGGCGCGGCGCGAAGCCATCGCGCGATTGGAGGGATTCCGGTCCTGGGAGGAACTCGACGCCGACGAGGCAAGAGCACGAGCGAACTCGCACGACGACGAGCGCCAGCGCATCGAGTCAGGCTCTTCCCGTCTCGCGGAGATCACCAAGGCGCTGCAACTCAACACCGACCAATCAGGCAAGGTCGCAGCGCGAATCGAGGACCTCGCCGGGGACCTGAAGGCCACCGCACGAGAACACGAACAAGCCCAACGAGACAAGCAACGCGATGACGAGCTCATCGCAGACCAAAGCGAGGATGACCTCGACCTCGCGCGGACGGCCTATGCCGCACTCACCGACCGCCTCGGCTCAAGTGTGCCGACCCGCGCCGAACAGTGCGCCCCCGCCGAGTCGGCGCTCTCCGACGAGCTGTCCAAGCAGATCGAGCATCTCGGACGCGAGCTGGGCGGCTTCGGCCAGAGCCTCGTCCAATACATGAGTGAGGTGCTGCGGCGCTGGCCCGAGCTGCGTGCAGACGTCGATGCCAGCGTCGAGTCGCGAGCTGACTTCGTCGCCTTCCGGGAGCGGGTCGCCACCGACGACCTGCCGAGGTTCGAAGACGAGTTCAAGGAACAGCTCAACAAGAACGCAATCCAGGAGCTCGCCGGATTCAACAACTGGCTGAACCGGCAGGCCGCCGCCATCGACGAACGGGTCGACCGCATCAACGACGCCCTCGGTGCGGTGCCCTACAACCCCGGCCGCTACATCAAGCTAGAGAAGGAACCGACCACGAGCCAGGAGATCGTGCAGTTCCGTGCGGAGCTGCGCAACCTGACCAACGACAGCCTCGCAGCCGACGGGGACCAGTACTCCGAGCAACGCTTCCTCGACGTCAAGCGGATCATCGAACGATTCCGCGGCCGGGACGGGTATGCCGACGCGGACAAGACATGGACCAGGCGGGTGACCGACGTACGGAACTGGTTCGTGTTCTCCGCTTCCGAGCGCGACCTCGAGACGCACGAGGAGTGGGAGCACTACAGCGACTCCGACGGAAAGTCCGGCGGACAGAAGGAGAAGCTCGCCTACACCATCCTCGCCGCATCGCTCGCCTACCAGTTCGGCCTGGAGTGGGGTGCAGTCAAGTCCAAGGACTTCCGATTCGCCGTCATCGACGAGGCCTTCGGGCGCGGATCGGAGGACTCCGCCCGATACGCGCTCGACCTGTTCGCCAAGCTCGGTCTGCAGGTCCTCGTCGTCACGCCGCTGCAGAAGATCCATGTCATCGAGCCTTACGTCAGCGCCATCGGCTTCGTCGCCAATCCGACCGGAACCTCGTCGCAGCTGCAGACGATGACGATCGAGGAGTACCGCACGCGTCGGGACGGTCGTCAGACGTGAGTTGGTCGGCATGAGCAGGGCGTGGTCTACGCCGGCGGATGTCGTTGCGAAGGTCCGCCGCCGGTGGGACGACGGCACTCTCCTTCGCTCCTATGCTCAGGCGCTGAAGTTCGATGTCATCGACGTGCCGCTGCGAGGTCCCAAGCCTTCCGAGATCGGTGACGACCTGTCAGCGGTGCGCGCCTGGATCGACCAACTCGAGGTCGGTCGTCGCGA
>Ga0157372_10009753_pt1 | contig 10212 bp, 11 predicted proteins | sample C55metaG_FD_115307 | JGI IMG/M metagenome (GOLD analysis project Ga0157372, IMG submission 115307) | Corn rhizosphere microbial communities from Kellogg Biological Station, Michigan, USA - C5-5 metaG | ecosystem: Host-associated > Plants > Roots > Rhizosphere > Soil | place: USA: Michigan...
CGACGTCGCGCTCGCGGCGGTCGCACGCCGCGAAGGGTCACTGGCCACGCCGCCAGCCCCGTCCGCTGCGTTCACCCCCGGGCACGGCGCGGTCGCCACGCACATGAACCAGATCACCTCACTGGACGCCTGGCCCGGCGTCGGGGCCGACACTGCCGACACGGGCAACGAGGTGGCAGCCGGCACCGGCCGTATTTTCCAGCAGGACAGTGAGATTGCCGGAAGGGAGGCCTTCGGCGGCGTCGCGCAGTCCGAGCACAAAAGCGGCGATCCCCTCTTCGATGGACTGACACTTATAACTTCCCGGGTGGAGAACCAGATACTCGGCGCCGATGGTGTGCGCGCGCTCCAACTCGCCGCGGAAGGCGGCGATAGACTTGGCGCGGATCACCGGGTCGAGAGAGGCGAGGTTGATCAGGTAGTTGACGTGGATGGCCAGGGGATAGAGGTCGCAGCGCTCTCGCGTGGCGCGCAGAAGGCGAACCTGCTCGGGATCGGGAACTCCCGCCCGCCACATACGGGGGCTCGCGGAGAAGATTTGAAAGGTGTTTGCCCCCAGTTCGGCGGCTTTGCGGGCGGCGCCTTCGAGCGAACCGGAGGTGAACGTGTGTATGCCGAGGCGCACCGGTCCATGCTACCAGCAACGGGCAAACACCTGGCTGGTTCACGCCAGAATATTGAGCAATTTCTTCTGCATGGTGTCCGTGGTCTGAATCACGCGAGCGTTGGCCTGGTACTGGTTGGCGGCGGCGAGCATTTCGACCATTTCGGTACTGAGGTCGACCGAATCCTGGGGCTGGGTCGAGGCGCCGGCGATGCGTTCGGCGGTTTTCTCCAGCGAATTTTGCGCGGTGCGCATGCCGCCTAGGGCGGCACTCATCACATCCATGGGTTTACTTATCGGACGCTTGCCCGAAACTTTGAGGCGGCAATTTGGGCCGCATGGAAACCGCACATTCCATGTACTCCGCCGCCGGGCGGCGTGGAAGCCCCGCAGAAGAAGACACCGGGAAGCGGGGTGCGATAGAGGCGGCGCGTGGGGCGCAGGAAAAACTGGCGCAGATCCAGTGCTCCGCCGTTAAAATCACCGCCAACCAGATTGGGATTATGGACTTCCATGGCGGCAGGGCTGAACACATGGCGGCCCAGAATGCGCTGCCGGAAGCCGGGGGCGAAGCGTTCCACCTGTGTTTCGATGGCGTCGGTCATGTCCAGCGAAGATCCGTTGGGTACGTGGCAGTAGGCCCAGGCCGTGTGCTTGCCGGCGGGCGCGCGAGTGGGATCGAACAGAGTGTGTTGCGCGAGTAGGACAAAGGGACTGCCCGTGTGACTCGATTCCCACGCGGCGATCTGCTGAAGCGTACCGCCGAGGTGTATGGTGCCGGCACGGGCACACTCGGGTGCACGCCACGGTATGGCGGCATCCAGCGCCCAGTCTACTTTGAAGGCGCCCGGGCCGTAGCGAAAGCGCCCTAGCGCGGCACGAAAGGGGGCCGGGAGGCGGTCGCCGGCGAGATCGAGCATCTGGCGCGGAGTCACGTCGCACATCACAACGGGGGCATCGGGGAGAGATGTCACCGGGGCGAGGGTCAGGATCTCGCCGCCCATCGACCGGAAATAGGCGGCCAGTGCGGAGGAAATATTCTGCGCGCCGCCGCGTGGAAACGGCCAGCCCGCCGTGTGCCCGCATATCCCTAAAACGAGACCGATGGCGGCGCCCAGGGGCGCTTCAAGTGGAAGAGTGGAATGCGCGGCGAGGCCGGCGAACAGGGCGCGCGCGCGGTGGCCGCGAAACCGCGATTCGGCGAGGCTCCGCGCGGAGCGCATCGCGGACATGCCGAACTTGGCCAGAAGGATGGGATGACGCGGCATGCGGAGCGGGGCCAGGACATCGTGGCGGAGGCGGGGCCAGGCGGCAGCAAACGGCTCGAAGAGCGCTTGCCAGGCTTCGCCATCGGGGCCAAGATTGGCGGCGGTGCGGAGGATGGAACGCTCCAGCAGCACGGCGGTGCCGTCATCCAAAGGGTGGGCTAGCGGAGCGTCCGGGTGGATCCACTCCAGGCCATGCTCCGCCAGTGGGAACTGTTCGAAGCAGGGAGAGCATACGGCGAGCGGGTGGACCGCTGAGCAGACGTCGTGGACAAAACCAGGCAACGTCAATTCCAAGGATCGCGCGCCGCCGCCGATGGTAGACGCGCCCTCGTAGACGGTGACGGCATGCCCCGCGCGCGCCAGCACGATGGCGGCAGCAAGACCGTTGGGTCCGGAGCCGATGACCGCGGCGCGAGGGCTTGCGGGATTGGTCAACTCCGTTATTGTAGAAGAGATGCAGAAGAAACGGCTTGGCAACAGCGATATGGAGCTGACCGCGATCGGAGTAGGCGCGTGGGCGATGGGCGGCGGCGGATGGGCGTTTGCGTGGGGACCGCAGGATGACGCCGAATCGATCTCAGCGATCCATGCGGCGCTCGATCATGGAGTGAATTGGATCGACACTGCCGCGGTGTACGGGCTCGGGCATTCCGAGGAAGTGGTGGCGCGCGCCCTGGAGGGACGCTCCAACCGGCCCTACGTGTTCACGAAGTGCGAGCGGGTATGGAATGAGAAGCGCGAAATTCAGAAGGTGCTGAAGCGAGACTCCATCCGCCGGGAGTGTGAGGACAGCCTGCGCCGTCTCAAAGTGGACGTGATCGACCTTTACCAGATCCACTGGCCGGAACCCGACGAGGATGTGGAAGAGGGATGGGAGACGCTGGCAAAGCTGAAGGAAGAGGGCAAAGTCCGGTGGATCGGCGTCTCCAATTTCAACGTGGCCCAACTGGAACGCTGCCGCAAGATCGCGCCGATCACGTCGCTGCAGCCGCCGTATTCGGCAGTTTCGCCGGAGATACGGGAAGCGCAGTTGCCTTACTGCCTGCAGCATGGAATCGGGGTGATCGTGTACTCGCCGATGAAGTCGGGGCTGCTGACCGGCAAGATGACGCGCGAACGGGTGGCGGCACTCCCGGAGGACGATTTCCGCAGGCGCGCGCCGGCGTTTCAGGAACCGCAACTTACCCGCAATCTGGCGCTGGCAGCGTTAATGAAGGAGATCGGCGCGCGGCACGGGCGCTCGGCGGGAGAAGTAGCCATCGCGTGGACACTGCGGCATCCGGCGGTGACGGCCGCGATCGTCGGCATGCGGAGCGCCGAACAGGCGGCAGGGGTGGTGGGCGCCCTGGAGTTCCAGTTGACGCTGGACGAGATTTCCGAGATCGACATGGCGCGGAGGGCGTAGAAAGGCGGGTAACCGGGTTCGAAGCGCAGTTTCAGATTCTTGCGGGGCCTCCGGCAGGTTTGCTTCGGCACAGAGCGGACGGGATTCTTGCGCAACCCGTCTACTGGCGGCACATTGTCATCTCCCGCTACCTGCCGGAGGGTTCGTATGAATGAGGCGACCCTGGTATTTGGGGGGCCTCACTTAGACATGTAGTATCTGCTGTAGTAATCGGAGCGTCCGCTCCCGTCGGTGAAATGGTCGAATGTCTCGACGATCAATTCGCAGATGTCAAGGTGACCTACTACGATCGTTTCCTTAAAGCCGAACTTGTACTGGGCAGTAATGCCCACAGCTGTGCTGGAGCCGACGTTGTCGGCATAGACCATTCCTGCTACGGCCCCCCAATCGCAGGGCGTCGGGGTGCAGGCGCCGAATGCGTGGACACTGATACCCGAACCAACTACGCCAATCACCATTTTTACGAGCCCACGGGTCGCCTTGTCGAAGTTGGACCATGTTCCTACGAACGCGGTTGGAGCTACCGGAGCTACCGCTACAGCTACGGCTCCGCCCCGAGTTTCTTCCATCAAGTCCGAGGGGGCCTTAAACTCGTGTTTCTTCGTCATGTGGATCTCCTTTTCGAAGGCGTCGATGGTAAGTGGGCGGGTCCAAGGAAGTCTGGCGGGAGATTACTTACGGCCGCTGTGGCTTCCAGGACCGTTTGTTGGCGTTAGAGTTGCACTCACATTACCCTCATCGCCAGACGCTAGTGTGGTTCCTTTTAGTTCAGCAGTCAAGGATCTTTTAGTCTTTTAGTTCTGGAAACAGATTATCCCCGAATGCCGAGGCCCGCACCCAGTGCGTTTTCGTACACCGAATGGACTTGGGCCGGCTTTCGCATGCGCGTATGCCGCGGTGTCACCCCGTTTTCAACCTACGCATCGGATCTACGAGCGTTCAACAGCATCGAACCATTATTGAAGCCGGGAGCTTATGAAGCCGAGTGGGGCAGAGTTCCCCGGGAGTAGAGACCATGTTCGGCCGCGGTTTTAGGTTATTCAAGCTGTCTGGTTTTGAAGTGAAGATAGACGCCAGCTGGCTGTTTATCGTACTACTGATTACATGGTCGTTGGCGGTAGGGTACTTTCCCATCCGGTATCGCGGTCTTCCGTCTGGCGATTACTGGTGGATGGGAATTGCAGGCTCCCTCGGGTTATTCGGCTCCATCGTGGTGCATGAGTTTTCGCACTCGCTGGTGGCCCGGCGATACGGATTGCCGATGAAAGGAATTACGCTCTTCATTTTCGGCGGCGTTGCCGAAATGGGAGAGGAGCCGCGGAACCCAAAAACCGAGTTCTTAATGGCCATAGCCGGGCCGGTTGTCAGTGTTTTCCTCGGACTTGCTTTTTACCTCATCTACCAGGCAGCGAAGGCCGTTTTGCCGATGCCGGTTGTGGGGGTGGTCCTGTACCTTGCGTGGATGAACTTTGCTCTCGCCGCATTCAACCTTGTTCCGGCCTTTCCTCTGGATGGTGGACGGGTTCTGCGGTCGGCCCTATGGCATTGGATGGGGAGTCTGCCCAGGGCGACCCGGATCGCAGCCGGGCTCGGCTCCGGATTCGGTATTCTGCTCATCGTGCTGGCCGTGTGGCAATGGCTGGCGGGAAACCTCATCCAAGCTATGTGGTGGTTCGTGATTGGTCTTTTCCTGCGCCGCGCAGCCGAATCTTCGTACAAGCAACTGATCATCCGCCGGGCGCTCGAGGGCGAGCCGGTTCGCAGGTTCATGAAAACGGACCCAGTGACCGTGCCTCCCGAGTTGTCGATTCAAAACCTGGTCGAGGAGTACATGTACAAAGAGCACTTCAAGATGTTGCCGGTTGTAGCGACAGGATCGGAGGAACTTGCGGGATGCGTCACAACGAGCGGCGTGAAACGCGTGCCTCGCGAGGAATGGAATCGGCACAGTGTTCGCGAGGTCCTACAGCCTTGCTCTCCGGAGAACACGATCCGGCCGGACGCCGACGCCATCAACGCTCTCGCACAAATGAGCAGATCGGGACAAAGCCCCCTGATGGTTGTGGACCGACAGCATCTGTTGGGCGTGATCGCCTTGAAAGACCTGATGGGTTTCCTGGCGACCAAGCTCGATATCGAAGGGGACTTACTGTCCGATTCACCAGCGCGAAGAAAGTGAGTCAGACGGGGCTGGGGGATGAACTTTCGCGGGAATCGGGGTCGCGGCGGGGACGGGCGACCCCGTCCCTACGCTACGGGAGGCGCACGACGGTGAAATTCTTCAGGGTCACCGTTTCCCCGGATTGAACGGTCTTCGCCTGGAAATCCACCGTGAGGCCGGCGGTGTAGTCGTCGGTCGATTTTCCGACGCCTGCCGCGAATGCGAGCGACGTACCCCAGGACTGGTGGCTCAGTTGCGCGCCGGCGGCGGTCAGTGCGATATCGGCCCGGCCCGCGGCCTGCGCGTCCACCGGCGAAGCATTGCGCGCTAAGACGGTGGTGCCGCCCCAGTGCACTTCGAAACTGAAGCCTCCCGCGAAGCCTGCGTGTTCCAGATCGAAGTGGATCTCTACACGGTCCCCCGCCGTCAAGAAGCCCGCCGGTATGGTGCAATTTCCAAGACTGGCCAGCGTGATGCTATTGATGGCGCCGCCTAACCCGCTGCACAGCACCTGGGAATTTGGATAGAGTTGCAGCGTGTCTCCGGTGGTTCCGTTCAAGCGGTAGCTCGCAAGCAAGGTGTCACCGGCTTGCGGCGCGGCCGCGGGAATGAACTGGATCTGGCTTCCGGTGAGGGCGAAATCGAGCCCTTGTTTCTGCAAAATGCCGTTGCGATAAACGGTCAGGCTGGCCGCGGGGGCAGGCACCCCGGAAAGGGTGAATGCGGTATTGGCGCCATCCACAAGGCCGGCCGGGGCATCGTTATCGACAAAATTAGGCAGGGCTCCCCCACAGGGACCCGACGACCCGTCGACGCGGACACAGTCGGTGGGGGTACCGGTAACGGTCTCGATCGCACCGCTGGAATTCACGTAGGCCACTCGGCCCGCGGCATAGCCGGGGCCCTTCAGGGGGCGGGCGCCCAAGTCGCTGATCAGTCCCGGGATGTCCGATTCCTGTATTGTGCCGCCGCCGGTGCTATCGGAGGATGCCGCGCCCGCCGTGGCGACCCTGATGTCGCGCACGCGCAGCGGCTGTGTGCTGGACGGCACAGCCCAGGTCTCCTGAAACTGGATGTGTCCATCGCTGTTGTAAACGGCAGTGTAAAAAGCGGGGGGTGTGGCGGTGGTGGTGGGTACCAACTGCACCTGCAGGTAGCCGTTCACTACTGTAACAGTAGTGGTCTGCTGGGCGATCGCCGAGCGGTCGATGGCTTCAAAACTGGTCCAACTGATGGTCACGCTGCCGTTGAAACGCGTGCCGTCAGCCTTGTACAGCACGTCTTGAATCGTGGTAAGCGGCGGGCCGGCGAATAACGATGTAGCCAGGCACACTGCCGCGAGAAACAAACGGGAAATCATCCTACCTCCGGAAATACAAAACCCGCACCGGGAGCGGTGCGGGTCGAAAAATGTGGGAACTCTCCTACCGCCTTCAGTTTAGCGGCGTGGCTTGGTGCGCCAACCCCGCGCCAACTGCGAGTAAAACGGCTAACTCATAGTAAAAGATACGGTTGCGTATCGCGGACTTTTTTTGGATCGCGTGTGACCGGTGCTGGCATGAGTTACACTATGAGGGAGCAGATGCTGAAACGATTCATCCTGTGGGATTTCCCTCGGGCGAGTTGGCAGTACGATGTAATCGTCGCCATTATCCTCGCGTTTATCTTCCTTACCCCCCGTGATTGGTTCCGCGACCAACCGCGCATTCCGCATGCCAGCAGCATCGCGCTGCTGCCTTCGGAAAACGGGAGTTCGGTGTTTTTTGTCGATGCGCAGTTGCTGGCGGGAACCGCCGAGAACCAGCGCGTCGCGAAACTTACGGAGGCCTTACAGTCCCGGATGAGTAACCGGAACTTGTCGGTCAGCCGGGTAGAGCCGATTCTCGATTCGGAAGGCGAACTGCAGGGCTATATGGCGTTTGCGCGCAAGTGAGGCGTACTCGGTCTCACTTCGGTCTGCGTCTGTGAATAGAGGAGTTTCGTTTTGGCCTTGATTCGACGTTTGTTCGTTCTGTGCGGCACCCTGCTCGCCCTTGCCGCGGCGGGCTTTGCCTCCACCGCGGATACGGATTTAGATGCCGCTCTGGCGCGCATGGATCAGACCGCTCTGACCTTCAAAGGGTTAACCGCCGATATTCATAAGGTGTCGCACAACGACGTAGTGAACATTGACGACGCAGATTCCGGCACGATCATCGTAAAACGCCTGAAGCCTCGAGATACGCGAATCCGCATCGACCTGGTTAGCCCCCGGCGCCAGAGCGTTTCCATCGGCGAGGGCAAGGTGCAGGTATTTTATCCTCAAACCAACGAAGCTCAGGAATTGGAATTGGGTAAGAATCGCGGTGTGGTGGACCAGTTTATGCTTCTGGGCTTCGGCAGTAACTCCACCGAACTTAAGAGCGCCTATACAGTGACATCAGGAGGAGCGGATCCCGTCAATGGAGAAAAGGCCACGCGCATCCTGCTAGTGCCCAAAGACCCGGAGATCCTCGCCAGGCTCAAAAAATGCGAACTGTGGATTTCGGATAAAGGCTTGACCGTACAGCAGAAATTCCATACCGGCGGCGGTGATTTCGTGCTTTCCACGTACTCCCGCATCAATCTGAACCCCAGTATTAACGAGTCCGCGCTTAAGCTGGAACTTCCCAAGGGAGTGAAGTTCAGCAAGATGAAGTGAGTATGGAGAAGGCCAAGACCAGTTCGTATCGCCTGGAGTACCTCGATTGGGTGCGTGGTTTCGGCGCCCTGATCATGTTACAGGGCCATGTGTTCCATTCTTTCCTGCGGCCGGAACTAAAGACTACTGGCGCCTATACTCTGTCGCAGTTCGTGGGCGGAATGCCCCCGGCGCTCTTCCTGTTCCTTACTGGCGTTACGCTGGCATTCCTGATGGACAGCATCGAGCGCAAGGGCATGGCGCCGCGTGAACGCGTGCTGCAATCCCTGCGCCGCGCCGGCTACCTGTTCTTTCTGGCTTTCGCCTTCCGGCTTCAACTCTGGGTTTTTAGCGGGTTCCCTGCCCCCTGGCAGGGCATATTGAAGGTCGATGTTCTGAACTGCATGGGACTCTCGATCGCCGTATTTTCGGTGATGGCGCTGTTTAAGACGCCCGAGCGCATCCGCCTGTGCGCGGTACTCGGCTTGGCGATCGCGCTGGCTTCCCCGATTGTTTCCGAGATGAACTGGTCCGGCGTACCATGGATCCTCCGCAATTACGTCATTCCCGATTACAATTCCTTCGGCATTTTTCCGTGGGGCGCATACCTGGCATTCGGCGTCAGCGCCGGTTCGGTGATTCGCACCGTCCCGCGCGAGGCCACTGAACGGTGCATGCAGTGGGCGGCGCTGCTCGGCGGAGTGCTCATCCTGGTCTGCCAGTACATGGCGAATTCGTCGTTCAACCTGTACTCGAAATCGGAATTCTGGCTGAATAGCCCGGCGCAGGTCCTGACCAAGGTCGGCGTACTGTTTCTGATGGTTTCCTTCGCGTATTTATGGACGCGCTACGGCGCGGGCGAGGGCTGGAGTTGGATCCGGCAGTTCGGCGTCACTTCCCTGCTGGTCTACTGGGTCCACATCGAGTTGGTATACGGCCACGCCTCGTGGTTTTTCAAGGACAGCCTGAACGTGCCGCAGACCGCAGTCGCCGCCGTACTCGTAATCCTGTTCATGCTGGCGATTTCCACCATGAAGACTCACCGCGAAAAATGGCAGGCGATGCTTGCGAACTTAGGCTGGAACTTCGCTCCGCGTCCTGACTCCGCAGCGGGAGATTAAGAACCCGCATGTCACCGGCCGCCTGAAAGGAACTCATGATTTCCTATCGCGGCAACGGCCCGCATCGGATTGTCTGCCTCACCGAAGAGACCACCGAGACACTCTACCTGCTCGGCGAGGAGGAGCGGATCGTGGGTATTTCCGGCTTCACTTGCCGTCCCAAGCAGGCCCGCGAGAAGCCCAAGGTCTCGGCGTTCACGTCTGCCAAGATCGAAAAGATCCTGGCACTCCGGCCCGACCTGGTGATCGGCTTCTCAGACCTGCAGGCTGGTATCGCGCAAGAACTGATCAAAGCAGGCGTCAACGTGGTGGTCTTCAATCAGCGCTCGATTGCAGAGATCTTCGAAACGATCCTGATGCTGGCGCGCATGGTGGCCGCCGAGGCCGCGGGAATCCGCCTTGCCGATCGATTGCGGGGCGAACTCGCGGAGATCGCCGACGCTGCCGGAAAGTTCCCACGGCGGCCACGGGTCTTCTTCGAGGAGTGGAATGATCCGCTGATTAGTGGCATACGCTGGGTGGATGAGCTGCTCGAGGTGGCCGGCGGAGAGGCGATCTTTCCGCGCCTGCGGGAAGAGCAATCCGCCACCGGCCGGATCGTCACGCCCGCGCAGGTAGCGGCGGCCAATCCGGACGTCGTGATTGCTTCCTGGTGCGGACGGAAGGTCAATAAGGAGCAGATTCGCGGGCGCGAGAATTGGTCCGGGGTGGAGGCGGTTCGGTCCAATCATATATACGAGATCAAGTCCACCTACATCCTGCAACCCGGTCCCGCGGCATTGACCGAGGGGGTCCGCCAACTGCACGCGATTCTGGCACGCGTAGCGGGGGGCGAACCGGCGGCGGGATTGATGCCACTGGAAAGCACGGACCCTGACCTGAGGTGCGGTCATCGAGGCTGAACGCCGTTCTAGTTTCGCTTCACACGGGTCTGAACTCCGGTTACGGAGCGATACGATACGCTGGTCAAACCGGTACGGAAGTTCGACACGCG
>Ga0157372_10009755_pt1 | contig 10212 bp, 15 predicted proteins | sample C55metaG_FD_115307 | JGI IMG/M metagenome (GOLD analysis project Ga0157372, IMG submission 115307) | Corn rhizosphere microbial communities from Kellogg Biological Station, Michigan, USA - C5-5 metaG | ecosystem: Host-associated > Plants > Roots > Rhizosphere > Soil | place: USA: Michigan...
TCGCAAGGGCCACCTGCTTCCCCTCCTGACCAACCATCTGTGAAGGAACTCCTCGAACGCATTGATCGACTGGAAAAACGAGTAAACGAGCTTGAGGCGAATGAGCACACGCCGGTCGTAACTAAAGTGGCCAGTGCTGCGCAACAACCTGCCCCGCCTGTGCAACCTCAGCAGCGGGACACCGCTAGCCCTTTGTCTGCCCATGAGCATATGCCAAGTTCCGAGTTGCAACAGGTCGAGACCCAGTACCTAGTGTTGTGCGGCTTGTGCTAGACACTTCTCGATACTGAACAAGGCGTTGGGATCTTGATGTATAGGAAATTAAAAATCGTGTAAACGGGCGCCACGCTGGCAAGATTACGAGCATAAATCGATAGGGCGAAAGGCTGGACGTTCCGTAGGCAAGAGGTTCAGAAACAGGGCACCGCCTAATTGTTTCACCTAAGTCTTTCGTCAGCCCACCTCTCAATTCTGTTGCAAAGAGCATCAGGACGTAAAAAGTTGATTGAAACTCCCGGTTGCTGACTTGACTTCTGGCAAAGTTGGACTAGCGTGGAAATAGAAGACCTCTGCCTACCAAGGTAAGCCCTCAATTTATGTTTCCTCGGAGGTTGTTATGATGGCATCTCCCTCATGCCTGAATCGTAATTGGCGAACTTGATGTGCCCCCGTTTGCTGTTCCAATCTCTTTGTAAGTTCTCGGTTGATTTTTGGTTTCAGCGGGGATGAGGTCCGGAGCAGGGGACGGCGTTTGAGTCCCCTGCTCTGGCAGCCTTGTACTAGCCTTTTTCATGCCCGCATCTCCAACTGCTGACGTGCAAACTCTGCTGGCGGCAAGTAGTGCAACGAACTATGTGGACGTTGTTGGTTGTAATCTTGCCGCCAATCTTCGATCTTTCGCCGTGCATCGCTCAAACTCGTGAACCAATTGGCATTCAAGCATTCGTCTCGCAATCGGCCGTTGAAACTCTCGGCAAAAGCATTTTGTGACGGCTTGCCCGGCTGAATAAATTCCAGACGCACGCCGCGCGCTTCGCTCCACGCCGCCAGCGCTCGCCCGCGAAACTCCGGCCCGTTATCGAGCACGATCGCTTCTGGCAACCCGCGTTCGCTGGCGATCCGATCCAGCACCCGCCGCACACGCAGTCCACCCAGCGAGGTATCGACTTCAATCGCCGGGCACTCCCGCGTGCAATCATCTACCACAGTCAACATGCGAATCACTCTCCCCGTGCTCACACAATCACTGACGAAATCGATCGACCAACGTTGGTTCGCCCTGGTCGCAGCCACGCTACTCACCGCACTCACCCAGCGAATCCGCCGCCGCTGCCGGATCCTCATCGCCAATCCTTCCTCGCGATACAGCCGGTACACCCGCTTGTGGTTGGCCGTGATCCCTTCGCGCACCAACATTGCGGTCAGCCTGCGATATCCGAACCGCATTCGCTTGGCGGCCAGTTCCTTCAGACGCTCTCGCTGCTCCGCATCCCGCTCCTCCCTGTGCGCTCGATAGCGATGCGTCGACCGTCCCAATCCCAGCAGCCTGCAGGCGTGCCGTTCGCTCATCTCGTACTCCACTTCCACATAGCTCACGGCTGCCCGAAGTCCCGCAGGCGCTACCAGTTTTTTGAGAGCACGTCCTTCAACGCCCGGTTATCCAGCGTCAGATCCGCTACGACATGCTTCAGCTTGCGGTTCTCGTCCTCCAGTTGTTTCAGCCGTTTCGCCTCGCTACTATCCATACCGCCGTACTTCGCCTTCCAGCGATAGTAAGTCTGCTCGCTGATCCCGTGCTGCCGGCATAACTCCGCCGTCGCCACTCCTGCTTCGCCTTGCTTCAAAATGGCGATGATCTGCTCCTCACTGTGTCGCGTGCCTTTCATCGCGGTTCTCCTCTCCAGGGTTTGGGAGAACTCACATTGTAGATGGATCAGTTTTCGGGGGTTGGGTCAAACTCTATACAGAGCCGCCATTCTGGAAACCAACAGATGGGTTCTTCGGCAGCGAGTCTCGGAAGCTGAAGAAGCCGTGATACAGCGCGGACGAGAAATCTTTTACGGAGAAGGAACCTCGGAGGAGAAAGAAGCTTTGGAAGATGCACTCTATGCCCTGCGTGCGTTCAAAACAGCTTGGGAGCACACTGAAGCTGCGTGATCCGTTCTGTGGTCTTCCTGTGGTGCTTCCCGGGTCTTTCCTTCGTGATTTGTGCAAGAGGGAGTGGGGTGATTTCGCGACGGGAAGGGTCCGGACGGCGGGCGGTTCTACGCAGCAGAGTGTTTCGAAAACTCAACCCCACACCCCCAGCGCGGCGCCGGTTGAGGATTTCGGGAAGGAGGACTGCTACGTTTTCCGCCTCAGAATGCTCCAAAATCCTGGACGCGGACTTGGGAAAAGCGAGGAAAACAGACCGCCGGTTCCAGTCGACTCTAAATGTTGTCCGCCCAGCCTGCGATTGTTAGTCAAGCAGAGATCACTTACAATTCATGCGAGGGGGATTTAATGACGAAAATAGCTGGCGTAGTCCAGACTCTGAAGAAAGAACACGAACGCTTAACACGGGAACTGAAAGGCATTAGTGCAGCACTCTCAGCCTTCGGTGCCTCATACAATGGAGGAACTCATAAAATTTCAGCAGCAGGACGGGCGAGGATTGCTGCCGCCCAAAGAGTACGGTGGGCTAAGGCTAGATCGAACGGAAGCAAAGCGAGAGTAGTCTCAAGGCCGAAGAAGCGGAGTTTATCAGTCGCAGCACGGAAGAAAATTGCTGCAGCTCAACGCGCTCGATGGGCAAAAGTAAAGGCCGCGAAGAAATCAGCTTAAAATTAAAAAGGAAAGTGTAATGCCCTGGACTCAAATCATGAGTCTGGGCTTTTTATTTTGCTCACTGCTTCGGCTGCTCGGGTATACCAGAAAAGCCGACCGGAGCGCGTCGGGCGCTACAACGGTCGGCTCTTGTCCCCAGGCACCGCCGTTGGTGCAGCGGATCGCGCCAGAAGGCTACAGTTAGGGCTGCGATGACAGGCAATTTGCAGCCACATCCCAGTTACCGACTAGTAGTTCAGTGGATTAGCCTTTTGCGCGCAGCAGGTCTGTAGATGGCGCACCGGAAACGCAGGCGGATTACCGGAAATTACTGATTAGGATGACGTCACTGCTTTCGCTGCCTCGGGTCTGCGCCAGTTGTCTACCGTCACGCGACCAGTCAAAGCCGAAAATTAGTCCCGTGATGGGAACTTTTACCGGGGTCCAGTGAGGGCGGCAGAAGAAAGGTGGTCACGCTGCGGTCGGCTTTGTTATGTGTGCGCGAAGTGGAAGGGGCTGGGGCTGTTCACTGTGGCTGAATCTGGAGTAGTACGGATTTCGGGACTTCGCGCGAAAACAAACAGTATCCAGTTCTTGCAGCGAAGAGTAAGATCGTCCGGCTTGCCAAGGAGTAAAGGAGTAAATGAACATGCAGATAAATCTGTTCACAAACGGGAAGAAAAATACCCAGTCGGTGATGAAATCTAGCATCTCTCTCGCTCTGGCGGCGATGGTGCTAACAGCGACCTTCGTCATTCCGGCAGCAGCGCAGAAGCAGGTACCCTTCAAGGGCTCCCTACAGGGACACGAGACCGACACACCCCAGGGTGGTCCTCCACCCACCACAGTGATGGCGACTGGAAGTACTGAGGGAATTGGTACCCATGTCGGTCAATTCTCATTCACCTATCAACTCACGATAACCCTCGCGACCGGCACCGCAACAGGTTCTGCTCAACTGATCGCTGCCAATGGAGACAGTATCTTTACAACAATTATCGGATCAAGTGAACCGACAGCGACACCGGGAGTGCTCAGCATCACGGAAATCGACACAATCACGGGTGGCACGGGTCGATTCGCCGGAGCCCAAGGAAGTTTCACTGTCGAGCGATTAGTAAACCAAGCAACGGGCTTCACGTCGGGTTCGTTCCACGGAGCCATTACTTCGCCGGGTGCAGTGCACTGAGAGCATCAAGCCGTATCAGGTTGAGAGGATAAGAAACTCATCGACTTTGCCAGGTCGATGAGCTTTTCATTTGTAGCGGGCCTTCCCCCGAGTTAACCGCTACAGCAGAGAGTGTGCCGAATCGTCAATATTCGTCCGGCCGAAGAAAGGTGGTCACGCTGCGATCGGCTTCCGTGATGATCCAGACGTCCATGATGCGCTCCTCCAGAGGGAGAACATACGCTACGAGCGGACACTCTGCTGCGATTTCTATCACGCCAAGAGCACATGGGTGGCAAGGTCGCCAAAAGGTTGGTTTAGTCGTCGCCAAAAGGTTGATTTGGTCCTTGGGAATGTGATCAGTGTCACTGACACGAGCTGCTCCTTCTCGCAGAACGGACCACAAATGATACTTTGTCTCAATATGCAACATAAGTACTGCAACGGTCAAACGGAAGGGGTTGCGAGGTGCTGAGTCGGGGTCACCAACACGCTTCCGCCTTGACCGTCTGCAAGCACAGCTTCGATGTTCGAGCACCTGTCAATTCTGACGGTGGCGACTCCGGTTCTCACGGTATTGAATGCTTCCTTGGGGTCACAGCACCATGACCTCAGGTCTGAGTGCGGTTTTGGCGGCTGAGCCGAAGGCACGGGTATAGTATTAAGCAATCAGTTCCCCCGCCAGAACTTTTGATGAATCCGTGCGCGTGCGCAATGACGAAATGAAGAGCATGCGATTCTGAAATACACTGGGAGTCGGGTTTAGACGTTCGTTCGAGGTGGCTCCTTGGAAACCTCGTCCGTCCGTGGTTCTTGTGGTCGAAGATTCGGAACCTTTTCGGCGATTCATCTGTTCAACGCTAGAGAAAAGACCGGAATTCCAGATTGTCGATAAGGTCATAGACGGATTAAGGGCAGTTGAGAAAGCCGAAGAACTGCACCCAGACTTGATTGTGCTCGACATCGGACTTCCGTCGCTTAATGGAATCGAAGCCGCTCGACTCATCCGCAAACTCTCTCGTGAATCCAAAATACTTTTTGTGAAGCCAAGAATCTTCTGTCGATGTAGTGCGGGAAGCCTTTGGCACAGGAGCAAGAGGTTATGTCCTTAAAACCGATGCGGAGGGGAGCTACTGGAGGCTGTGAACGCTGTTCTTCGAGGCGACCAGTTTGTCAGTAGAACGTTCTCTGGTCATGATTTCGTCGGAGCCTCGGACGCGGGAGCCTCGCAAGAGCTTCAAACCAATGGCACGCACCGCTCCAGAAAAAGGTAGAGATCGCCCACCGCCACGAAGTTCGGTTCTACTCCGACGATGAATGTTTTCTCGACAGTTTCACGAACTTCATCGGGGCTTCGCTCGATGCAAGAAAGTGATAATTGTTGTCGTCACGGAGTCACACCGTGACAGGCTTCTTCTGAAGTTACACGCACACGGCGGAGTCACACCGTGACAGGTTTCTTCTGAAGTTACACGCACACGGCTTCGATATTGGTGCCGCGATTCAGCAAGGAAGATACATCTCGTTGGATGCTGCCGAGACTGTCTCGACCTTCATGGTGAACGATCTGCCTGATCCGGAAACATTCTTGAAAGCTACAGGTGATCTCATTGCGAAGCCGCCAAAGCGGTTAATTTCGAGTCTGCCCGCGTTGCAGCTTGCGTTCAATGTTCGCCCCTTCTTTGGGCACAAGGCAAGGGAGAGGCGGCGATTCGGCTTGAACATCTGTGGGACGAGATAGCCAAGTCACACGGTCTCGACGTTCTCTGCGCGTACCCACTGGGTGGCTCTCAGGGAAGAGTCGTTCGGGCACGGCGCTCATGGCGATCCAAAGGGAAGGAAACGGTGTCCCAAATCCTAGGCTTTAAAAACGGGCAAAGTCAAGCGGACGTCAATGGAATCAAGCTCCGCGTGTCCGAAGCAGGGGCTTTTGATCCCACGACTGCGGCCTGTCCATCACCGGAATGTACGCCCCGCTTCACTAACAATCTCCGCGAAATCGCCGCAGACCGTTGAAAGAACATTTGAGCGTTTGGTAGTTCTCCTGACAGACTCTGGCACCCGGCTGTGATACTTTCAAATCGCGCCTCTTCTCGACCTTGGAGGTGTGGTGTGCCGCAAAAGCACACGTTGGAGTCTGTATTGACCGTTGTAGGAGTGGTCATTCTATTGTTCGCTTCCCCTGCGATTGGAATTGAGCTAGGCAGACTGCTCGGGATCGTCACGCGATGACGCCTGCGACCCCACCCGCAATGGTGGCGGGAGATTGGCATTTACATTTTTCGCCTTATGAGCAGCGCGTAAGTTACATGCCAGTCTCGGTCTTGAAGCCGCAACTAAGATAGAGGCCAAGGTGGACCTTGCTTATGGACGAACCAATACGTATTCCCGTAAAGCTGGAGTGCCCGCAATGTGGCAGTGACAACCTTGTCGCCGAAACAGGGACTCAAGAACCCGGAGACGATGAAATGATCACTTGCAGCTCCTGTGGTGTTCAGTTTGGGGTCTGGCGCGCTGTTCGGCAGCAAGCGTTGGAATCCTCTGCAGAGAAGGACCAGTAGATCAGTTTTTGGACCGGATTGGTGCTGCACCCGGTGGTATTGGTTGGGCACTGAATCGATCCGGCTCTCCGACATTTTCGGGCATCCCTGACTAGCGCTGTGGTGCAGCAGTCTGCAGGCCCAATCAACGTGAGATCGACCATCAGATTTTCATAGAAGCAGCGGATTGAAGCTCAAGGCCTCGCGTGCAGTCGCTGGCCTGCCTATTTAGACTGGTACGAGCAGAGAAGAATGAGGAAAGCGAATCGAACGTAGCGGCTGGCTTTAGCCGGAGCGTCCGACTGAGATTCGCATCCTCAAATCTTACCGACCGCCTTTATCTCTTCACATCTTTCTTGCGAGTTTGGGATTGACGCTACGCCCTGAAAGGGTCATTGAAGCGCCTTGATGTGTTCCGAACATGGAACCACTACAGTTCTACTACGGTGTCTAGCCGCTACAGTCTGGACTGCTTGGGAGAGTTCATCTTCATCATCTGCAAGCAGCAGGATTGCGATATTGAGGGCTTCGATTTCCGTCTGCACGTGCATGAGTTCTTGCTGTTTCCGATGTAGAGCTGCGTAGACAGTCTGTGGGTTACCTGAAGCGCGCACAGATTGCCGTAGCTCTGGCGAGCCACCCAGAACTGAGCTGCGGCGGAGATTCGATCGATTCCTCGCATCGTTAGGCACGGGAGGATGGGCGAGGAACTCCACCCCTAAACAATCGCCAGTACAATTACGAACCACCGCCGTGATGCCTGTGGGGGGAGACGTCGGAAATTGAAGCTGTATCAGATCACCAGGGCTAGCAGCAACTCTAGCGTGCAGCGCCATACCCGCCCTGCTTATTGCGCTGCCACGAGCAAGAGCCGGGGTTGTTAGACACCTGTTTAGTGCAACGATGCGAACCGGCAAAACGACGTGATGCCGCGGCCATCGTCGACTGTTCAATGGGAGGGGCATCATTTCAGAAGGGGAACGCCGAACAGATAGATAGCACTTCCAAAACAGAGTACGAGAAGAACAAAAGTTCCAAAAACGACTCGGAACAATTTTCGTCGCGGAGGAATCTGATGAATTAGCGCTGCTCTGTACTTCTGTATCCATGCCTGCTCGCGAGCATCCAAGAACGACTGAACCAACGTTCGCAGCTTGCGATGAGCGCCTTCCTCAAGCGCAACGAACCGGAATGGTTGCCGATTCTTGGAGACCGGGCTCAGCATCTCTGCTGTGGCCTGCACCAGCCCCGTCTGAGTCAGGAACATGAACGTGACGCGGGAACTCCGATCCAGCACGTTAGAGATGCTGACTAAGCCACCGGTTAGAGAAATGATTTCCAAATTCCCTCGAAAGCAGCATCCGTCCGACAATCGAAGGACCACAGGGGTGATGTCTGCAACGGGCGCGCGGGGGCTACGCCAATCCGGTTGCGAGTTGGGATGGTAATTCATGCGCCAAGCCGAGTATGGTTCCGGCCCGGAGAAGACGAAAAGATTACGGAAGTAACTGCCACACTGCCGACCACGGCCTGCCATTGACGACTATGTGATCCACCTGCGTGATATTGGGCTTAGAACGCGGCAAGGAGTTTCGAGAGGACAATCCGACATTTTCGGCAGCTTACACCTGAAAATCGCTTTCAGGCCAAACTAGAGTCAGTAATTCTCTTGCTAACTTCGTCCTTTCGCTTCGCTGCCTGCTATGCAATTCCCGCGCGTCTGGCGAATAACCTGACGGTCTGCCACGAAATTTTCCAACCAGCCGTCACGGCGTACTGACGTACTCTTTTGAATTTTCCTGTTGCGACGACAATCAAGTTACCGCCCAACACCCGACGTGGCGCCGGACCGGCCTCGTAACCAGAGTACTCCGGCGCCACACCCGTTTTGAGGCAAACTCAGTTTTCGTGCCTGACGCCTCGTGTACTGGTGGTGTAGAGTGCAGGAACGAAGTCACGGCTGGCGCCGGGACTCACGATCGTACCTGGCCTCTCGTACTCTTCTGGCGGACGCAACGATTTTGATAAACAGAAGAAGTCATAAGGTCAACGTGGCGCCGCGGCCTTCTTTGTTTCCCCCACCAGAGAAGACTCCGGCGCCACACCTGTTTTTTATCTGGTCTGAAACGCCCGCATCCCCGGAACAATCCAAGGAAGAATCCAGATAGACGTAACCTGAGCTGGGAAGTATTTCTGAGGCAAACTCCCGCCGCAAGGCGGAATTGTTTCGGACAAAGTGTGACTACGGAACCAGTGCAACAAAATCTGGATCAATTGGCTTGGCGTCGGGCTGGAGCTTCTGATAGTAAAGCAGCATCTGCCAAATTTCGTCTTCGTTCCCGAATGTAGCGTAATCCGGCTGAAGTTCATGGTCATCTTTGAACGCTGTTCGCTGGCTGAAGCGGATACGACAATCAGTCAGGACGTCGAGGCGTTCAGGACAAAGGTATTTGTAGAGGAAAGGAGGTGGTGCATGTTCCCAGGGACGCATCAGTTTCTAAAGGTTATCAAAAACGGGACGCATGCGCGCTCGGGTGTGGCGCCGGGATGCTCTGAAAAGAAGAGAGGAAACAGAGGCCCGGCGCCACGTCGGGTGTTGCGCTGTGCAAGCGTACTCGACCAGCGACTGAAGCACAATTCCCAGGAAGTGGTATTACCGTTGATTACCTTCTAGCGATTTTCATAAACAGTGAATCTGCTAAACTCTCTTCCATGATGAGTCCCGGAGAGAAGCGCTGGATGGATCACCTGTGCAACCTCATTCAGGCCGAGCGAGACCCGCATCAAATCGCCGTCTTGTTAAGCGCCTTAAATCTTAGTGCCCTAAATCACTATTTGGAGAAACGCGAGTTCCTTCTCAAGAAGCAATCGCAAAAGAAATCCTCTGGGATTGCATGCAAGCAGGCGGCCTAGAACCTCCACCTTTTGCCTCTCAGTAATACTCACCACGCCGGGAGGCACGAATCTGTCTATCCAGCTCGTCTTCCTCTGACCCTTTCCCTGCGTTCAGAAGTTCGGTATTGAAGGTTGAGGGGCGGACGTCTCGCTCATCGCATCCCGTAATTGCCTTCGCAGCTTTCCCCGTTCCGCAGGTACACGATTGTCCAGTTGCTTGGCTTTCCTCTGCAGAGTCGGGCCGCAATTGCTTGCGTTCGTCATCCTGGGCAACGTCCCACAACTCCAGGGCCTTCTCGAGCGACAATCGGCGGAAATCGCGCACAAGTTACCGCCATTGGTTCTCCTGAATGAAAGAGTCGGCATGAGCAAGTGCCTTCTGGCTAAACGCGTTGCCGCTTGGCTCTGTGCGCTGGCCTTCGCAGTCCTTGCGCTGGTCGCGTTCCATCCGAACGTTCGCCCGATTTTCTTGTTGGTGATCTTTGTTGCGATGTGGGTGCTCTTCCGAATTGTCGGGGGATGGGTGTTCTTCCAGCGCCGTGCTGAATTGGACAAAAAGATACCCGTCAGCAGCAAAGAGCTAAGGAAGCGGAAGAAGAAGTTCTTCGACAGTCTGCAACGTCCATGATATGCATGGCAGCTTCCCTCGGCGCTAACAGAATTTGAGTGAAATGGCCTTCCATGAGAAGGCCGGTCGGAGTCAAGGGAATTCTGGATTCATAGTGAGTTCTTGGTTCTTTTCGCTGACAAAGTTTTCTCCTGCCGAGTTAGCCACTGTCGCCATGCTTCCATCCGCACTCTCAA
>Ga0157372_10009756_pt1 | contig 10210 bp, 8 predicted proteins | sample C55metaG_FD_115307 | JGI IMG/M metagenome (GOLD analysis project Ga0157372, IMG submission 115307) | Corn rhizosphere microbial communities from Kellogg Biological Station, Michigan, USA - C5-5 metaG | ecosystem: Host-associated > Plants > Roots > Rhizosphere > Soil | place: USA: Michigan...
ACGGCCTTCGGCGACAATCGATCAATGGCGACAAGGATTTTTTTAAGCTTCGATTACGCGCGCGATGTTTCGCGCGTCCAGAAAATCCGCGAGCTGCCGGATGTGCTCGTGAACGCACCGGCCGGCTTCGAAAATGCGGACCTGTGGAACGAGTCGGAGCGGAAGGGAGACGACGCCGTTCACGCTCTGATCGACGCGGCGCTGCGCGTCACGAAAGTAACCGTCGTCTGCATCGGCGGCGCGACGGCCGGGAACAAATACATCGATTACGAAATCCGGCAATCGATCGCGCGCGGCAACGGAATCTTCGGAGTGCGGATTCATGAAGTGGCCGACGCCGACGGGCGTACCGATGCCGAGGGCCCCATTCCCGCGCTCCTGATCGAGAACTGGTACGACGTGCATACGTATTCGAATCAGGCCGCGCTCGCGGGTTGGATCGAGGAAGCGGCTCGCGACGCGACCCAGTTCTGACTAGCCGTGCGGCGGGCCGCAAGTAGATTCGGGGGTTTCAGGATCTCGCCCTCATTGCGCATTCCGCAGGCGAATCGCACGAGTCCGCGCCTGGCCGCGAAGGACGTTCGTGCCGGCTATGGCTCGGCGTCGGACGCCCGGCGCCGCCCCCGACCTGAAACGGATGCTGATAAGCGCGGCCGGAAAACTCCGCCTGCAACATCCATGTGCCGGAGGCCGCATCGGCCGGGAGCGTGACACTCCAATCGAAGCCCGTGCCCGAATAGAACGGGCGGGGCAGGGCCTGGCTGGCAAGATCGAAATCCCAACTCGTCAGGATGTCGCCGTTCGGTTCGATCACGCTGAAATGCGTGATTTCGCCATTCCGATGGTCGCTGTACGAGGCGAACGCCCATAGCGTCTCGCCGCCGGCGAAGCTGTCTTGGAAGTGCGGATCCTCGTGCACGGGCTGACCATTATCGACCCCGCAGGTCACGAATGTCGGCTCGGCCGAGTGCGTGCTCAGCGTGTCGATGCGCGGCGATTCGTACGGTTGCGTGACGATCCAGCGATCCGGCGCCGAATTGCATTCGCCGTGCAGCGGGTCGACGATGTTTCCGCTCCCGTCGTGCAACTCGAAATGCAGATGCGGAAGACTCGAAGGCCCGGAGCTGCCAACGAGGCCGAGATATTCACCGGCGTCGACGCGCTCGCCGACCGATTTGATCGTCAGCGAGCCATTCTTCATATGCAGATACCACGCGGTGAAACCGTCGTCCTGCTGCACGAAAACCGCGTTGAAGCCGCCGTTGCCCGCGATCGCACAATCGCGGTCGAAATTGCCGTCGATTTTTTCGGCGATGACTCCGGGTGCAGCGGCGACGATCTGAATCAGTTCATCGTCCATCATCAGCCACGGATACGGCCACAGGTAGTAGTCCGTGCCGGCGTGGTTGTAGCCGCTGTCCAAATCGTAAGTGCGCTCGCCGCAGGTGTAGTCCTGCAGCAGATTCGGAAATCGCGGATCGTGATCGACAAAATATCCGGTTCCGTAGTAGCCGAACGGTGCGAAACCCGATGCGGGCTGCAGCGGCCACGCAAGGTCGGCGTCGATGGCCGGCGCTGCAATGGCGGTGTTGGCAAGTGTGGCGGCGCGCCCGGCCAGGATGCTTTGTACCCGAGCGATCTGCTCGGGATCGAGGCCGTCCATCGCCTGCGACGACGACAGGATGCGAAGGTGCGCGCCGCCTTGGGCGGGCGACGCCGCCAGCATCAACGCTGCGACCGCGGCTGAAATCATCGGCGAACCACGAGGCTATTCGTCGAAACGCGACGCTAACACCGAATGCTGAGGCCGTCATTGCCATGGCCGCATTCGGCGAGTCGAAACTCCCTCAAACGGCCAGTCGTCTCGCATCACCGGTGCCGTTCGCATCCCCCCGCCGGGACTGGGGAAAATCCCTCAAAGGACGATGCGTTCACATTTCGCAAACAGTCTTCGAACGACCCTTCCGCACGGCGGCATGGTTCGTGCTGCGCAGGATGCGCGGGCTAGGGGGATTGGCATGAAAGGAAAGTGGCGGCGTTGGTCGTGGTTCGCTCTCGCGGGCATTCTGTGCCTCGCGATGGCCACGGCTGCGTCCGCGCAGGTGGTGGTGACGGTCGATGGGGATACCGCTTACGCGACCATTTCGCTCACTGACGGTAACGGTGTGACATACGACGCCGATGTCACGATCGTCTTCGATACGCCGCAACACCTGACGCCGCAGAACCTCAACCTCACGGCTGAGCTGGTCAATCCCGCCGATTTGCAGGATCGGCTTGCCGGCACGTGCCTGCCCCAACTTCTCCTTCCGCCGCTCTGTCCCAGCGTGGATCCCGCTTTCCCGGTAATGATTACCGTGGAACCCATCAATTTGCCATCCATCTATACGAACAGCTTCGATCTCGGCGAGGGTCATTCGGTCGACCTCTCGTTCCTCAATACTTATCAGTTCGACGTCCATACGCACGATCTGGTCTACCAGGATGGAAGTCCGTATCGGCTGTTCAAGGCACCGATCGACGACGTGTTCCACGATGTGACCAACGATGTGATGCCGGGCAGCGTGCGCGTGCGCGGTCGCGGCGGCGAGTTCTCGCAGTTCATCGTCGTGACCGATCCGCGTTACGACAACGCGCTGGATCGACTTTCGGTGACGATGGGCAAGATCACAGCATTGAATCTGCGCATCCTTTCGGCAGCGCTCAGCGACGGACTACGGCTTGACCTGCTCGATCTGCTCGCACAAGTGGATGCGCTATTGCTCGTCGATCTGGTCGGCGCCATCGGAACGCTGGACGAACTGATCGGCGTCATCGACCAGAATGCCGGAACCAACATCGCAAACGTATGGACCGCAGAACGCAATCTGATCAATGATGCGGGCGAAATGGACGAGCTCGCCGACACCTTGCGGTTCAGCATGACGCGCATGCTGAGTGGCAGCGCAAACCCATAGCCGTCATGCCCGCACGCTTCAACGCCTACGTGCCCGACTCGGCGGCACTCGTCCGCTTGCTCGAGGACGACACGCTCTACCGCGTCGGCCGCAGCGCAGAGTGCGAGGTGCGCGTCGATCACTGGTCGATCTCGCGCTTCCACGCGGAATTGCTCGGCTCGCGCGACAGCTGGTCGCTGCGCGATACCGGCAGCAAGAACGGCCTTCGCGTGGATGGCCATCTTTCGCTGCGCGCGGAATTCGACAAGTCGAGCTGGTTCTGCATCGGCGACGTCTACTGCTGGTTCGAACTGATCGACGAAGTTGCAGCCGAACGTCATCGTGCCGAAGGCGCGACGCGACGTGCGACGTCTCGCGCATTGTCGCAACAGCTCGTGCCCACGCTCGGCATCCGCGCATTGATTCCGCAGACGCTCGACGTCGTGCTGGAACTCGCCGGTCTCGAACGTGGTTTCGTGCTCTATTCCGAAAGCGGCGACGCGTTGCGCGTGCGCGCGAGCCGCGGCTTCGCCGTCGACGACATCGCCAACGATCGCTTTGCCGGCAGTGCGGCGGCCGTCGAGCGCGCGCTCGCCGAAGGCAAGAGCATCGTCTGCTGCGATGCTTCCGAATCCCCTTGGCTTGGCGTGCGTCCGAGCGTGCGCCTCGGTGGTATTCGCGGACTCGTCTGCGTTCCACTGCGGCTTTCGGGTCGGTCCGTCGGTGCGATCTATGCGGATAGTCGCAAACCCGGTCCGCCGGTGACCGAGCTCGATCTCGAGCTCATCGAAAACGTTGCCCGCCACGCGGCTGCGGCGTTCGAAGCGGCTCGACTCGAAGGCGACGTCGCCGACGTCGTGCGCTCGGCGGCCGACGCCGGCATTCGCGCTCCGCTATGGAGCGACGTGCGTCCTTCGGCACCTCCTGCGCAAAACTGATCGTCGATCGATCGCAAGTTGGGCGCCTGCCCAGCGGGAATGCGACGCTTCCGGCTGTCCGATCGCGGCCTTACGCGCTATCGTGCGCGCATGACCCATGATGCCGCGGTGCAGGCGCCTGCCACGTCGTCCGGCGCGGCCACGCTGACCGGCCAGATCGCCAGCAGCGAGCTGCGCCCGGGCGATCTGCTCGGCGGCCGTTTCCGCATCGTTTCCCTGCTCGGCATCGGCGGCATGGGCGTGGTCTATCGCGCCCGCGATCTTTCGCTCGACATCGATGTCGCCATCAAGCTGCTGCGCCCCGAACTCGCGCGCCGACCCGGCGCGTTCGAGCGGTTCCGCAGCGAGCTTCTGCTCGCGCGTCAGGTTTCGAGCCCGCATGTCGTGCGCATCCACGACATCGCCGAGCACGACGGTCGTTGGTTCATCAGCATGGATTTCATCGATGGCGAGTCACTGGAAGGCTACCGCGACCGCATCGGAAAAATTCCGCTCGACGGCGCACTTGCGATCACGCGCGGGCTCTTCGACGGACTTTCGGCCGCGCATCAGCGCGGTGTGATCCATCGCGATCTGAAGCCGGCAAACGTGCTGCTCGATCGAAACGGCCACGCGTACATCACCGACTTCGGCGTCGCGCGCAGCCTCGGCGCCACCGGCGTCACGCAGAGCGGCATCATCGTCGGCACGCCCGAATATCTGTCACCGGAGCAGGCGCGCGGCGAGCCGGCCGATGCGCGCAGCGATCTCTACACGGCGGGCCTGATCCTCTATGAGATGTTGACCGGGGCTTTGCCGTTCGCCGGCGGCACGCCGGCCGAAACGGTGATCCAGCGCATCGTGCGCGCACCGCCGTCGCTGGCGCGTGCGCGGCCTGATTTGCCGCGCTGGCTGCACGCGTTCAGTGATCGCCTGCTCAAGGTTCAGCCAGCACATCGCCTTGCGAACGCCAAGGACGCGCTGCGCGCGCTGGATACCAAGCGCGTGCCGCGTCCGCCGTTGAACCGCCGAGCGATCTTCGCCGCGACGCTGGCGATCGTTGCGCTAGGCAGCCTCGCCGCGTACGTGTGGCGTCACCCGTTGCCTCTGCGCCAATTGATCGCACCTGCGATACCGGCAACGCCACGCGTCGCGGTGATGCCGTTCGCCGCACCGAACGGCGACGCGGAGCTCGGCGCGCTCGCACGCGCGTTCGAAGCGCACGTACACGAGTGGTTGCGCACGGATCCGAATCTTGCCGTCGTTACGCGCGAACGCGTGCACGATGCGCTGGCGCGTACGGCACCGGGCGTCAGTGGCGAAGCGTTGGCCAAACGGATGCCGAATGTGCTCGGCGCGGCGGGCGCGACGCGTTCGCTGGTCGGCAATCTCAAGCGCGACGGGAGCAATCTGGAGCTCGATCTTGTCTGGACGGACACAGCCGGCGCGGAAACGCCGCGCAGCATCGCCATCAAAGGCGCCGACGCGTCATCCATTTTTACGTCGTACACCAAGACGCTCGCAGACACATTCCGTGCCGAAGGCCTGCACGTCGGCGCGCCGCCGCCCATTGCGCCGTCGGCCCTCGCCGCGTTTGGCGGCGGTCTGGTCGCACTCGATGCGCATCAACCGGAGAAAGCGGCGAATGAGCTTTCCGCAATCGCCGAAACTCCGCCAGCGAGCGCACTGGTCGCGCTGAATCTGCTGGATGCAGAGGAAGCGGCGCATCAGGATCTGCCGGCGCAGAACACGCGCGACGCCGCGATCAAGACGTTCGCGCAGGATCAGAGCCCCGCGGCGCGCACATTGCGTGCGCGTGCGGAGTCCGCATCGAGCGATAGTCCGAGCGAACCCAGCGAACTGGCGCGGGCGACGAAGGAATTTCCCAACGATCCCGAGCTCGTCCTGCAAAACGCAAAATCGCTCGAAGCGCAAGGCGAGGGCGCGCAGGCGATCGCATTGCTCAAGGATTTCGTCAAGACCGATGATCAGGACGCGCGCGCATGGTTTCTGCTCGGGCACGCCTCGATCCTGCAAGGTGAAGTGCAACGGGCTGTCGAGGACTACCTCGTCCGCGCGCTGGTCTTGAACAGCCGTGCAGGCGATCTTGCCGCGGAAGCCGAAACGCGCAACGCGCAAGGCTACGGGTTCGAGCGACTCGGTCAGCTCGACTATGCGATCGAGCAATACACCCGCGCCGCCGCCATTCGCGAAAAGATCGGCGACAAGCACGGCATCGTGCAATCGCTCAGCAATCTCGCCATCGCGCAGGCGGTCAAGGGCGATCGCGACGGCGCGAATGCGAATCTGGAGAAGGTCAAGCAGCTGCTCGAAGGCATGGGTGATCGCGCAAGCCTCGCCAATCTCTACAACAATCGCGGCGTGGTCGCCGAGGAGCAGGGCGATTACAAGGAAGCTCTGGCGCTATATCGGCAGGCGCTGGCGATCCGCCAGCAGCTCGACGAGCCTTCGAAATTGGCGGAAAGCCTCAACAACGTCGGTTTCGCGTCGTATCAGATCGGCCGTCTCGACGACGCTCTCGCGTTCTGGCAGCAGGCGCTCGCACTCTATCGGCAGCTCGACGACAGCAATCGAGAAATTGGCATCTCGCAGGATCTGGGCCTGCTCGACATCGCACGCGGACACTTCGCCGCCGCGCGGGAACGCATGGAGAGTTCTCTCGCCACGGCGGAGAGCAAGCAGCTCGTCGAAGAAGCCGCGGTCTCGCATACCAACCTGAGCGAGCTTGCCGTTCTTGAAGGCGCGTTTGCCGACGCATCGACGCATGTCACGCGCGCCGAGGAAGCATTCACGCGACGCTCCGATCGCCGCGGGCAGATCGAGGCCAATCTGATCAAAGCACGCATTGCTTTGGCCCTAGGCGATCTCGCGGCCGTCGATGCGGCGCTGGCCGCAATACCGGCCGATGCGGATATTTCCAACGAGCAACGCGCCGCGTTTCTCCTCGCCGGTGCGCGGCGCGCATATATCGGCGGCGATCATGCGGCGGGCGCATCGAAACTCGACGATGCGAGCAAAGTCGCCGCGGAGTCGCATCTGGGCGTTCTCGATTTCCGCATCCGCATCGAGCGCGCGCGCCAGGCGCTCGCGGCCGGCGAGACGGCACAAGCGAACACGCTGTTGACGGCATTGCAGGGCGAAACCACGCTGCTTGGCCAGGTTCCGCTCCGCCTCGAATTGCTGGAACTCGAAGCGGCGGCGGCATTGCGTGCCGGAAAAAATAGCGAGGCGGCGAACCACTATCGCGAGACATTGCCGCTGCTCAAGGACACCGGACGATACAGCTACGCGACGACACTGCACGAGCTCGGCGCACGCGCGTTCCCCGCCCCCAGCGCCGATGGAGCGGCGGCGAAGGCCGCCGCGGCGTCGGCACGGGCGCAGCTCCTCGCGAGCGCGCCGCCGCAAGCGAAGGCGAGTCTCGAGAAGCAGCTCGACCTGCGCCTGCAACAGGATCTGGGCGATGCGCAGTGAGTCGAAGGATCGCGCGGACCTCGAGCGCAAGCTCGATGGCGTTCTGCAGCAACAGCGCGAGCTGATCGAGCAGCTGCAGCAGGGCCAGAACTATTTTCAACACCTCGCGCGCTCGGTCTGGCGCGTGCAGGAAGACGAGCGCCGGCGACTCGCGCGCGAGCTTCACGACGGTGTCGGTCACAGCCTGACGGCGTTGATTCATCTCGTGGCGCAGGCGTCCGCGGCGCTCGTCGAGCGGCCGGACGAAGCGCGCGAACGGCTCGATCGGGCACGCACGGTCGCGCAGACGACATTGCAGGAAACGCGCGCATTGTCGCGTCTGCTGCGTCCGCAAATCCTCGACGATCTGGGGCTCGAAGCCGCCTTGCGCTGGCTCGCCCGTTCGTTCCATGACGATCACAGGTTAGCGGTGGCTCTGGATTTCGATCAGCCATTCCCGGCGGTGGGTGACGATCTCGCGACCCTGATATTTCGCGTCACGCAGGAATCGCTGTCGAATATTGCGAAACATGCGCAGGCAAGCAACGTGGATATCGCGCTGCATCGGCGGGCTTCATTCCTGACACTGTCGATTCGTGATGACGGCCGCGGCTGCGATCCGGAGAAAGCCCTCGGCGCCGGCAGCGAAGGCCACAGCAGCGGCCTCGGCGGAATGCGCGATCGCGTGCGCTTGTTCGGCGGCGCGCTGCGCCTCGAATCGAAGGTCGACGGCGGATGCAGCGTATCCGCGCAGTTTCCGCTTTCCGCCGCGGCTGGAGTTTCCGGATGATCCGCATCCTGATCGCTGACGACCACACCGTGTTGCGCGAAGCACTGGTGACGACGCTGCGCACGAGCGGCGACTGCATCGTGGTCGCTGAAGCCGGCGACGGCATCAGTGCGATCGAGCAGGCGCGCGCGGTGAAGCCCGATATCGCCGTCGTCGATATCTCGATGCCGCGGCTCAATGGCATCGAAGTGGTTCGGCGCATGACGACCGAGCTGCCGCGCATGCGCGTCCTCGTGCTGACGATGCATGAGGAGGAAGAATACGTGCTGCAGGTCGTGCGCGCTGGTGCGTCGGGTTATCTGATCAAGCACGCGGCGACAGCGGAGCTCCTCGATGCGATCCGCACGCTTGCCGGCGGCGGCGTGTATTTCGGCCCGTATGCGACGCGCGTCCTTGCCGAGCAGTTGCAGCAGCCGCAGAACATGCCGTCGGATCCTTATGGCGCTCTGTCGGCGCGCGAGCGCGAGGTTCTGCACCTCGTGGTCGACGGTCTGACCATCAAGGAGATCGCCCAGCGCCTTGAAATCAGCACGAAAACCGCCGAAAACCATCGCGGCAGGGTGCTCACCAAACTCGGTGTGCGCAACAGCGCCGAGCTGGTGCGATACGCGATGCGCAAGCACCTCGTCGAGTGACCTGGCGCGCATTCGTGCAGCGTCCGCGCGCCGACCATGGCGTCGACCGCTGAGCTTGGCTAGGCTAGCGGCATGAGCCAGATTTCCGTCCCCGTCGCCTACGGCGAACTGATCGACAAGATCACGATCCTCGAGATCAAGTCCGAACGCATGCGCGATGCGGCCAAATTGGTCAATGTCCGCGTCGAGCTCGATCTCCTGAACGAGACCTGGTACGCAGACGCCGCATCGCGTATCGACATCGCCACCGAGCGCGCGGCGTTGCGCAGCGTCAACGAAGCGCTGTGGGATATCGAGGACGACATCCGCCGCAAGGAAAAAGCGAAGTCGTTCGACGCCGAGTTCATCGAGCTCGCGCGCGCCGTGTACATCCGCAACGACGAGCGCGCGACGATCAAGCGCGCGATCAACGTGAAACTGGGTTCGACCTTGGTCGAAGAGAAGTCGTACCAGGATTACCGCTGAGGTTTCGCGATTGCCCGGACTGCGCTGCTATTTCTGCGACGCGGGCACCTTCCGTCTGCGCGGGTTTCTTGGTGTCGTCCAGGTGTCCAGTGTGCAGCGCAGCCGATCTCCTCGGCGATCAGCGTCACGGAACGTGCATCGATCGTCGCGACGCGAAGTAGTCGCCTATCTCGGCCCGCCGCAGCACTCGCGAGTCGCCTGCACCGGCGGGCAAGCGACATTGCCGTAGGAGCAGAACACGCAGCAGTCGCCGGGCTTCGGCTGGAGCAAGGCACCGCACTGACGGCAATCGTAGAAAAAAATGCATGCATTCGTCGGCATTGTTTCGACCGCGGGATGACCGCACTGCGGACATGTCAGGGTACTTTCCAAGAGAACGACTAGAGCGGTCATCGTTACGTCCGGGAGAATGGGTCGAGTAAAGATGGCGCAAACGGGTCACGCCAACGAGATACCTGCGTGATTGGCGGCTGCTGACCGAGTGTCCATGCGATGTCGACGAATGACGCCGAACGACTATTCCCCGAGGTGCAATCGCTTGGATTCCGTTTGAATGTCCGGCCAGAGTTTCACCAGATCGAATCCGCGCGCAACGTAGCCAAGCAGGACATCATTGTGCGGGCAGTTGCGCTTCGTATGAGCGATCAAGCCATCCACGACGAAGACCCAGTGAATGGCAGACATTCCACGGCTGGCTGCCATGGTGGCCAGCGACCGAAGCTCGCGGTCCACTTCGGCCGAGGTCGGCTCGCAATCGGCTGCGCCATGTAGCCAGCGTACGAACGCGTCGTGGGCTTCGAGGTACGGCTTCAAGGAGACGCCCCCTTTTTCGGCGCAGATTACAACAGATAGGGCCGGAATATTCTCCGGCCCTTCGCTGCCTAATCCGTTCAGATCGCGTGTCTGCGCGCCACTCCTCCGAGGCCGCTACTTCGGGCAGCGGTAGGCCTTGCCGCTGACGCTCGAAACGTCGCTGCCGACGATCTTGTTCCA
>Ga0157372_10009758_pt1 | contig 10210 bp, 9 predicted proteins | sample C55metaG_FD_115307 | JGI IMG/M metagenome (GOLD analysis project Ga0157372, IMG submission 115307) | Corn rhizosphere microbial communities from Kellogg Biological Station, Michigan, USA - C5-5 metaG | ecosystem: Host-associated > Plants > Roots > Rhizosphere > Soil | place: USA: Michigan...
AACCAGCAGGAACTGGATATTGTTAGCGTGTTAAAGAAGGCGGTGCCTTTATTTGATGGTGGTTTTCATGTTGGTGGTGCTACAGGCAACGGGATAGGTTTTGTTTTCAGGGATGCCCATGGCATACGGCCATCGTATTATTATATCAATGATGAAGTGGTTGTAGCGGCATCTGAAAGAGCCGCCATACGCACAGCTTTTAATGTGGGTGAGAATGAAGTTCAGGAATTGTTGCCAGGCAAAGCACTTATTGTGCTGGAGAATGGTGAAGTGAAGATCGAACAGATCATTGAGCCGAAAGAAAGAAAGGCATGCAGCTTTGAGCGTATTTATTTCTCACGCGGCAGTGATGAAAAGATCTACAGGGAGCGTCAGCGCCTGGGATATAACCTGAGCAAGCAGGTGCTGGAAGCAGTGGAATTCGATTTAAAGAACACGATATTTTCTTTTATTCCCAATACGGCCGAAGTGGCCTTCTACGGATTGAGTAAAGGTTGTGAAGACTACCTTAATAAGATCAAGGTGGAGCGTATTGCTTCCTGGGGTAATAATGTGGACCCTGAGAAGCTGCACGAGATGATCAACCGTAAGGTGCGCATGGAAAAGATAGCCATCAAGGATGTAAAGATGCGGACCTTCATCACCGAAGATGTGAACCGCAATGAGATGGTGCAGCACGTGTATGATATCACCTATGGTACCGTCAGGAAGGGGATTGACACATTGGTGGTTATTGATGATTCCATCGTTAGGGGTACCACCCTCAGGGAAAGTATCATTCGCATGCTGGCCCGCCTGGAGCCTAAGCGTATCATTGTTGTTTCTTCTTCCCCGCAGATCCGTTATCCCGATTGTTATGGCATTGACATGAGCAAGTTGGGTGATTTTATTGCTTTCAATGCTGCTATTCATTTGCTGAAGGAAAGAGGGAAGGAAGATGTTTTAAAGGAACTTTACGACCAGTGCAAAGAAATGGTGCGCAATAATCAATTGCATACAGTAAACGTGGTCAAACAGATCTATAAATCCTTCACCAACGAGGAGATCACAAAGAAGATAGCAGAACTGATCACCCCGCAAGGACTACAGATCCCTGTGGATGTCATCTATCAAACTATTGAATCATTGCACGAGGCCTGCCCTAATAATCTTGGTGACTGGTACTTCACAGGTAACTATCCTACTCCCGGAGGTAACAGGGTGGTAAATACTGCTTTCATCAATTACATGGAAGGGAAGAATGCAAGGGGATATTAGACTACCAATAAACTTCACCAGTCATGGTAATCAAGCCCTCGAACTAACTCCAGGATTTGAGTTAATTATACAGATTATGTATTCTTTTAATCGTTTGTGGGTATTATTTTAATTTCATAGCATGAAAACGCTTCTCCTTATTCGCCATGCCAAAAGTAGCTGGGATGCACCCGGCCTTAGTGACGCAGACCGCCCATTGAATGACAGGGGGAAAAAGGATGCACCTGAAATGGCAAAGAGACTAAAAAAAAGAGGCTTGTCGATCGATCAGTTCATTTCCAGTACAGCTAAGCGCGCCCGCAAGACTGCCAAATATTTTGCAGAGGAATTCGATGTGAAGAAAGAAGATATCAAAGAAGTGGAAGACCTGTACATGGCCAATACACCCGGCTTTGTAAAGACAATAGAGGATACAAAGAAAAAACATGATATCATCGCCCTTTTTTCCCACAATCCTGGCATAACAGAATTTGCCAACTCGCTCACCCATGTGCGCATTGATGATATGCCTACCTGCAGCGTTTTTGCAGTGCAAGCTGAAGTGAAGGACTGGGAAGAATTTATGAATGCAGAAAAAAAGTTCCTGTTCTTTGATTATCCTGGTAAATCAGATAGCGAGTGAATGTAATTATAATACTTTCTGTTTTCGGAAGCTTACAAGATACACACCGCTGAAGATCAACATGGCAGCAAGTGCTTTTTGCCAAGTGAACGATTCATCCAAAAACAACACAGCTATCAACACCGTAAATACAGGTTGGGTATAGATATATGTCCCGGTTATCCCTGCACCAATATGTTGTATGCCATAGGCATTGAAATAATACGCGAAAAAGGTTCCGGGGATAGCAATGACCAATATAGCCAGGTAATGTTGCCAATGCATTACCTGCCAGTTTATCTCTGCTACCTGGTTCCATCCAAAAGGTAACATCATGACAAATCCAATGGTGAAGATCCACCGGATCACATGCAGGGGACTGTAGGTTTCCATCAAAGGCTTTACTAATATAAAATAGATGGCGTAAGCAATGGCATTGAGTACGATCAGCATGTCACCCATCAGATAGTCTGAACCCTGCTGGCCTGCTTCCTTTTGCATAATGATCAATACCGAGCCTCCAATGCCTAAGGCTAATCCAAGTGCTTTAAAAAAAGTAAATCGCTCTTGTAGCACCCATAAGGCAAATACCGTCACCAGTAAGGGAGTGACCAGGGTTAGCAGGGAGGCATGAATAGTGGAGGTCAATGTAAGTCCTTTGATAAACAGCATCTGGTTGATGGCCACACCTGCAAGGGCGCACCAGAAGAAACGCATCCAGTCTTTACGGCGTATCCGGGCAGATGTACTTCCCACCATCCACACGCCCCAGAACAACAAAAGGCTGATGCCCACCCTGAACAGGTTGATCGCAAAGGGGCCAACTAACGATGGCGAGACCATCTTCACCAGGCTGTAATTGGCTGCAAAGAATAAATTGGTAAGCAACACAGCTATATGTGCTTTGGTAACAGTTTTCATAGTGCTGAAGGGGAACCGGGTTTAGGAGTTTCTTTTTGTGTTTCATGTTGATCAAGGCTGCGTAGAAAATCAATTATGACCTCGTTCAATTTGCTGGGTTGTGATGTCTGCTCATAAGGAAAGCTGTTGGCCAGGTCAAGTGCAGCAGAAAGACGAAACTTATGCTGTGGTATACAAAGAGCCAGGTTATGTTGCATAAGGTGTTCAGCCAGGTATTCCTGTTCTGCCTGCCCTGGTGTTGGCACCAGGATGCTTTTCTTTTGCATGGTCAGGAGGTCCATAATGGTGCTGTAACCACAGCGGCTGATCACAAAGGAAGCCTCCTTGATATAATGCTCCAGTTCCTGCGCAGGAAGATGATTGAATACATGTACAAATGAAGGAACTACAGGAAGATCGACAGTTCCGGGCATACCTCTCACCAGCACCACCGGCTTTTTATAATCATGTAGTTGATGAATGATCATTTCTTCCCATACGGTCCGCAAAGGTTCAGGGCCAGATAGGATCACCAGCAAGTGTCTCTCTTCTGTCTTAACTATGCCTGTAAATCTTGATAGCGGGCCTATGTATTTCACAGGTATAGAGGGGGAAATGGCGGGGTGTGACAGTTCTCCTGCCAAACTAAGTCCGCTTTCATGATCTGGAACCCAGCAAGCCCCGAATTTGTTGATCTGTTGGTAATTAAGCTGTTGTATAAAGCGATCCATGATAGAACCCAGCCCCGTTTTAATCCTTAACTGGTGGGTAATAAATACAGAAGGAATAGAATGGTGGTAAAGCCCGTAGCGGTTGTCCGAAATGACCGCATCAATGGAGTGATCTGTAACTGCGCGCTTTAGCCATTGGTGTTCCTTTTTGATCACAGATAGGATATGCGGTACCTGCGCGGCTATCTTCAGAGTTAAGAGCCAGCCTTTCCTGGAATATTGAATGCCGTAGCCTTCCAGTTCCAGGAATTGCAGGTTCGGGAATTCCTGTTGCATCAGTTCCCTGGTCCTGCCTTTCGCAGCAATGATAATGGTACAGTTACGTTGGCATAGCAGCCGAATGATCGGAATAACCCTTGTGGCATGTCCCAGCCCCCAATCCAGGGGGGCCACCAGGACCGTAAGTTTCGCAGGTGATATTCCTTGACTCATGTTATTTTTTCTACTTTTGGTCTAATCCTATACTAAAAGGCGTGTAAAATAGTTTAATTTAGAAACGAATCTACCTCTTATGAAAAGACTTATTTATATGGCATTGTTCTTGACCGCAATAACCATAGCAGGCTGTAGCAAAAATTATTATTCCGGAAATGGCAGTAAAAGCACCAAAGGATGCGGCTGCCCTGGATCAAAGGGATTCTAAAAGGGTGATTAATGAAAAATTACAATCGCGATCTGCTTTTACTATATAAAACTGAGGTCTATAACGAAGACCTTTTACAGCACGAAGTAGAATGCCTGCACAAGATCCTTGTCGGCGTTGAATGTAATGAAGTATTTTGCAAGGCCCATGAACTGGTCACCCGCAACAAGATCACTGATAAAGCAAAAGCGATAGTAAAAGCCATCGGCCAAACAACCCTGAAGCCTTTTTACTTCCTTGTGAATAAAAATTAAAGAACAAATCAATAACTAATAAAACAAAAGCGGCGCCAGTGGAGCCGCTTTTGTTTTATGTGAATGATAGTAAAGTTACCTAACGTAATTGCCTAAGCGCAGTTCCAAGCTTTTGCAACATTTCATCTATCTCTTCTTTTTTGCAGGTGCCCACACTTAGCCTGTACCAGGGAGATGTTTTGGCAGCTCCAAAGGCATAAAAAGGAACAACTGCTAAACTGGCTTCCTGCAACAGGTAGGAAGTGACATCAGCCTGGGATTTTAATTCATCTCCATTTGCAGTTTTCTTACCTACAAGATCTATTTTGATGGTAAGATAAATAGCCGCTTCCGGAGCTACTGCCTCCACGCTATAGCCTTGTTCTTTCAATTGTACAAAGCCTTCATAGATGCGTCGCAATCTTTCTTCCAGTTCACTTCTGAAGTGTACCAGGTATGCGTCAATCGCTGGCTTATTGGCTAGGAATCGTGTCAATGCTTTTTGCTCCGCCATTGGTGCCCAGGCGCCGACATGCGAGAGAATAGCTTTCATCTTATTGAGAATGGCAGCAGGTCCAAGGCTCCATCCCACACGTACACCTGTAGAAGCAAATGCCTTACTGATTGCATCTATATAAATGGTGTAGGGACGCATTGCGGGGTTCAATGTTACAGGGTCATAATGCTGAATGCCGTCGTAGGTAAGCTGCCAGTACATCTGGTCAAACATCACATAGAGCTTTTTCTCCGTATCAGTTCTCCGGTTATTTTCCTCAACTACCATGGCACAAATGCGTTCAAGCTCTTCTTTCCGGAAAGTAGTTCCAGTAGGGTTTTGAGGGGAACACAACGCAATGAAAACAGCATCACTGATGTGCGGCCTCAGGTCATCTGCCGTAGGCATGAAGTTATTCTCTGCTTTTGCTTCCACTACCACGTGTTTACCTTCTACAAAATGAACATAGTGGTTATTGTTCCAGGAGGGCACCGCATAGATCACTTTATCTCCCTTATCACATATGGCCCGGAATAGTGCATAGATCAATGGTCGTCCGCCTGATGCGATTAGTATTTCATCGGTGTTGTATTCCAGCCCCTGGTAATCTTTGGCAAAGCGGCTTACAGCTTCTCTCAATTCCAGGCTTCCTTCCCCCGGTGGATAATTGGTAAACTTTTGGCGGTAGGCTTCCACGATCTCATCTTCCAGTTCTTTAGGAATAGGAAAGATCTGGGGGTTGAAATCACCAACTGTGAAATTGTAAATATGTTCGCCCTTGCGGATGCGGTCACGTATTTCTCCACCCAGTTTTACTATTTCAGAACCGATCAGAGTTTCCGAGAGATGAGATAGTTTCATTAGCCTTTCAATTTTCGCAAAAGTAAAGCGAATGCAGTAGATGGTTGCAGATAATAATAGGCTTAGAATTCCTGTATAATTAATCAAGTGCAATTAATATAAACAGGTTCGTTACTGTTTTCAAATCATAATTACTTGTAGGTTCTGAAATTGCCCTGTACAGTAAAACTGACAGGTTTCGTTTTTTAGCCTATTTTTCATCCGTGTTTTACCAGCTGACCAAAATATATGCAAGACTGGCTATAAAGGTTTACTGCAGGAAGGTGATCATCAATAAACCGGAACTGTTGAAAAGCAAGGGCCCTATGTTACTGGCTGCCAATCATCCCAATTCTTTCCTTGACGGGATCATCCTTACTACTTTATTTGATCAACCTGTCCATTCGCTGGCGAGAGGGGATGCATTTAAAAATAAATGGATCAACCGTTTTCTACGCAGCATTCAATTATTGCCTGTGTACCGCACCAGCGAGGGAACCGAGAACCTGTCTCATAATTATACCACCTTTGCTGCCTGCCAGGAAACGTTCAAAGAAAAAGGTATTGTACTTATTTTCAGTGAAGGCAGGTGTGAAAATGAATGGCATTTGAGGCCTTTGAAAAAAGGGACTGCCCGGCTGGCAACAACGGCCTGGGAAAATGGCATTCCATTGCAAGTACTACCAGTGGGCTTGAATTATAGCTCTTTTAAAAGCTTAGGCAAAGAGGTCCATATTTATTTTGGTGAGCCCATTACCCTGGAGGATATTGAACCTAGGGCGGTCATTGGTAAAAAGTTGGTGGATTTTAATGTGCTTCTTCAAAACCAGTTGCAACAACTCGTATATGAAATAGAAGAAACCGATACAGAAAAGCTGCATTCTGTTTTCCCACACAGTGCAGGTTCATCTAAATATTTGTTGGCGCTCCCTGCCATGGCAGGATGGATACTTCATGCGCCATTATATTATTTATGCAAGGGTTACACCCAATTGTATTTTAAGAAAAGCGGGCACTATGATTCAGTGCTTACCTCTTTATTACTGCTGTTTTATCCCATTTATTATTTAATTGTCGTGGGAGTGTTTTTTGCATTGGCACTGGTATATGGCTTCCTGGCTATTGTGCTACTTCCTTTTACTGCCTGGGCCTGTATACAACTTAAAGATAATGAGGATGACCCCTTCGTGGGAAACTCCAGCTCTATACAGAGTATTTGATTTACTACCTCTAAAAAGTAGAATCAGCAATTAAGGCGTCAGAGTTTGTTACATTTATGCAAACTAACCTGCCATGATATTGATCGTACTTGGAGTCATTGTTTTAATTCTTGCTTTTTCTATACGCACCGTACCTAATGTTTCAGCTTTTTCCAAGACTGGTATTCTCATTGCCCTGCTATTAATTGGCCTGGGAGTGGTGTTTAGCAGTTTTGTGCAGATTGATGCAGGCCAGGTTGGTGTGAAGAAATTATTTGGAAAGGTGCAGCCAACGGTATTGAATAGTGGATTGAACATGGTGAACCCTTTATACGAAATTGAAAAAATGGATATCCGTACGCAGAATTATACCATGAGTGGTATCAATGATGAAGGACATAAATCAGGTGACGATGCTATTAAAGTGTTGACAGCAGATGGATTGGAGGTTACCATTGACCTCACTGTTTTGTATAGGGTTGTTCCTACAGATGCGCCTAAACTGGTGCGTGAAACAGGAGTGGATTATGAAGATAAGATCGTACGGCCTATAGCACGCACCCGCATCAGGGATAATGCAGTTTATTATGAAGCCATAGCCTTATTCTCAACGAAAAGAGATGAATTTCAAAATCGCATCTTCAAGCAAATAGAGAATGATTTCAAGTTAAGAGGCCTGTTACTGGAAAATTTACTGGTTCGAAACATTACACTACCCACTGCGGTGAAAGGCACCATAGAACAAAAGATCCAGGCAGAACAGGAGGCCCAGAAAATGCAATTCGTATTACAAAAGGAAAGGCAGGAAGCCGACAGGAAAAGGGTGGAGGCACAGGGTATCGCCGATTACCAGCGCATCATCAGTGAAAGCCTGACAGATAAACAATTGCAGTACGAACAGATAAAGGCTACAATGGAACTTGCCAAATCACAAAACGCCAAGATCATCATGATGGGATCAAAATCATCCCCTGTGATACTGGACGCGAAGCAATAAATACATTTTATTCATCTATCCACGCAAGGTGGGCCATGGCTCTTGAAGTAGGGAATAGGATTTTGGATATTAAATTGCACCAATAGCACTAACTATATTGCTTGGAAGCGGTGAATACTCACACATAAGAAGCATAAAAAAAAGAGCCTTTAAGGCTCTTTTTATGTTGATATGATCTTATTCAATAATTATCCAACAGCTACACGCTTGAACTCAGTTACTTTCACATCTGGTCCAACAGACTTCAAATAATCACCTACTGATTTGGAACTATCTTTTACAAATGCCTGGGCAGTCAGTGTGCTTTCTTTAAAGAAAGCATTAAGCTTGCCTTCAGCGATCTTAGAGATCATTTCATCAGGCTTTCCAGCCATTTTAGGATCCTGCTTCATTTGTTCAACAACAATGCTTCTTTCACGCTCCACTACATCGGCAGGAACTGAATCAGCATCAACAGCAACAGGATTCATAGCAGCGATCTGCATTGCTATATCTTTTCCTGCTTCACCTACTTCCTTATTAAAACCAACTAATACACCCATGCGGTAAGCGCCGTGGATATAAGAGGCTACATAAGGTGCTTCCACTCTTTCAAAGCGGGCAATGCCGATCTTTTCACCAATAGAGGCAAGTTTATCGTTGATAAGGTCTGAAACCTTTGAACCATTAACCGACACTTCATTTAATTCTTCGGCGCTTTTTACATTGTTGGCAACAGCAGCATCAGCAATGCTCTGTGCAAATGCAACGAAATCAGCATTCTTGGAAACAAAGTCAGTTTCACAGGAGATGGTAACGATGAAACCTGTCTTGTTATCAGCAGTGGTCCTGGCAATAACAACACCTTCTTTAGCTTCACGGTCACTGCGCTTGGCGGCAACCTTCTGGCCTTGCTTACGCAACCAGTCGATAGCTGCTTCAAAATCTCCGTTAGTTTCTGTCAATGCTTTGCGGCAATCCATCATGCCTGCACCAGTAGCCTGGCGCAATTTGTTTATATCCTGGGCTGTAATTGTTACAGTAGACATAGAAAATCAATTTGAAATTTGAGAATAAGCAAAGTGCCAATAGTTATTTATCAGCACTTTGCCTTTTTCATTTATATTCTTTCAGTGAAAGGAAGGTAAGCCTGCCATTCAGCTGGTTAAAAGAACTATTATCTTCTTCCACCACCTGGTCCGCGGCTACCGCCACCAGGACCACCTGGAGTACGACGACGTTGACCACCGCCAGCTCCTGCTCCACCACCGCCAGGTCCACGGCCACCAGCACCAGGTCCACGACCTGTACCAGCACCTTGTCCGCCACGGCCACCACGTCCACGACCGCCTTCAGCCTGTGCTTCAGCTTCTAAACGTGCTGCTCTTTTTTCATTTTCAGCATCTGTTACTGAATCATCACCTTCCTCATCTTTTGCAGCCTGGCGCTCAGCCAAACCTTCTGCAATTGCAGCAGTGATGTAGTTGGTAATAATAGCAATAGACTTAGTTGCATCATCATTAGCCGGGATTGAGAAGTCTACCTTGTTAGGATCACAGTTGGTATCAACAACACCAAAAGTTGTAATGCCAAGGCGCTTTGCTTCAGCAAGTGCAATATGCTCATGTCCAATGTCAACAATGAATAAAGCGGCAGGTACACGGCCCAATTGAGCAATACCACCTAATACTTTTTCCATTTTGTCTTTATCGCGGCTTAATGTCAGACGCTCTTTCTTAGTGATTGAGTCAAATGAACCATCACCAAGCATTTTTTCAATGCTCTGCATCTTCTTCACGCTCTTACGAACAGTGTTGAAGTTGGTAAGCATACCACCGAGCCAACGCTCCGTAACATATGGCATGTTAACACGCTGTGCGCATTCAGTAACAATATCTTTCGCTTGCTTTTTGGTACCAACGAAAAGAACCTTTTTACCGCTGCGGGCAATTTGCTTCAGGGCAGCAGCAGTTTCCTGCAGGCCTTCCACTGTTTTATTAAGATCAATGATGTGAATACCTTTCTTCTCAGCGAAGATGTAAGGCAACATCTTAGGATTCCACTTCTTCTTCAGGTGACCGAAATGTACACCTGCTTCAAGGAGTTGTTGCTGTAACGAAGTGTTTTGTTCCATTATGAGGAAGTTTATTGTTTTTAGTTTATAGTTTATTGTTGGTGTCTGAAGTTTTTTGCCTCTTAACCGGAAACCATATTAACGTTTAGAGAACTGGTAGCTTCTACGGGCTTTCTTCTTACCGAACTTCTTACGTTCAACAGAACGTGGGTCACGTTTCAGCAAGCCGGCTGCTTTTAATGCAGGGCGAAATTCAGGGT
>Ga0157372_10009759_pt1 | contig 10210 bp, 5 predicted proteins | sample C55metaG_FD_115307 | JGI IMG/M metagenome (GOLD analysis project Ga0157372, IMG submission 115307) | Corn rhizosphere microbial communities from Kellogg Biological Station, Michigan, USA - C5-5 metaG | ecosystem: Host-associated > Plants > Roots > Rhizosphere > Soil | place: USA: Michigan...
AGGCAGCCGTCCGGCCCGGACACGGCCGCTCCCGCGTTGGAGGAGATCACGGTCACGGGGATTCGCAAGAGTCTGCAGGATGCGATCAGTGAGAAGCGCAACGGAGTCCAGGTGATCGATGCGATTTCCGCCGAGGACATCGGGAAATTCCCCGACAAGGACATGGGCGAAGCGCTGCAGCGCGTGACGGGCGTGCAGATCAACCGGTCTTCCGGGGGCGAAGGCAGCACTGTCACGATCCGCGGCGCCGATCCCACCATGACGCGCGTGGAGATGAATGGAACGGGTGCATTGTCCCTGACCGTGGGAGCAGGCGATCGGGCGGTGGACTTCCGCGATCTGCCGGTCGAGTTCGTCAAGACCCTCCAGGTGCTCAAGTCCCCTACTGCCGACATGGTCGAGGGAGGTGTAGGCGGTACGGTGCGCATCATCACCCGCCGGCCCTTTGACACGAACGGGGAGTACTTTGCGGGATCCGCTCAAGCGGTCTACGCCAACCTGCCGAAAACCTACGACCCCAAGCTGGCGCTCATCGGCAGCAAGCTGTTCTTTGATGACAAATTCGGCGCCTTGGTGTCCGGCACGTTCGAAAAGGACCACGAGTACGACGGGCAGGCGCTGACGACGGGCTGGCTGCGGCAACCCAAGAGCGTGGGCGCGCAAGGTCTGCCGGCAAACCCCTGCGGCTCGTTTTTCGGCCCCTCGGCTCCCACGACCTGCGGGCCCGGTTACACGGACTACACCGGAAAACTGCAGGGCGACTGGTATCCGCAGATCCCGCGATACCTGAGCAATCGCCGCGCCACCACTCGGGAGGCCTTGAACACCATCCTCGAGTATCGCCCCACCGACCGGCTCAAATTTTTCTGGGACGTCACCTACGCGCACGCTCGCGAAAACGTCGACAACCAGGCGCTCCAGCTGAACGACAACGGCGGTATCTTCAACTATGCCAACACCACGGTAGGTCTGGATAACACGGTCGCCCACATTGTGGAGACCGGCAACGGCGCGCAGGCCGGGACCAGCTGCGCCACGAAAAACACCAATCCCGGGTGTCTGCCGCTCGACCTGACCTTCCGCGACATTCTGGGCTATCTCACCCGCACCCAGAGGCAGACGGGAATCGGGGGCGAGTGGGCCATCACTCCCGCGCTTACGTTCGACCTGCGCTACGACTACTCGGACGCCAAGGTCGATAACGAAGAGACCGACGCCACCGGCATCCAGTACGGGACGTCAACGGCAGTCGTCGATTACACGGGGTTGCTGCATGCGCCGGACATCTCGCTTCCCGGCACGGATCTGCTGCACGGCAGCGGCATCAACGATCTGGACGCGTATTACGTGCCAGTGGTCGATAAAACCATCGAGCACGCATTCCAGGCGAATTTTACCTTCAAACCCGAGTCGGTCAGCTGGCTGGGGATGAAGGCTGGGGTCTACGCGCACAACTATACGGTCGACCAATCCTCCTGGGGTAAACGGCAGACTCTGACCTGTCGCGGCACGACGGCGAGCGGCAACAGACTCGTCAACAATGTGCCCTGCTCCACGATCACGGGCATCATCGCCGGCACCGGGACCACCAACCCCATTCCGTTCTACAACACTGGACACCTGGGCTTCAGCGATGAGGTGCGGACGTGGCTGGATCTGACTCAGGCCACCATCAACGCCGTCGAAACCGCCTCCGGCACGAACATCTACGATCTGACGACCTCCAATCCGAACGCGGGCACGGCGAACAGCTTCCAGACCTTTCTGTCCAATTGGACGGTTGGCGAGAAGACCGTCGACGGGTATGCGCAGTTCATGTTCGACTTCCGCGACCGGGGTGTACCGGTGAGCGGCAACTTCGGGTGGCGGCAGGTTCACACGGATACCTCGACCACCGGCTTCACTCAGGTGACGTGCTCGACCTGCACGCCGACGGTCTCCTTCCCGCTCGCGACCATCACCGGCGGCTACAAGCAGGGACTGCCGTCGGCGAACCTCAAGATCGACATCGTGCCCGACAAACTCATCGCGCGCTTTGCCTACGGCAAGGTGATGTCGCGGCCTGCGCCGAGTCAGCTGTCGATCGGCCGCAGGGTCGACATCGTCGGTCTCACCGGGTCGCAAGGCAACCCGAACCTGTTGCCGTTCGTGGCGAGCGACTACGACGCCGGCATCGAGTGGTATTCGTCGGGTATCAACTACGTGTCGGTGGACTTTTTCGAGAAGGACATCTCCAGATTCATCCAGAACACCACCCAGCCGACGGACATCAACGGCGTTACTTACAGCCTGACGTACCCGGTCAACGGCAACCAGCCCGTCAAGATCCGCGGCGTCGAGGCCGGGCTCCAGTATGGCCTCGACTGGCTGCCGGGCCCGTTGAGTGGCTTGGGCGTTCTGGCCAATGCGACCTATCAGACGGATCACGGCTACAACCAGCTCAGCCTGATCGATGGTGCGGCGCTGCATTTCCCGGGCTTGTCGCGCAACGCCTATAACGCGTCGATTTTTTACGAGAAGTATGGCTTCAGCACGCGCTTGTCTTACGTCTGGCGCTCCAGTTGGCTGATTACGGCTTCCGGGCGTGGCAACCTTCCGGAGTTCAACAAGGACTATGGCGAGCTGGACCTGTCCGCGAGCTACACCTTCCTGCGCAACTTCGAAGTCTTCTTCGACGCCATCAACCTGACGGACTCGCAGCTCGAGCAGTACAACGCTACGGCGCGACCGATCCTGTTCGATACCTTCGGCTCGCGGTATTTCCTGGGAGTCCGTTTCAAGTACTGACCCATAACGAATTCGCCCGGTGTCCACTGCAGCGCGACATGCGCCAAAACTCGTCTCGGACGTGCAACAATCGCCATTTTCAATCGCTGAGACCAGGGGCATGCACGCGACGGAGCGGGACCGAGTCATCCTGAGCTTGCTGGATGAGCAGGGATTCATTTCCTTACGCGACCTGGCTCATTGGGTGACCACCTCGCCCTCGACCTTGCGCCGCGATCTGGAGCGGCTGCAGATGAGCGGCAAGTTGACGCGCGTGCGCGGCGGCGTGCAGTCGACTGATCGCACTGACCGCCTCAGCAGACAGCTGCTGCGGGGTGTCCCGTTCCACGAGAACATCCATATCAACCGCTCCGCCAAGGAGGCCATCGGCAAGGCGGCCGCGGAGCTGTGCCGCCCCGGGGAGGCGGTGATCATCGATGGCGGCAGCACTACCTTGCAGATGTGCCCGCACCTGGAGCCGCTGCGCCTGCAGGTGATGACCAATTCGCTGCACATCGTGAGCGCATTGTTGCCTCAGGAGAATACGCGGGTCTCCATTCCCGGGGGTGTCGTATTCCGCGAGCAGAACATCATCCTGCATCCACTGGATGACACCACCAACTACCGCTTTCACGCCTCGATGATTTTTGTCGGCGCCGCGGCCGTCACCCGTTTTGGCCTGATGAAGAACGACATCATGCAGGTGCAGGCGGAGCGCAAGCTGCTGACGCTCGCGGAGAGAGTGATTGCGCTGGTCGACAGCAGCAAGTTCTCCGCGTACGCCGCGCATTCGGTGTGCGAGCTGGGCAACGTGCACACGCTCATCACGGACCGCGGAATCAACGCAGCTTCCGCAAAAATGCTCAAGAGCCACAACATCAAAGTCATCACGGTCGACGCGCGAGCGTCCGAGACGCGGCGCGCGCGGCGTTCGAACGGCCGGGGGTGAGGGATTCAACAAGGAGGTGCTTCATGAAAGTGCGGGTCGCAGTCAGAAGTTTCAGGACAACCGTCGTCGGGATCGCCCTGCTCGTCGCGCTGGGATCCGCCCACGGCCAATCTCCGATCTCAATCGACACCTCGAATGTCAGTCTCTGGACGATCAACAACGGCGCCCTCACGGTGCATTGGAGGCCCGGAGACGGACGCATCAACAGCATTCACTGGAGCGCGTTTCCCGATCGGGAGCTGATCGATCAGACCAACTCAGACCGTAACGGCCCAAAAGGCTTTTACATGGACAATGCCGGGAATCTCGGCGGCCCGGTAACCCCATCCTATTATCCCGCCCCCAACGGCAACTACATCGACCTCTCGGTGACGCACACAGCCGATTCCGTGTCGCCGTTCACGTGGTCCTGGCACGATGTTCTGTTCGCGAACGATCCCGGTGTTCACGTGTATTTCGTGCTCGACCATGGCCCCGGAAACGCGGCTGGAAGCATCGGCCAGGTCCAATGGCCATTCCGTGGAGATCTGACACAGTTCGTCAACACGTATTCCGTGAACACCGGACTCGATAATCTCGGGGCGACCACCGGGCCCATGCCGGATGCGGTCCTGTTCGGAACCGGACTCAGTTCCGGCCGCAACGTGCAGGATGCGACCTCGGACCTGCACGGATTGCCGCTTCCCCCCGGCTACCGGCGGCAGTTCTATACGAAGTACGACTATTCGACTTACGAGTATCTGCACAGAGCGCAAGGCGTCTACGGATCGGCGCTCGGGGCCTGGATGGTCGTTCCCAGCACGGAATCCCTCACCGGCGGCCCCACCAAGCAGGATCTGATCTTTACCGGCAATCTTCTGATCATGGAGGCCTACTCCAACCATCTCGATAACAACATCAATTTCACGGTTCCGGCGGACGCGGTGGCCCACCGCCTCTATGGCCCGTTCTATCTGCACTTCAATCGATTCAGTGCTCTCAATCCTTCGGCCGCATCGCTGTACCAGGAGGCGCTGTCCGCCAGCGATGCGATGAGGACGGCCTACGACACCGAGACCGTGCTCGTGAACAGCGGCTACGCTCCTTCGACGGCCCGGGGTGAAGTTCAGGTGAAGGTGGGGGGTACGAAAGGTCTCGATCTGAATCAAGGCTGGGCGGTTCTGAGCGATCCGAACACGAACTTTCAATATACCCATGCGGGCCGGCAATACTGGGCGAACATCAACCCCGGCGGCATCGCCCACTTCCAGGGTGTGGCTCCGGGCACCTACCGCCTGTCCGCTTACGCGCTCGGCAGCTGGGGAGAGTTACGTCTCGACGGCGTGAACGTGAATGCTCAGGAGACGACCCACGTATCCTCGAGCTTTACGCGGGAAGACTTTGGTTCCGCAAGTCCCCTCTGGACGATCGGCAAGCCGGACCGTTCAGCGCACGAATTTCTGCACGGGCAGATCCTGAATCCACCCGACCTCGATTCCAGTTATGCCGATGAATTCGTGGCGCGCCTCGGGACCGCGGCCCAGGACGACCGTGAGTTCTGGGGAAACTGGAACTACTGGGCTGATTTCGCGCCGACAAATGGAGCAGTGATCTACTACGCTACCGCTGTTGGCGCGACCGCGGCCACGAACGATCTGACGAAATGGAACTACAATCAATGGCACACCTTCAATCCCAAACTGTACGCCGGGGTCTTCAATCCCGCCGATCAGACGACCGACGGCTATAATTACGTTTGCCCCGCTTACGCGGCGCCGTGCACGACGACGGCGGTTCCCGACTGGCAGGTCCATTTCACGACGACTGCCGCTCAACAGGCGCAGGGGCCGTATGTCGCTCTGTCGGTCGGTCTGGCGGATACGGAATCGAACCTGACGGTCTCGTTGAACGGCAACCCGCTGACCTGGCACGGGTTCGGGCTCAAGAATGCCGATGCGGATGTACGCAGCGGATTGTCCGGGACCTATCAATGGGTCGTATTCGAATGGAATACGAGTCAGCTGGCTCCTCCCGGAGAAGACAACGTCATGACGTTCCATGTTGACCACATGCAGGGTGTGATGTACGACGCGCTTCGCATGGAGATTACGCCGGCTTCAGCGGCCCACGAGACCACGGGCTGGAACGACTACGAGTACCTGAACAGCGCCGGGTACGAACCCGCCGACGACAGCGTTGCAAACAACAATCACTAGTTGTTGCCGCCCGCCGATCCGGCGCCCCCGGATCGGCGGGCCGGGCAGTTATCGATTGGAATCCCGCCAGGCGCGGACGAAGGCGGCTGCGCGCTCGTGCACCTGATCCGGAGTGCTGCCTGGAGAGTAGATCGCCGAGCCAATGCCGAATCCGGCAGCACCTGCGGCGCGGTAAGCGGCAATCGTCTGTGGGGTGATGCCGCCGACGGGTAACAGGGGCAGGTGCGGCGGCAAAACAGCCTTCAGCGCGCGCACAACGGGTGCTGGCATGGCCTCCGCCGGAAACAGTTTCAAAGCGTGTGCCCCGAGGCGATGCGCGTTGAAGGCTTCGCTGGGGGTCGCACACCCCGGCAGACAGATCAATCCGGCTTCCCTGGTCGCCTGGATGACGGTGGGCTCAGTGTGAGGCGACACGATGAGCTGGGCGCCACTGGCAAGACTGGATTGGACGTCGGCGGCGGAAAGCACGGTCCCAGCGCCTGCCAGGAGGCCTTCTTTGAGCCGCGCACGAATCGCACCAATGCTCTCAAAGGGAGCCGGCGAGTTGAGCGGAACTTCCACACACAGGAAGCCACTGTCGTAAAGGGCCTCTGCAACCGGTACTGCCTCTGCCGGTGTCACCCCACGCAATATGGCGATCAGCGGAAGGTCGCTGAGAACACGGTCCCAGGTGACGGCCCTAGCGCTCATCATGTGCCCCTCGCAACTGCCACAGTTTCCACAGGCCCCGCACCACGGCATCCTCAGCAGCAACGAACTTCACATCGCTGACCCCCAGAATGGAGAAGGCCCTCAGATACCAGCGCCCCAGTGAGGCGGAAGCGATGAGCGTGATGGGATCGGCTGGATGGTGCTTCAGACCGCTGAGTATCTCGGTGCCGATCAGGATACCGGACAGATACGCCGCCTGCTCTGCGGGCTTGCAACCCTCAAACAAGGTGCGCGTGCGTACCGTGAACAGTGTGTGGGACAAATCGGAGTCCGCGCGGGCCTCCTGAATGCCCGCGAGAAATGAAGAATCGTCGAACGCAGCTGCGCTGCCCTCCATCGCCCATCCCAGGCTGGAATGCTCTCGCAAGACGGCGTACAGCTCGCCTGTGAGGTAGGTGCGAAAGCGCTCGACGGTTCCATTGTGAACGATCGACCATTTACTGTGGGTGCCCGGCGCGATGATCAGCCGGCGTCCGGTGCCCTCATACGCGCCGAGGATCTGCGTTTCCTCACCGCGCATCACATCATGGCGTTCTCTGGAATCCTGTATGGAGAGGCCGCCCACAATCCATGCATCACCGCGCAGCGTCTCGATCCGAACGAGACCGGAACTCACCTCATCCAGACTTGCCGGACACTCTATATACGGCACCTCGCGCCATCCCTGACGGCTGCTGACCATCCCGCATAGGAGGATAGACAGCGAGCCCTGTGACCAATCCCCGATGATCTCATCCAGAGCGGCGGCAAACTCTCCGCCACGAACAGACGAGACGCCGCGCGCGCTTTGGCGCCGCTCGAGGGCGTGCCCATCGCTGCTGATTCGATACGCCCGAAGGTGGGTCGTGCCCCAATCCACTCCAATGAGCGCAGCGGCGTTCGTGTCGGGCATTTCGCTATCGTATGTCAAGAACCTGACAAAAGTCCCCTGCCCCGGTGGCGAGCCTGCCTCGCGGGTGTCCGGGCTTTCAGCTGCGAGGGTGCAACCAGGAAGGCAGGAATGAATACGGGTCGACACGCACGGTGCGGTCGTAGGACACGTGGTGTTCGTCCAGCAGTGCCTGCAGGCGCCCTGCCTTGTATGCATCGAAAATGTCCGTACACCCGCCGAGAAAAGTTCCGCCCACGAAAATCTGCGGAATGGTGTTCATCGAGGTGCGCGCGCTCAGCGCGGCGCGGATGCTTCCGCCCCGGTTGTCCTTCTGATACTCCACTGAATCCAGATCGACGGACCGGTAAGGGATGCCGTGCCTGGCAAACATCCTGCGCACAGACCAGCAGAACTCACACCACTCCAGCGCGAACATCACGACCGGCTGTTGATTGTCGGAAACAACCCCCGCGACGAACTCCTCCGCGTCCGCCGACACCGGCTGTGGGGTAACCACGGGCGCTGGTGCGGGCGCGGGCGGCGTTGCGACGTCGAAGCGGTAGTTCGGGGTGGAACGCGCGATCGCCAATTCCTCTTGCGTCATGTCCACCGGAATGTCGGCGAACAGCGGCGTGCTCAAGTAGCGTTCGCCGGTGTCAGGCAGTATGCACACCACGTTAGCGCCCGGCGGGGCCTCCTCGGCCACCTGTAGCGCGCCGGCAAGCGTAGCTCCGGCGGAAATGCCCACGAATATCCCTTCCTGCCGTGCAAGATCCCGCGAAAGCTGCAGAGCTCGTGCGCCGTTCACCGGGACAATGCGATCGATCCAACCGCTCGCGACGGCGTCCTCGGCGAGCTTGGGTATGAAGTCCGGGCCCCATCCTTGCATCAGGTGAGGTCGAAAGTTGGGATGGCTGGCCGCGGGCGAGCCGTCAGCATTGCGGGGCTGAGGAATCCCGCTGCCCAGCGTCTGCGAATTGTCCGGCTCGCACACCACGATACGCGTTTCCGGCCGCGCCTTGCGCAGCACGCGCGCGACGCCTTTCAGCGTGCCGCCCGTACCGAACCCGGTCACGAAGTAGTCCAGGCGCTCTCCTTCGAAAGCCTCCAGGATCTCCGGTGCGGTCGTGCGTGAATGCATGTCGGCGTTGGCCTCGTTCTCGAACTGACGGCACAGGAACCACCCGTGTGTTTTCGCCAGTTCGACCGCCTTGGCGAGCATGCCGCTGCCCTTGAGCGCCGCGGGTGTCAGCACGACCTTCGCGCCCAGGAAGCGCATGAGCTTGCGGCGCTCCACGCTGAAGTTTTCCGACATCGTCACGACGAGTGGGTAGCCCTTGGCCGCACAGACCATCGCGAGCCCGATGCCGGTGTTGCCGCTGGTGGCCTCCACGACGGTCTGGCCGGGACGCAGCCTCCCGGAGGCCTCCCCCTCTTCGATGACGGCAAGCGCCAGCCGGTCCTTCACCGATCCCATCGGATTGAAGGCCTCGAGCTTGACGTACACATTCACATGCTGCGGTGCGAGCTTTCCGAGCCTCACCAGCGGAGTGCGGCCGATCGTTCCCAGAATGCTCTCGAACCGATTCCGAACGGGTTGCATAGGCTGACTCCCCTCGCGCGGCAGCCATCTTCCTCGCCCGGCCTGTGCCGATCAATGCCCAAGCGGCCGCGGTGTTTGCCAGATCGTCCGCTTCGTATGATACCGGACCCGCACGCGAGCTTTGGCGACCTTGCTCAGTTCGGCTTCAACCCGTAGACATCGAGTTCCCCCAACCTGGCCTTCGTGGCCCAGTATCTGCCGCCCCTGTCGTTACCACGTGTACCCACGTAGACCCTGCCATTGGCGATAGTCGGCACTGTGAACTTCACGGCGTAGCCGGCCACGTCCTCCGGTACTTTCGAGCTGTTCCACAGCTCCTTCGCCACGTCGTTCGCGTCATAGGCGTGCAGGACGGCAGCGCCGCAGCCAGGAGCGGCCGGCGTACAGTACTGAGCGTTGTCGAGGATCCAGACGATGCCGTCGGCAGCGCCGTGTGAGCTGACGGAAGGTGTACTGCCTGGGTAGCCAAAGCCAGCAGCGGGCACCGTTGCAGCGCCAGCCGGGCTGAGTCGCGCGGTTGAGGGGTCGAGCCGGAATGCCTTGAGCGGGCCGCGGGCCTGGGCGATGTACAGACGGTGGTTCCAGAGCGCCGGCACGGAGAAGATCACTCCCGGAGTGTCGTTTTCCATGTCGTTCGCATCGCTGCCGATGCTGACCTGCTGCCAGGCCCGCTCGTCGCCGAAGCCGCCCATCCGGTCGCGATTGACGAGAAAAAGGTTGCCGTCCTTGCCGCCCGCGAAGGCAATGTGAGTAATCGGGCTCCCCGGGGGCAGATCATCGAGCACGACCCCACCGCCACCGAAATCGTTGTTGGATGCGCTGTTGGCTTCCTGGTTGCTGGGCGTGAAGTACTGTTGGGGCTTCAGGCTGTCCGAGACCTTCAGCAGCGAATTACCATAGTCATTGTTCGGCGGCGTGCTGCGCGCGGCATCGAAGCCTCCATTGGAGGTAACGACGTACAGAGCGCCGCTGGAGTCCGCAGCCGGAGCGGCGCCACCCATCCAGATTCCGACTTCGTGGGTATTGGGCCCTGTATTCAAGACATAGGATTGATTGAACTTCGAACCGTCGTAGACGTAACCCATGATCCAACCGTAGAACGGCGCACGATCCTC
>Ga0157372_10009762_pt1 | contig 10208 bp, 5 predicted proteins | sample C55metaG_FD_115307 | JGI IMG/M metagenome (GOLD analysis project Ga0157372, IMG submission 115307) | Corn rhizosphere microbial communities from Kellogg Biological Station, Michigan, USA - C5-5 metaG | ecosystem: Host-associated > Plants > Roots > Rhizosphere > Soil | place: USA: Michigan...
CCCCAACGGCGACCTGCTCGACCTGGAGAAGGCGGGCATCGAGGCCGACCGGGAGGGCCGGGTACTGGTCGACGACCAGCAGCGCACCTCCGTCGACGGGGTCTTCGCGCTCGGCGACGCGAGCTCGCCGTTCCAGCTCAAGCACGTCGCCAACCACGAGGCGAAGGTGGTGCAGCACAACCTCCTGCACCCGGGCTCGCCGCGGCGGACCGACCACCGCTTCGTGCCGTCGGCGGTGTTCACCGACCCGCAGATCGCGTCGGTCGGCCGCACCGAGGGGCAGTGCCGGGCGATGGGCCTCGACTACGTCGTGAAGGTGCAGGAGTACGCCGATGTCGCCTACGGCTGGGCGATGGTGGACCAGTCCGGCTTCTGCAAGCTGATCGCCGACCGGACCACCGGCGAGCTGCTCGGCGCGCACATCATGGGCCCGCAGGCGTCCACGTTGATCCAGCCTGTGATCCAGGCCATGTCGTTCGGGTTGGGCGCCAAGGAAATGGCGGCAGGCCAGTACTGGATCCACCCCGGACTGCCGGAAGTGGTGGAGAACGCACTCCTGGGGCTCGATCTCTGACCGTTCTGCGGTGTCGCGTGCCTCCGATTGCCTGTAGACAGGAGAGGTAGGTGACCCTTACCCAGAGAGGACCACATGACCGTCGCCGAGAGCCCGACCAAACCGCCGGGCCCCCAGCCCATCCTCGACGGCAGGCGCGGCATCGCGCAGCAGATCGGGGTGTACGTGTTCGTGGTGGTTCCACTGCTCGCGCTCATCGTCGCCGTCCCCTTCGCGTGGGGATGGGGCCTCGGGTGGGCGGATATCGCCATCGCCGCCGTCTTCTACGTGGTGAGCGGCCTGGGCATCACCGTCGGCTTCCACCGCTACTTCACCCACGGCTCCTTCAAGGCCGCGCGGCCGCTGCGCATCGCGCTGGCGGTGGCGGGCAGCCTGGCCATGCAGGGCCCGGTCATCGACTGGGTGGCCGACCACCGGCGCCACCACGCGTTCTCCGACAAGGAGGGCGACCCGCACTCCCCGTGGCTGTTCGGCACCGGCCCGGCGGCGCTGGCGCGCGGCTTCTGGCACTCGCACACCGGTTGGCTGTTCAGCCGCGACCAGACCAACGAGCGGCGCTTCACCCCCGACCTGCTCGCCGATCGCGACATCATGCGCGTGAACCGGTCGTTCGTCCTGCTGTCGGTGGCCACGCTGCTGGTACCCGCGCTGCTCGGCGGCCTGCTGACCTGGTCCTGGTGGGGCGCGCTCACCGCGTTCTTCTGGGCGGGCCTCGTGCGGGTGGCACTGCTGCACCACGTCACGTGGTCGATCAACTCGATCTGCCACATGATCGGCGACGCGCCGTTCGCCGCGCGTGACCACTCCCGCAACGTCTGGCCGCTGGCGGTCCTGTCCTTCGGCGAGTCGTGGCACAACCTGCACCACGCCGACCCCACGTGCGCGCGCCACGGCGTGCAGCGCGGCCAGGTCGACATCTCCGCGCGGGTGATCCAGGCGTTCGAGAAGCTCGGCTGGGCCTCGTCGGTGCGCTGGCCCACACCGCGGCGCCTGGAGCGCCTCGCCGTCAAGTAGCGGCTCAGGCCGCCGGGTCGAAGGGCTCCGCGGGGGGCGTCTCGCCGCGGATCTCCCCCACGAGCCGCGTGACCTCGGTCATGATCGCCGCGGTCACGCCGTTCAGCGCGGTGCGTGTGCGCGGCCCGCCCTCCCACTGCGAGAGGTCGACGGGCGGGCCCGCCACGATCGTGACCCGCTTGCGCGGGAACAGCCGCGGCAGCTTCTCCGGGGGCACGACGTGCTGGGTGCCCCAGTTCGCGATCGGGATCACCGGTGCGCCGGTGACCAGCGCGATCCGCCCGATCCCGTTCTTCGCCTTCATCGGCCAGCCGTCGGGGTCGGCGGTGTAGGTGGCCTCCGGGTAGAACACGACGATCTCGCCGCGCTGGATGGCCGCGATCGCGTCGCGGTAGGCGTCGCCCGCGCGGGCGGACTCCCGGTAGACCGGGATGTGGCCGCCCTTGCCCAGCACCGAGCGCACCACCGGGATCTGCCACAGCTCGGCCTTCGCGAGGAACCGCGGCATGCGGCCGTGGCAGACGCAGAACGCCACCTGGAAGATCGGGTCGGCCAGCATCACCGCGCTGCCCACGACCACCGCGGCCGCGGTGAGCAGCATCGGCCGGAAGCGCACCACGCCCGCCTCCTCCACCGCGGTCTCCAGGGGTACTCCCTCGGAAATTTTGAGGTGGATGAAGTCCACGAGAATGATGCTGTTCCGCACGATGATCCCCGCGCCGGCGATGAAGCCGATCATGCTGGTCGCGGTGAAGAACGCTCCGAGCAACCCGTGCGCCGGGAGGATGCCGATCAGGCTGAGCGGGATCGGCAGCAGGACCACGAAGGGGATGACGAGGCTGCCGAACCAGCCGACGACCAGCAGGTAGATCAGGACGAGCACTGCGGCGAAGGCCAGCCCGAGGTCCCGGAACACCTCGAGGGTGATGTGCCACTCGCCGTCCCACTTCATCGACAGCCGCTCGGTGTCTGGAGGCATCGAGAGGCCATGCCGCGGGACGGGCTCGCCCTGCGGTGCAAGCGCGTCCAGCTTCCGGTTCAGCGCGATGAGTGCGTAGACCGGGCTCTCCTCGCTGCCCGACAGCTCGGCGAGGACGTAGCTGACCGGCAGGAGGTTCTTGTGGAACCGCGGCGCGCCGCTCTCCTCGACCGGATGAACGAGCGTCTCCAGCGGGACGGCCCCGCGGTCGCCCTGCACCGGGATCTGCAGCAGGCCGGCGAGCCGGGCGCGTTGGGCCGGCGCGAGCCCGAGGACGATCGGGATGCGCGTCGTTCCCCGATCGGCCCGAAGCGTGCCCAGCTCCATGCCCGGCTGGGTCAGCGCGAGCGCCTCCACCACCGCGGCGGGATTCACGCCCTGCAGCGCGGCCCGCTCGCGGTCCACCCGGAGCTCGGTCCGGGGCGTCACCGTCTCCAGTGACGAGTCGACGTCCACCACCCCCGGGGTCGAGCGGAAGGCGTCGCGCACCTGGGCCGCGTACCCGTCACGGGCGGCGGTGCTCGGCCCGTAGATCTCGGCCACCAGCGTGGCCAGGACCGGAGGGCCGGGCGGGATCTCCACCAGCCGGAGCCTCGCGCCGAGCGGAGCGGTGATCGCGGTCAGCTTGGGCCGGACCACGGTGGCGATCTCGTGGCTGGACCGCTTCCGGGCGTGCTTTCCCACCAGCTGCACCGCGAGGTCCACCTGCTCGGGTGCGCCGCGCAGAAAGGTGTGGCGCACCATCCCCACGAAGGTCATCGGGGTCGGGGTGAGCGAGTGCACCTGGACCCCCTCGACGTCCGGGTCCCCGAGCAGCACCCGGCCCAGCTGCTGCCCGACGGCGAGCGACTGCTCCCGCGGCGCGCCCGCGGGAAGGTCCACGAACACCTGGAACTCGGACTTGTTGTCGAAGGGGAGCATCTTCACCCGGACGAAGCCCACGCCCACCAGCGCAACGGCGCCGGCGAAGAGCGCGAGGATCAGCCCGAGGAACCCGAGCCGGGCCCGCCCCGAGGTCAGCAGGCTCCGCATGATCCGCCGGTACGTCCGGGTGGACGAGGTCTCCCGTCCCTCGGCGCCCCGCCGGTGGTCGTGCCCCAGCAGCCGGAGCGCCGCCCAGGGAGCGACGACGAACGCCACGGCGAGCGAGAACAACATCGCCAGGCTGCCGCCCACCGGGATGGGGCGCATGTACGGCCCCATCAGCCCCCGGACGAAGCCCATCGGGAGGATCGCGGCGATGACCGCGAAGGTGGCCAGGATGGTGGGGTTCCCGACCTCGTCCACTGCATCCAGCACGGTTCGAACGATGCCCTTCCTTCGCTCGGGGTCGAAGAGGTGCCGGTGCACGTTCTCCACGACCACGATCGCGTCGTCCACGAGGATGCCGATGGAGAAGATGAGCGCGAAGAGGGTGATGCGGTTGAGCGTGTTCCCCAGCAGCTGGTTGATGAGCAGCGTGAGGGAGAGCGTCACCGGGATGGCGATGCCGACCACCAGCGCCGAGCGCCAGCCCATCGTGAAGCCGACCAGCGCCACCACCGACAGCGTGGCGATGAGGAGATGGCGGATCAGCTCGTCGGAGCGCTCGCGCGCGGTCTCGCCCGAGTTCCGGGTCAGCTCGACCTGGACCGTGGCCGGAACGAGCCCCCCGCGGAGCGCGGCGAGCCGGGTCTTCACCTGATCCGCCAGCAGGGTGGCGTTGGCGCCGCGCCGCTTGGCCACGTCCACCGAGACGGCCTGCTCGAAGCCCGGGTGCCGCCGGCTCGCCGTCAGGACCACCGCCGGATCGCGCTCCGGTCCGTCGACGACCTGCGCCACGTCCCCGAGCAGGATCGGCCGACCGCCGCGGCGGGCGACCACCAGGCGCCGCAGGTCTGCGGCACCGTTCACCGCGCTGCTGGCCGAGAGCTCCACTCGCCGGTACCCGTCGACCAGGCTCCCCGCGCTCGCCTCGGCGTCGGCGGAGTGCACCGCCTGGCGAATTTCGCCCAGCGAGACGTCCAGCTCGCGGAGGCGCCGCGGATCCGGCTCGATCCGCACCACCCGGCGCGCGCCGCCGAGGACCTGGACCTGCGCGGCCTCGGGGATGGTCGCGAGCTCGCGCGCCACCTCCTGGCCGAGCTGGCGGAGGACCCCCGGCGCCGGATCGCCGCCGTGCAGGGTGACGGTCACGACCGGGACGTCGTCGATCGAGACCAGCGTCACCGCCGGGCGACCGGCGCGCGGTGGGAAGAGCTCGGGGTGCGCGTCGATCTCCTGGCGCACCTTCACCAGGCTCGGCTCGAGCGGCTCGTTCACCCGGAACCGGGCGGTCAGCAGCGCGCCGTCGCGGGCGCTGGTCGAGTAGACGTACTCGACGCCGGGGATGCCCCACAGTCGGTGCTCGAGGCCGGTCGTGACCTCGGCCTCGACCTCCGCCGGCGTCGCGCCGGGCACCGGAACGAAGACGTCCACCATCGGGACGATGATCTGCGGTTCCTCCTCGCGTGGTGTGGTGAGCACCGAGACGACGCCGAGCACGACAGCGGCGACGATGCCGAGCGGGGTCAGCGGGGAGTTGACGGTCCTCGCCGCGATCCGGCCGGCGAGGCCCGGACGCCTCTCAGTCACCGGCGACCTCCACCCGCTGGCCGTCGTGGACGTTCCCCGGCGCATCGATGACCCGCTCGCCCGCGGCCAGCCCGGCCAGCACCGGGAGATGATCTCCCTCCGCTTCACCGAGCCGCAGCCAGCGCAGCGCCGCCCGGCCACCGGTGACGACGAACACGCCACTCAGGTCTCCGCGCTGCACCACCGCCGACCTCGGCACCGCGCGGCGTGGTCCTCCGGTCCCCTTGACCCCGATGCGGCCGAAGTCGCCGCTCCGCAGCGCCGGGGCGTCCTTCCCCGCCCGGGCGCGGAACGCGCTCCGGTGGGAGAGCGGATCGCCGCCCGGGGAGAGCGCGACGAGCGTCGCCGTTCCCTGGACGTCGCCCACGCGGAACGGAACCTCGGCGCCGACCGCGACGCCCGCCGCCTCCACCTCGGAGAGGGTTCCGGTGAGCTCCACCACCGTTCCGTCCAGCTCGAGGAGTGGCGCGCCGGGAGACACGAGCTGTCCCCGGCTCACCCACTTCCGCTGCACCACGGCGTCGAACGGAGCGCGGAGCACGGTGTCGGCGAGCGTGGCGCGAGCGGCCTCGACCCGGGCGAGGGCATCCGCGCGGGCGGTCGTCGCGGCGTCGACCTCGGTGGCCGTGGCGGCGTTCGCCGAGCGGAGTGCCTGGATGCGCTTGACCTGGGCCTCGGCGACCTCCCGCTGGCTCTCGGCCGCCTTGACGGCCGCGCGAACGTCGTCGTCCGACAGGCGGACCAGGACGTCGCCGCGCTTGACCCGCGCGCCCTCGGCGACCGAGAGCTGGGCGATGCGCGCCGAGACGCGCGTGGCGAGCACCGCGTGGTCCACCGCGGTCACCGTGGCCGGGACCCAGGTGCGCTCGCCCAGCTCGTCGGCCGGAACCAGCTTCACCTTCGCGGGGGGAAGCTCGGGAGCGGCGGTGGGAGCGCTCCCGCTGCAGGCGGCGGCGAGGAGGACCAGGGCCCCGAGGCTCCTCACGGGCGAACTCCCTCGACCGGCTGCCCGGAGGCGTGCTCCAGCTCGGCGCGCGCGAGCCTGGCCTGGAGAGCGCTCCGGAGAAGCAGCGCCCGTGCCGAGGTCAGGCCCGTCTCGGCATCGAGCAGCTCGGTGAGCGGGACGAGGCCCTGCCGGTGCCGGGCGCGTCGCAGATCGCGCGCCTCCTCCGAGGCGCTGACCGCGGTCCGTGCCGCCTCCAGCGCCGTCGCCGACGCCGCGACCGATGCGCGCGCCTCCTCGAGCTGTGCGCCGAGCGCGCGTTCCTGGCCGATGCGCCGTGCCTCGGCCGCGGCCCGGGCAGCGTCCGCGGCGTCCGCCGTCTTGAACGCCGCGACCGAGCCACGCCACCTCATGATGAGAAGCCCCATCCCCCAGGTGTTCCCCTCCGAGAGCGAGGCCCGCTCTGTGGCCACTCCCCCCTGGAGGACGAGCGTGGGCCAGAGGCGACCATGCGCCTCGTCGGAGGCGGCGCTCTGGGCCTCCACCCCGGCGCGCGCGGCGCGGAGCTCGGGGCGTTCCTCGACCTCGGCGGACAGCGGCGTGTCGGGCGGCACGAGCGGGGTCACCAGGCTGCCCCCCGGCGGCTCCTGACCGACGACGAGGATGAAGCCCGTGCGCGCCTGGGCAAGCTGGCGGACCGCCGCCGCGCGTTCGGCCTCGGCCTGCGCGCGGAACGCCGTGCTCCGCGAGCCCTCCGACTGGAGCAGGACCTCCTGGGCGACGCGCGCCTTCACGAAAGTCTCGGTGTCGCGAGCGGTCCGGAGGGCGTCGTCGGCGTAGGCGAGCGCCTCCTCGGCGGCGCGCACCGAGAAGTACGCACGCACCGCATCGAGCGCGACCTGGCGCTGCGTCGCGACGCGGCCGGCCTCCTCCGACTCGGCGCCGGCGTGCGCGCGCCTGCGGGCAGCCCAGAGCGCGGCGTCGACGAGCGGCTGCTCGATGACCGCGGAGAGCCCGAGGCTCCCCCGCGCCTCGGGCGTGTTGAGCCGGGCCGGGTCGAAGTCCGCCGCGGTGATCTTCCCCTGATCGAGGAGCAGGGCGAAGGTGTGCGAGGGCTGGGAGGTGACCGTGCCCTGCGCGCCGAGGACGAGGGTGGGCCCGAGCGCCCAGTCCGCAGCCTCGGCGCCCCGCGCGGCGGAGGTGGCCTGGGCCGAGGACGCCTGGAGGCGCGCGTCGTGGGCCCAGGCAGCGCGGATGGCATCGGAGATCGTGAGCTCGGGGGCGGCCCGCGCCCCGGGAGCGCCCCACAGAAAGCCCGCGAGCACGATTCCGGACGCAGCGTGTCGTAAGTTCATGGAGTGCCTGCCGAGAGCCGCGACCGGCTCCGCGAGGGTCTTCGCTGCTCTACACGCCGAGAGGCATCCGACGCCACCCCGGTGATCTCACCCCGGCGGTTCCGCTAGGAACGGGCCCCTGCCCTGGAGGAAGCGTGAGAACAGCGGTCGTGGTTACCGTGCTCGCGATGTCCGGCCTGGCCTCGGCGGAGGAGGGGATGTGGACCTTCGATCGGTTCCCCTCCGCGAAGGTCAAGGCGAAGTACGGCTTCGCGCCGGACGCCAAGTGGCTCGAGCACGTCCGGCTGGCCTCGGTCCGCACCAAGGAATGCTCGGCCGGGTTCGTCTCGGCGAGCGGGCTGCTGGTCACCAATCACCACTGCGCCAGCGATTGTGCCGAGGACCTCTCCACCTCCGGACGCGATCTGGTGAAGGACGGCTTTCTCGCCCAGAGACAGGAGGACGAGCTCCGCTGCCCGGGCGAGCACGTCGATCAGCTGGTCGAGATCACGGACGTCACGGGACGGATCGGCACGGCCACGCGAGGCAAGACGGGTGACGCGCTCGCCTCCGCGCTCCGGGCCGAGACCGGCGCCATCGAGAAAGCGTGCCAGGTCGACGCACGGACGCGCTGCCAGGTGGTCAGTTTGTATCGAGGCGGCCTCTACCATCTCTATCGCTACCGGCGGTGGACCGACGTGCGGCTGGTGTTCCTCCCCGAGGACTCCATCTCCAACTTCGGCGGCGACCCCGACAACTACGAGTTCCCGCGCTGGGCTCTCGACGTGGCCTTCCTCCGCGTCCACGACGACGGCAAGCCGGCTGCGACGCCCGAGTACTTCCGCTGGTCGGCCACCGGGGCGAGCGAGGGAGACCTGGTCTTCATGTCCGGCGACCCAGGGAAGACGCAGCGCCTCCTCACCGTGGCCCAGCTCCGGTACCAGCGCGACGTGGTCATCCCCGAATCGGGGCTGCGGCTGGCCGAGCTGCGCGGGTACCTTCAGGGATTCCGCCAGCGCGGACCGGAGCAGGCGCGGATCGCGCTCGGGACGCTGCAGTCCGTGGAGAACAACCTGAAGCGCGCGAAGGGCCAGTGGCGGGTCCTCTCCGACCCGAAGTTCATGGCCGAGAAGGAGCGCGCCGAGAAGGCGCTCCGGGCGCGCGTGAGCGCCGGTCCGCGCCAGAAGTCTTCCCGCGCGTGGGACGAGATCGAACGGGCGACCGGCGAGTACCTCGGCTTCCGGAGCGAGCTCCGGTATCTCGAGGACTCCGGCGAGCTCGCAAGCCCCGTCGACGAAGCGCCCTGGGCGTTCGACTCGCAGCTCTTCCGGAAGGCCCGCCAGCTCGTGCGTGCGCGCACCGAGCGAAAGCTTCCCTCCGAGCAGCGACTGCGCGAGTTCCAGGACGCGAGTCTCCCCGCTCTGACCGAGGGCCTCTTCTCCACCGCGCCCGTCCACGCCGAGCTGGAGAGCGCCACCCTGGGGTGGTCGCTGACCAGGATGCGTGCGGAGCTCCGGCCCGAGCACCCCATCGTCCAGAAGCTCCTGTCCCGGGAAACCCCCGAGGACCTGGCCGCCCGGGTGGTCGGAGGGACGAAGCTGGCGGACCCGGGGGTGCGGAAGCGCCTCTGGGAGGACGCGGCTGCCCTGGACTCGGCGATGGCAACCGACCCGATGCTCCAGCTCGCCGCTGCCGTCGACGAGGAGGCCCGCGCCGTCCGGAAGCGCTTCGAGGTGCTCGATGCGACCCTGAAGAGCAACGGCGAGCTGATCGCGCACGCGCGGTTCCAGGTTCTGGGGACCGCGGTCTACCCGGATGCGACGTTCACCCCGCGGCTCTCCTACGGGACGATCCGCGGCTACGAGCTGCCCGGTCGGACCATCCCCTGGCGCACCGAGCTCGCGGGACTGTGGACGCGAGCGACCGGACGTCCCCCGTTCGCGCTTCCCCCGTCGTGGCTCACCGCCCGGGGGAAGATGCCGGACTCGCTTCCGTTCAACGTGGTGGGAACCCCCGACTCGGTGGGCGGCAACTCGGGGTCCCCGATCATCGACCGGAAGGGCGAGCTGGTGGCGCTCAACTTCGACCAGAACTCCTTCGGGACGGCCACGCCCTTCGGCTACGACGAGTCCCGCCGCCGCGCGGTCTTCCTCCACAGCGAGCTCATCCTCCGCGCGCTCGCGACCGTCTACAGCGCACAGCGGATCGTCGACGAGATCCGCCCGCGCTGAGGTGGCTGCTCACTCCACCGAAGGACGCAGCGCCCTCGGCCAGAAGGCGTAGGCCCAGGCCGGAAGGAAGAGCACGGCCTCGGTGAGCAGCACCGAGAGCCCGCGTGCGCTCAGCATGTGGGCGCCGAGCGGCGCCACGGGAATGAACTCCCAGGGGAGAAAGTAGCGCCGGGTGTCGACCGGCCAGAAGAACTCCACCCCCAGGCCACCGGTGGTCATCGCGTCGAGGACGCCGTGGCTCGCGACGACGAGCGTGGCGAGAGCCGCATCGAGCAAGACGGGCCGGCCTCGAATCCGGAGCGCGACCACCACGACGAGGCCGACGAGCACCGCGAACAGCAGCGAGTGCGTCATGCCCCGGTGGCCGAACGGGTTCGCGTAGGGAATCCCGACCATGAAGGCGACCAAGTCGGCATCGGGCAGGACCGACAGCGCGGACAGGCCCAGCATCGAGAGCGCAAGCGGAGGGGCTCCGGGCCGCGAATCGCGCCAGCGCGCCGCCACGACTCCGACCGCGACG
>Ga0157372_10009765_pt1 | contig 10205 bp, 5 predicted proteins | sample C55metaG_FD_115307 | JGI IMG/M metagenome (GOLD analysis project Ga0157372, IMG submission 115307) | Corn rhizosphere microbial communities from Kellogg Biological Station, Michigan, USA - C5-5 metaG | ecosystem: Host-associated > Plants > Roots > Rhizosphere > Soil | place: USA: Michigan...
AAAGCGCAGACGCATCGAATTTTCCGATCGGCCGGTGCGGCGACGTACGTGCAGGTCTCGGTGGTGAATGGAGGGGTGGACAGGTAGGCCGGTGGACCGATGGACCGGTGGACCGGTAGGCCGGTGGACCGGTGGACCGGTGGACCGCTAGATCATCTCGATGACTGGAGAATCAACCGAATGATGGGAAGGACTTCATACCTGCGCATCGCCGTTCTCGGAGCGATCGTCCTCGCGTCGCCTGCGCCCGCACAAAGGGCTTCAGCTCCCGACTGGGCGGCGTTCGATCGTTACGTGGCGCAGGCGGCGAAAGACTGGAAGGTGCCGGCGTTGGCGATCGCCGTGGTGAAGGACGACTCGCTCGTCTTCGCCAAAGGGTACGGCGTGCTCGAGGTAGGCAAGAATCAGGCGGCCAACGAGCACACCCGGTTCGCGATCGGCTCGACGACGAAGGCGATGACGTCGGCGTCGCTCGCCATGCTCGTCGACGATGGCAAGATCCATTGGGACGATCACGTCACCGACTACATCCCCGAGCTCCAGCTCTCCGATCCGTACGCGACGCGCGAATTGACGATTCGCGACCTGCTCACGCACCGCACCGGCTTGCCGGGCACGGATCTCTTCTGGGCCCGGTGGCACTACTCGCTTCCCGAAATCATCCATGGGCTGCGGTACATCAAGCCCGAATCGTCGTTCCGGTCGAACTGGTCGTATCAAAACGTGATGTACGCGCTGAGCGGAACGATCGTCGAACGCGCGTCGGGCATGTCGTGGGAGGCGTTCGTTCGCTCGCGCATCTTCGGCCCGCTCGGCATGAACGAGACCGAAGCGCTGGTGTCGGAGATCGCCGGCAAGCCGAACGTGTCCGTCCCGCACTACGCGATCAACGACACCATTCGCGTCGTACCCATGCGATCGACCGACGCCATCGCGCCGGCCGGTTCGGTGTGGTCGAGCGTGAGCGACATGTCGAAGTGGATGCGCTTCATCCTCGACAGCGGGCGAGTCGGCGACAAGCGCCTGATCAAAGCGTCGACCTTCAGCGAGTTGATCACGCCGCAGATTCAGGCGCCGATGGAGGAGTACCCGGCGCTCCAACTGTCGAAGCCCGACTTCTTCAGCTATGGATTCGGCTGGTTCATCCAGAACTACGTCGGCCAACAGGTTTGGATGCACACCGGGAGCATCGACGGCCAGTGCGCGATCATCGGTCTCATGCCGAACGAGCGGCTGGGCGTGTATGTCCTCGAGAATCTCGATCACGCGGAGCTGCGACACGCACTCATGTATCGCGCGTTCGACCTGTACAACGGCGGCCCGTCGCGAGATTGGAGCGCCGACGTGAGCGCCCTCTTCGCCCGCATGCGCCAGGGCGCCGTGCGCGCGACGCAAGCGTCGCAGCGCGTCGAGCGCCCGGCGTCGGTGCCGATCGAGAAGTACGCCGGCACGTTCGTCGACTCGGCGTACGGCACGGTCACGGTCACGGCCTCGAACGGAACGCTGCGCGCGCGCGTCGTCACCGATCCGGAGGCCGACTTGGATCATCTGGACGTCGATTCGTTCCGCACCCACGCCGCGAACCCGCGCGATCAGATCGCGCTCACCTTCACACCTGACGGCATCGGCGGCATCTCGGCCGTCCGCGTCTACGGCGTTTCGTTCGCGCGAACGCGCAAATGAGGAACGAATTGCGTGGTCCATGGCGAGCCGCGGCCTTGGCGTGCGCGCTATCGGGTGGGGCACGACTGCACGCGCAGGCGGCGGCCGCGGCGGGCTGCCCGACGCGGTCGGTTGCGGCGCCCGCGTCGACCGACACGCTCTACGACGTCGTGATTCGCAACGGCTGCGTGCTCGACGGCAAAGGCAACCCCGCCATTTTCGCCGACGTGGCGATCGAGGACGGCCGCTTCGCGAAAATCGGCAAGATCGCGGCGCGCGGGCGCACCGAAATCGACGCCGCCGGCAAGTACGTGAGTCCCGGCTGGATCGACATGATGGATCAGTCGGGCGCCGTGCTGCCGCGCAACGGTCTCGCCGAAAACAAGCTGCGTGAGGGAGTGACGACGGCGATCGGCGGCGAGGGTGGAACACCGGTGCCCGCCGGCCGCGTCGGCGAGTACTTCACGACGCTCGAGCGACAGGGCATCAGCATCAACTTCGGCAGCTACTTCAGCGAGACGCAAACGCGCGTCGCCGTGCTCGGCATGTCGGCCCGCAAACCGAACGCCGCCGAGCTGGATCGCATGCGCGCGATCATGGACACGGCGATGCGCGGCGGCGCGATGGGAATGACGACCGCGCTGATCTATCCACCGTCGAGCTACTCCACGACCGACGAATTGGTGGAAGTCGCCAAGGCGGCCGCGAAGTACGGCGGCACGTACGCGAGTCACATGCGCGACGAAGGCCAGGGCGTGATCGGCGCGATCAACGAGCTGGTGACGATCGGCGAGAAGGCGGGGCTTCCCGCCGAGATCTTTCATCTCAAGGTCGCGTACCAGCCGGGGTGGGGAATCCTGATGGATTCCGTTCGACTGGTGGTCGACGCGGCGCGCGCGCGCGGCGACGACATCGCGGCGGACATGTACGTGTACACCGCCGGTGGCACCGGGCTCGAGGCGACGATTCCCAGTTGGGCGCAAGAAGGCGGCACCGATTCCCTCAAGGCGCGATTGGCGAATCCTCAGATCCGCGCCCGGCTCAAGCGCGAAGTCGAAACCGGGTCCGAGGGATGGTGGAACATCATCCAGTCGGCCGGCGGTTGGGGCGGAATCGTTCTGGTGAACGCGCGAAACCCGGCCAACGCGAAGTACGAGCAGCGGACGATCGCGCAAATCGCGCACGAACAAAACAAGGATCCCGCCGACGCGGCGTGGGATCTCGTGGCGCAAGGGAACGGACGCGTGATGGCGATCTACCACATGATGGGTGAGCCCGACATCGAGACCGCGCTGCGCTTTCCGTGGACGAGCATCGGCAGCGACGCCGGCGCCGTTCTACAGCTCGGTGTCCCCGACGCGACCGGCCTGCCGCACCCGCGCAGCTTCGGCAACTTTCCGCGCGTGATCGCGAAGTACGTCAAACAGCGCAACGTGCTCACGCTCACGGAGGCGATCCGCAAGATGACCGGCTGGCCCGCGGCCCGGATGCGACTCGCCAATCGCGGAACGATCGAGGTCGGCAACTGGGCCGACGTGACGATCTTCGACTACGACGCGATCGAGGACAAGGCGACCTACGAGAAGCCGATGGAATTCCCGACCGGCATCGAGTGGGTCCTCGTGAACGGCGTTGTGACGATCGATCGCGGCAAGCACACGGGCGCCAAGGCGGGCAAAGTGCTGTGGGGGCCGGGGACGTCGTTGAAGCCATAGCTCCGGCTACGCGCGCGCAGGCGTGCCGGCTACGAGTGGCGGTTCGGAAAAACTCAACGCAGATGACGCAGACTTTGAAAAGCAATGCCGCAGACTACCAGCGAAACAGTCTGCGGCATTGTCGTTTCAAGTCTGTGTCGTCTGCGTTGAAATTGTTTCACGCCAACCTTGTGGCCGGACGGGCGCTTGCGCGTTCTCACAAAAGCTTCACCATTATTGCTTTTCGGTTCAATCAGTCTTGCCTTTCAGTTTCCCGCGGCTCCTGCCCAGTGTATCAACTCGACCACGCTAGCGCGTCGGCGGCTTGACGCGATCGATCGGCGCCGGGCGTGCGACCCGCGTCACGGGATGCTGGTCGAGCAGCTTGAGCGCTTCCTGCACGGCGCGCTCGAGTTGAGGATCGTGCCCCTTCGACACCTCGGCCGCGGAGTACTCGACCTGGAATTCCGGCGTGACGCCCTGATTCTCCACGGCCCAGTGCCCGTTCATGTCATAGAACGCTAAGCTGGGCGCCGTGATGCCGCCGCCGTCGATCGTCGGCGGCGTGCCGGTCGTGCCGACGAGGGCGCCCCAGGTCCGCGTTCCAACCAGCGGGCCGATGTGGCGCATCTGGAAGTAATAGGGGAGCGCGTCGCCGCCCGAGCCGGCCGACTCGTTCACGATCATCACCTTGGGACCGTAAATGCCGGCGGCCGGCGTCGTGAACGTCTTGCCGTCGCGCATCGCGAAATAACCCATCGGCTTTCGATCCAGCTCGTTCACGATGTAGTCGGCGACCAATCCGCCGTGGTTGTATCGCTCGTCGATGATCGCGCCGTCTTTCCCCTGCTGTGAGTAGAAGTAGCGCGTGAATGCCTGGTAGCCCGGAATCGTCGTGTTCGGCAGCCAAACGTACGCCAACCGGCCGTGCGACAACTCGTCGACCTTGCGCCGATTGTCCTCGATCCAGGCGCGCGTGCGCAGTCCGTCCTCACTCGCCACGGGAACGACGGTCACGACGCGCGACCCCTCGTTCGTCGGCGCGCCGTTGACGCGAATGGCGATCTGATGCCCGGCGGTGCCCTCGAACAGCGAGTACACGTTGGTCGGCGGCGCGATCGGGCGGCCGTTCACCTCGAGGAGATAGTCGCCTTCCTTCACGTCGATGCCGGGCGCGCTGAGCGGCGCGCGCAGATCGGGGTTCCAATTCTCGCCGGTGTAAACGCGGTGCAGGCGATAATGGCCGTTCTCCACCGTGTAGTCCGCGCCGAGGAGACCGACGCTCACCGGCGGGTCGCTCGGCACGTCGCCGGGGCCGAGCAGGTACGAGTGACCGACGACGAGCTCACCGCCGGTCTGCGCCATGAGATATCCGAGATCCGCGCGGTGATTCACGAATGCGACGAGCGGTTCGTACTTCGCTTCGACGGCTTTCCAATCCGCGCCGTGCAGCTTGGCGTCGTAGAAGAATTCCCGCTGCTGCCGCAGCCCTTCATGGAAGATCTCCGCCCACTCGGCGCGCGGGTCGACCCAACTCTCCAACGCCGCGACGTTGATCACGCCGTCGCCGACCTTCGCCGGTCCGGTCGTCGCGACGATCCCCCATCGCGCGCCGGCGCCGACGCCCGCGGCGTAGAGCAATTTTTTTCGGTCGGCGGACAGCGTGAACGACCGAATGCCGTCGAGGAAGGTGGACGCACCACCGGGAGCGGGGTTGCCGGGAACGCGAAGCTGGTAGCGCTGGAGCCGCGTCGTCGCTCGGCCGCTGCCTTCGGTGACGGTTTCCGAATAGAAGATCGTGCCTGCCGGACCCGCGGCGAGCTGGCCGTAGTCGGCGGCCGGTACGTCGAGGCTCAAGATCCGCTGGCCGATGTTCGCGAAGTCGACGTGCAGAACCGAATCCGCCTTCGCTCGCGGCGCGGCCGGACCGGAGGGCTCGTCGCCCGTTTCCGGCAAGAGCGGCGACGGATCGTTGGCGTTGAGCACCGCGAGATACACCGACCGCTTCGACGGCCGATCCACCGCGCTCATCTCGACCCATCCCGATCGCGGACCGTAATCGGTGCTCGCGAGGAAGTAGAGATACTTGCCGCTTGCGTCGAAGGCCGGCGAGACGGCGTCGGCCAGTGCGTCGGTCAGCTGCCGCGATTGCGGCTCGGCGAGCGAGCGCACGAAAACCGCGCGCATGTGGCTGTCGAGGCTCTTGGTGTACGCGACCCATCGCGAGTCGGAGGACCACGTCGCGTCGAAGCTGCGCCCGGGAGTGTTGTACAAATCCTCATCGAGCTTGGCCGCCTTGCCCGACGCGACGTCGATGGTCCACAGGTTCAGGTGGTTGTCGTCGACGAGCAGCGATTTTCCGTTCGGCGACCACTCGAGCTCGGAGAAGAAGCCCGAGCCGGGAAGTGGAACGGCGCGCGGCGTGCTCAGCCCCGACTGGTCGGCGATCATGAGTTGGTCGTCGCCCTTCGCGTCGGAGATCCATGCCAACTGCCCGCCGTCGGGCGACCAGACGGGATTCCGGTCGTGCGTGCCGGGCGACTTCGTCAGGTTGCGCCAGTCCCCCTTGTCCGCCGGTACGGTAAAGATGTCGCCACGCGCTTCGAACGCGGCGCGCACGCCGGTGGGCGAGAGGCTCGCGTCGCGGATCATACTCGCGACGCGCTTGAACTGCGGCCGCGACCACGGAAAATCGCCGACGACGTCGATCGCGAGTTGCTTCGATTGGCCGCTCTTGATGTCGTACAGGTGGATGAAGCCGTGCTGCTCGTAGACGATCGCGTCGGATCCCGCCGATGCCGTCATCACGTCGGCGTCGTTGTGGCGCGTCAGCTGCTCGAGCTTCTTCGTGGAGAGATCGTACGAGAAGAGATTGCGCGTGTAGTTCCGGTCGGAGAGGAAGTACACCGTGTTGCCGACCCACATCGGGTCGCTGTCGTTGCTGTTCTGCCAGGGCAGCTTCTCGACGGCGCAGGTCGCCAGGTCGATGACGCTGATCGGATGGGTGCGGCCGCCGCGATAGTGGCGCCACATGCTCGCCTCGTACCAATCGGGAATGAACGCCGTCGAAATCTCTTCATAGGCGACGCGCGTGCCGTCGGGCGAGTGAACGCCGCTGAAGGCGCGCGGCATCGGCAGCACTTCCTCGAAGCCGCCGGCGGCCGGCACGGTGAACATCCGAAAGTAGGACGATTGGGGCGCGCTCACGCGCTCGCTGGCGAAGACGACCCGCTTGCCATCCGGCGTCCAGCCGCGTACGCGATCGTTGCCCGGGTGAAAGGTGAGCCGTGTCGGCTCGCCGCCGGCCGTCGGCACGACGTACACGTCGGTGTTTCCGTTCGACGTGCGGCTGAACGCGATGTGTGAGCCGTCGGGCGAGAAGCGCGGCTCCGTCTCGACGTCCGGCGTCGACGTGAGACGGCGCGCCGGTCCGCCGGTCCGTGTCGCGACCCAGAGGTCGCCGCCATACTCGAACGCGATCACGTTGCCGTTGATCGCCGGGTGTCGAAGAAGGCGGGTGCCTTGGGCCGCGGCGGCCGAGGACAGAAGGACGAATCCGGCAGCGAGCGAAACCAGTCGGCGTGACATGCGTTCTCCGGAAGGAAGGGCGGCCACGCTCGAGTCGGTGGCCGCGCGGCGTACAACTTTGGCATTCCTGCACGGCGGCGACGCCGCCGATTCGACGACGTCGACTAGGAGCGGCGTTCCGACGGACCCGCGCCGTTGCCGTCGGCGCCGGCGTCCCACAGATGCCAGCTGCCCCGCTCGCCGTGCTCGGCGATCACGTTCGACAGGCGCACGGCCGCGTTCTGCCAGTTCGTTTCCACTGCGTGCTGCGCGGCCCGGCGGTCGCCCTTCGCGATGGCGGAGGCGATCGTCTCGTGCTCTTTGACCGACGTGGGCAACTCGTCCAACAACACGTTGACGTAGAGCCGCGCGTAGCGCTCGCTCTGCGGTTTGATGGCGCGGTGCAGCGCGACGACGCGCGGCCCGGCGACGCCTTCGACGTACGTCGCGTGGAACTGGAGGTCGAGGTCGAACAGACGCGCCGGTGACGCTTTGGCCTTCGCCGCGACGCCGAGCGCGCGGTTCACCTCGCGCAGCCGCGCGACGAGTTGCTTCCGCTGCTCGGTCGGCAGCGACGCCGCTTCGCTCGCCGCGAGCCCCTCGAGGTGGCCGACGATGAGAAAGACTTCGCGGCCGTCGCCGCGCGTGAGCGGCGTGACGATCAGCCGCTGATCGCCGGCTCGCCCCACCGACGCGACCAATCCTTCCTGCTGCAAGCGGTGCAGCGCGCTGCGAATGGGCGTGCGGCTCAATCCCATGCGGGCGACGACGGCCCGCTCGGCGATGCGCGCGCCCGGGGGAAGTTGTCCGGAAATGATCAGGGAGCGCAGCTCGGTGTAGACGCGCGTCACGTTGTCGGGGGCGTCCTTACCCGCGGCGCGGCCGGCGGACGGCCGGTGCGACGCGGTAGCCGAACGCGAGGCGGGCGCGGGACGGCGCGGTTTCGGTGAGGGCACGTCGGAATTGTACGACGGCGTCGAGGGCGCCAGCAAGACCGATGTGACCGCCCTTGACGAGCGCAGGTTGGTATACCAGAATGGTCGATCCAACTGGCGTGCCTCAGTCGCGACCTGACGATCCGACCGTCGTTACGCGAGCGCGCTAGCCCTCCCCCCCCCGGATCTCGTCCATCGCATGCTGCGTATCGCCCGTGTGACGCTTCGCGAGATCCAGCTCGCCCTCAAAGAGCCGTTTCGGATCTCCTCCGGTGTCATGTCGACGCGCCGCATCTTGCTCCTCGAGCTCGAGGACGAGAGCGGCGCGAGCGCGTGGGCCGAGTGCGTCGCGTTCCAGCTGCCGATCTACACGCCCGAGACGGTCGACACGGCCTGGCTCGCCATCCGCGAGTGGCTTGCTCCGCGGATCGTGGGACGCGAGTTGAGCGGTCCCGCGAACGTCCACGACATCCTCGCCCGCGACATCCGCGGGCACAATATGGCGAAGGCCGCGCTCGAGATGGGATGCTGGGGACTGGCCGCCGAGCTCGAACAGGTTCCGTTGGCGGCGCTGCTCGGCGGCACGCGCGACCACGTTCCGACCGGCATCTCGCTCGGTATTCAATCGTCGCCCGACCGGCTCGTCGACCGTGCCGTGGCCGCTGTCTCGGCGGGCTATCGAAAGGTCAAGCTCAAGATTCAGCCGGGGCAGGATGTGGCGTACGTGCACGCCGTGCGCGCCGCCGTCGGGGCCGACGTCGATCTGATGGTCGACGCGAACGCCGCGTATTCGATCGACGACGCCTCGCACCTCGCGGCGCTCGACGCGTTCAACCTCGTGATGCTCGAGCAGCCGTTCGGCGCCGACGCTCTCTTGCAACTCGCCGAGTTGCAGCGGCGCATGACGACCCCGATCTGCCTCGACGAGTCGATCGTCGACGTCACGCGCGCGCACGACATGATCGCGCTCGGCAGCGGACGGATCATCAACATCAAGCCGGGACGCGTCGGTGGATTCGCGGCGTCGATCGCGATTCACGACGTCTGTCGCGGCGCAAACGTGCCGGTGTGGTGCGGCGGCATGTTGGAGAGCGGGATCGGGCGCGCGTACAATGTCGCGCTGGCGTCGCTCCCAAATTTCTCGCTGCCCGGCGACTTGAGTCCGAGCGCGCGCTACTGGGCGCGCGACGTCGTCTCGCCCGAGTGGACGATGGACGCGAACGGCATGGTGGCGGTTCCGCGCGACCGGCCGGGGCTGGGCGTCGACGTCGACGTCGAGATGATCGAATCGCTCACGGTGCGGTCCGAAGTCGTGCGCGCCGGCGACGCGCTGGTGGCCGTGTGACCGCGACTCACGATGCCGGTCTGCGGCGCACGCTCGGATTCACGGATCTCCTCCTGCTCACGCTCGGGACGGTGATCGGATCCGGCATCTTCATCGTGCCCGGCGTCGTGCTCAAACAAACGCAGGGACATCTCGGCGTCGCGTTGCTCGTCTGGATCGTCGGCGGCGTGGTGTCGTTTCTCGGCGCACTCACCTACGCCGAGCTCGGCGCGATGACGCCGGAGGCGGGCGGATTGTACGCGTACATTCGCGACGCGTTCGGTCCGCTGCCGGCCTTTCTATATGGATGGGCGAGCTTCCTCGTCATCGCCAGCGGATCGGTGGCGACGCTGGCCGTCGCGTTCTCGGCGTATCTGGGGCAGCTCGTCCCGCTCTCGCCGGTCGGCGCGAAGGCCGCGTCGACGTTGATGATCGTGGTGATCGCGGCGATCAACGTCCGCGGCACACGGCACAGCGCGACGGTGGAGAATTCGGCGACCTCGATCAAAGTCGGCGCGCTTCTCGTCATCGGCATCGCGCTCGCGGTCGCCGGACACGCGTGGCCCGCGCCGGCGTCGCTCTGGCCGCCCGCGTTGACGACGTCGGTGATGTCGGGGTTCGGCGCGGCGATGATCGGCGTGCTCTGGGCATACGAGGGGTGGCAGTACGTCACCTTCTCCGCCGGCGAGACGCGCGATCCGCAGCGGGTCTTTCCGCGCTCGATCGCCGTCGCGACGTTCGCGCTGATCGTGCTCTACTTGCTCGCGAACGTCGGCTACGTCGCGGCGATCGGCCCGGCCGCCGCGTCGCAGAGCGGCCACGTCGCCGCCGACGCCACCGCCGCCGTGTTCGGATCGTTCTCCGGCAAGCTGCTGAGCATTCTCGCGCTGGTCTCGATCTTCAGCGCGACGAACGGGCTCACGCTTACCGCGCCGCGACTCTACTTCGCGATGGCGCGCGACGGATTGTTCTTCGCCCGTCTCGCCAGGGTCAGCGAGCGGTTCGGGACCCCGGCATCGGCGA
>Ga0157372_10009766_pt1 | contig 10204 bp, 8 predicted proteins | sample C55metaG_FD_115307 | JGI IMG/M metagenome (GOLD analysis project Ga0157372, IMG submission 115307) | Corn rhizosphere microbial communities from Kellogg Biological Station, Michigan, USA - C5-5 metaG | ecosystem: Host-associated > Plants > Roots > Rhizosphere > Soil | place: USA: Michigan...
AAAAACACCGGAAACGAACTTGGTGATCTGGTGCGCGCGTCCGGGGTGTGGCGGCCGTATCCGCCATGTGGACATGTGCCGCCGCGCACTTGGCGCGGCTTCAGTCTGACCAACGATGAGAAAGAGCGGATAGCGCGGCCGGAGCGTCGCCAAAGCAGCAACCGTACGTTTTGCACGTACAGATGTCAAGGCTTGTCGCGTCGGGATCATGGGCACCTCTCCTCAATTTCGCCGCCCAACCCCTCCAACCCCGGAACATTACCGGCCGAACGAGATTAAGATGCTGGTGGCGGGCTCAATCCTCATAGTCGAAGACGAAATTCTGGTTGCGCTGGATATGCAGTGCACACTGGAGGAGCGGGGCTATGCGGTGGCGGGCATCGCCGCCGACCTGCAGGGCGCGCTGGAATATAGCGATAGCGCGATCGATCTGGCGCTGGTCGACCTCAACCTGCGCGACGGGCTGACCGGGCCGGAGATCGGCAAGAGGCTGGCGCAGGACCACAAGGCCAAGGTGCTGTTCGTCACGGCCAATCCCCGCCTGCTGGGGGACGGCATATCCGGGACGATCGGCGTGCTGACCAAGCCCACCGATGCGGAGAGCCTGACCGCCGCGGTCGCCTATGCGCTGGCGCGATCGAGCGGCGAGGCCGCCGCCGCGCCGCCATCCCTACGCTGTTTCAACTGATCAGGCGCGGCTGAGCGCCGCCGTCGGCACCTCGATCACCACGCGCAGGCCGTCGCGCCGCCAGTCGCGATCGATCGTGCCGCCGAGCTGCTGGACGACGCTCAATTCGGTGAGGCGGCTGCCGAAGCCGAGCGTGGCCGGCGGCCCGGAGAGAGGCGGCCCGCCCCGCTCCTCCCAGCTGAGCCGAACCTTGCCATCCTGAACGGTAGAGGCCAACCGGACGCGGCCGTCGGCCTTAGACAGCGCGCCATATTTGGCGGCGTTGGTGGCGAGTTCGTGGATGACGAGGCCGATCGGGGTGGCGCCGCGATCGTCGATCGGCACGTCATCGACCTCGATCGTGAGGCGGCCCTCGTCCAGCGCGGGATAAGGGCGGAGCAGATCGACCAGCAGCGCGCGGAGAGTGGAGGGACCGACGCTGGGCGCGCTTTCCTCGCCATGCGGGCGGACGAAATTGTGCGCGCGGCCGAGCGCGGCGATGCGCGACTGGAGCTGGCGCGCGAAATCCATGACGCCGGGGAATTGCCGCGCCGACAGGCCGATCAGCCCGTTCAAGACGGCGAAGATGTTCTTGATGCGGTGGCTGAGCTCCCGGCTCAAAATCTCATTCTGCTCGGCGATCCGCTTTCGATCGTCGATGTCGGTGCAGGTGCCGACCCAGCGGACGATCGCGCCGCTTTCGTCGCGGACGGGAAGCGCACGGCCGAGCGTCCAGCGATAGACGCCGTCATGCCGGCGCAGCCGATATTCGATCTCATAGGGTTCGCCCGTCGCCAGGCTGCGTCGCCAGCGTTTCCAGGCGCGATCCTGATCGTCGGGGTGGAACATGCCGTTCCAGCCCTCGCCATCGGTGGAGCCGACGGGCGCGCCGGTGAAGGCATACCATTGCGCGTTGTAATAATCGTGGGCGCCATCGGGCAGCGTGGACCACACCATCTGCGGCATGGCGTCGGCGAGCTGTTGAAAGCTTATCTGCCCCGCCGCCTGGGTCGGCAGATCCTCACGCTCCCCCTTCATGCCTTTGCCCTTCCCGTTACGCGGCAAGCGACAGACTCGCAGACGCGGATTGCCGGCAACTGGGCGTACAAGGTGGAGCCCGTGTGCAACCTGACCCAAACTAACACAAGTGACTCCGGTTGCGTGTGCACGATGGCGAGGGGATGGATGGGCGCCCGCCGGCGGGGGGCGGCAACGCAATGTCGCGTTGCCGCTGATACTGTTCGGCCATGCGGACTGGGACGAGCTACCGCGACATCCGGAGCTGGCGCCACGCGAGACGTGAGAGATGCACCGCCGCGAGGAGGCGTTGGTTCACTGACGTATGGCACGCCGGATCAAGACCGGCGCGCTGACGCTGGCGCATCATGAGGATGAGGATTATTGAGGGTGGGGGGGCTCACGAGGGGAAACGCCAGCCCTCCACCTGCATCAATCGCTTTACGCTTCATCACCGATGGTCGCGGCGACAAAAAGCACTGACGCAGTGCCGCAGACCAGCTTACATTCGCTCTATGGCGAAGACCTTCACGTGGGAAAGAGGTCCCTTCGAGCAGTGCCCGTCCTGCAAGAAACAGACCTTCGGCTTCCTATCAGCAGGTGGCGAATTGATGACGCTCCGCTGCACGGAATGCCGGTATTCGCATAGCGAGGTACTTCCTGAGATCGACAAGGCAACGATCTACCTCGACCAGTTCGTGTTCAGCTCTATATTTAAGATCAAAGCCGGAGGCCAAGCTCCCCTAGGTCAGCGCGAATTCTACCAAGAGCTGATTCCGCTACTCCGGCGTGTCGTGCTGCTCCAGCAGGCAATTCTGCCGCATTCGGACCTTCACTCGAATGAGACCATCGTCTTCAGCGAGGCCCGTGCTCTGCGTGAAGCCTACGAAGACATTGGGGGTGATGGCTGCTTAAAGGGGCATCGCGACGTCGAAATGTCCCAGGTTTTTGCATACGCCAAAGCCTACCGGGATGGGACGGAACCGGAAATTGTTTTCGGTCCAGACACGGTGTTAGAAAACGAGCGCAATGCCTGGTTGCGCGACATGCGCATATCGGTGAATACCGACTATTCGCAATTTGCCGACGGCATCCGACGTGAACGCGAGGCAGGGTTCGCATCACTGAAGAATCTTGTGGACGGATGGACGGCTAGCAGGCCCACCTATCACAAACAGCTTCGCAACGAATTGCAGTTCGGTAAGCACAGGCGCACGGGCTTGAGCCATTTAATGGCGCAGATGGTTGCGGCACAGGATCACGGCGATTGGGACACCTACCTTAATCTGTGCATGCAAGATCAATGGCGCGAATATCGCGGTCTCCGGGAGTTTATTGGCGGCGAGGGCAGCGAGAACGATAAGATGCGCCGCGTCGTCGAATTCTGGGATTGGCCCCGGAATAACGAGATGCCCTTGACCCGCATTTTTGCTCACCTGTTTGCAGCATTCAGTAGACGTGTCGTGGGCGGGCAGCGAAAATTCACGCGAGGCCTCATGACGGATGTTCAGGCCATCGCAGCCTATGCACCTTATGTGGACGCAATGTTCGTAGACAAGGAATGTGCGGCTTTACTCAATGAAGAACCGCTCCGCAGTAGGCTTCACTATCGAGCACGAATATTCTCGTATGCGAATGGTGATGCGTTTCTAAATTATCTACGCGAACTCGAGCATCGGGCAAATGGCGAAGTCCGACATTATGCTGAACGAATTTATGGCTTACGCTAGGTAGCTGCAGCCCGCGCGCTGGCGCTGGCGCTGGCGCATTTCGAGGATGAAGATGATTGAGGGGCGTGCTGGGCGCGCGTCCCTGCGAATTTGGTCGATAAAGGCGATGTCGTCCCTATAGGTGCAGCTAACCTTTGGACACAAATCAAGACATGGCCCGCAAACATTCGAAACATGGACCATACGGCGACGAACTTCGCCAGCAGGAGGAAACTCCGGCAGAGGTGGTGGCGTGCTGGTTGTGCGGACGGCCGACGGGCAAGACGATCGTCTGGCACCATCCCGTTCCTAAGAGCCGAGGCGGGCGCGATGTCGTGCCGATGCATCCCATTTGCCAGCAGACGCTGATCGCCAATTTCACCAATTCCGAGTTGCAGCGCTACGGCACGGATGTGGAGGGCCTGCTGGCCAATCCCAACGTGCGCAAATTCGTCGATTGGGTAGCGAACAAGGAACCGGATTTCACGGCGACGACGGCGAAGAAGCAGCGCTGAGTGGGGTGCGCCGCGGAATTAGGTATTGTGTCCCCAGATCTTCCTAACGTCGGCAACATACGGCAACACACGCTATTCAAATCGGTAAGGCCAATCCCCATTTCGTGTCCGTAACGCAAAGGGACGGATCTGTGGCTGCCGACGACATCGCTCGCGAATATCTCGACTACTTTCTGGACCTCGGTGAGAAACCGGGCTTCGCGGTCATGCTCGAGGGCCCGTGGGGCTTGGGCAAGAGCTTTTTCGTCGAGAAGTATTTTGAGCGCCGAAGGCAGACTCGCGCCGCAGCACACGAGGAAGATACGGACCGGCTCGTCCACGTATCGCTCTTCGGCGTCAGCAGTCTCGATGACATCGAGGCTCAGTTGTTCGAAAAGGCGAACCCCTGGCTTGGCGGAAAGCTGGTGAAAGCCACTAACAGCATCGCATCCCGTCTGCTCGGGCTCGCCGGCCTCAGCGTGAGCGCGGACGAGAACCAAAAGCTCCTTCAGTCCTTCCTGTTCAACCTCGACGGTCGGGTTGTCGTGTTCGACGACCTAGAGCGCTGCGCGATGCCGATCGTAGACGTGATGGGCTACATCAACCGATACGTAGAGCACTCCAGGTAAGGGTGATCGTGGTCGCCAACGAGGCGGACATCCCGGAGGCGCAGCGGGAACAATACAAGCTTCGCAAGGAGAAGCTCATCGGGAAGACCGTCCGGGTCGCTTCGGATCCGGGCGAGGTATTGGACGCGCTTGTCCGTCAGCTTCGTCTCGGCGAAGCGAAGTCCGCGATCGCGGTAAACCGCGAAAAGCTTCTTGCTACCTTTGCCGCCAGTACACGGCCTAACTTCCGGAGCCTGCGGTCCGCATTATTCGACTTCGAGCGGTTGGCAAGGATTGCAGACCCGCAGCTGCGCAGCAGCAGTGCTGCGATGGGCAAACTCTTGCTCTACACGGTCGCGCTGGGGCTCGAATACCACGGCAACTCGATCGATGCAGATAAGCTACGCACAATGGGCACGGCCATTCCGCACAGAAATATCTTCGCGGCCAAGGATTCGGATCTCAACGAGCGGAGAATAGCGGGTATCGATCTGCGCAAACGTTATGAACACGTGTCGTGGGACGATCCTGTAGTGCCGCCAGCATACATGGCCGACTTGTTCGCGAGCGGTTCGGTCGACCTAGATGCCCTGAACGAATTTCTCAGGCGTCACCCAGCAGTCGTGGGCACCGCCGCCACACCTTCGTGGCGCCTGATGTGGTCATGGTATGACCTCACCGACTCTCAATATCGAGCGGCCCGAGCGGAGTTTCTACAGGACCTCTCCGATCGTAAGCTCGTGCAGGCCGGCCACATCCTGCACGCCGCAGGCGTGTGCCACAGGCTCGTGCGCTACGGCGATCGGATCTTCGGCACAACTAGCGTCCGCGCGTATTTCAGGAAATACCTGGAGGATGTCGAGGCGAAGGATGAGCTCGTTCCCGCGCCAGGATTCTTTACGATGAGCTCAAGCGGTTACGGCGGGCTCACCTACAACGACAATGAAGAGCCAGGCTTCGCCCCGATAAAGACCATGGTCCGCGAGGCGGCGGACCGAGCGCTTGAGCGCTGGCTGCTGTCGCAGGCACCTATGCTGATGGCTCGGCTTCAGGCCGACCCAAGCGACGGCTCAATGCTTCACGGGCATGGCCTTGCTGAGGGGAACTATGCCGGACACCCGATCCTGCAGGAGACCCAGATCGAGGACTTCGCCGACCTCTGCCTCGATGACGGAAATCTCAATGGTCATCTCCTGTCCGCTCTTCGCGAGCGATACAGGCAGGGATACACCAAGGACCTAAAGCCGGAATTCGACTGGGTAATCAATCTCAGGGCGGAGCTTCTCCGCCGCGTCGAGAAGTCTTCGCCCCCGTTCAAGAAATTCAACAGATCGAACGTCGAATACTACTTCGCCGACATCGTTGAGGTGATCGAAGCCGAGCGGGCAAAAGCGGCCCCGAGACCTACGCCCCCACGCGCGAAGGAGCCTGCAAGGCGGTCTTGAAATTCACCACCCTCAGCCCCAAGTTTAGCGCATCATCCTCTACGGGGGCTGGGGTGGGTTCGAATCCCACGGCTGCGCTAGTTCTCGTTGCCCTTCTAGCCGCGCTTAGGTTCGCCTGGGTGCAGATCAAGGAGGTCATCATGAATAAAAAGACTGCGAATTCCAACTTTCGTGTCCGCGTAGACAAGCGTCGCAAATCTAGGTCAGAGTCCGTCATTACTCACATTGTCGAAACAATCTGGGCGACGGGAACTGGGGTTGCCGCGGCGATGGCTATCTCCACTTCCGCCCATACGGCGGGGCATCTATAGACGCCCCGCCGACCTGGTTGCATGTATCCGCCGATGCGCATGCTCTATAACGAAATGCGAGGGATTAGCGGCGGCTTACGGGGTTTCAATAGCGGGACTAAACGACCGGAATTAGGGCGCAAAGCAGCCATCTACCCAACGCAATTCTCGATTGCCTCTGCCGATCCGGTTCGGTTGCGAGCCGCCCTCAATCATCCTCGTCCGCCAAATACCGCTGCGCCAGTACCGGCGTCCTTGCCGCCGCCGTCTCGTCCAGCCTGCGGCGGGGCGCGAAGTGCGGGGCGGTTTTCAGGCTCTGGTCGCCCGCCTTGGCGCGTTCGGCGACCGAGCGTAGCGCGCCGATGAACTGATCGAGGCTGGCCTTGCTTTCGGTCTCGGTCGGTTCGACCAGCATCGCGCCGTGGACCACCAGCGGGAAATAGACGGTCATCGGGTGGAAGCCCTCGTCGATCAGGCCCTTGGCGATATCCAGCGTGGAGAAGCCCTGGGCGAGGCCATCGTCCGAGAAGAGGGCCTCGTGCATGCACGGACCCGACTTGGCGAAGGGGGCGTCGAGCACGCCTTCCAGGCTGCGCAATATGTAATTGGCGTTGAGCACGGCATCGCCCGAGACCTGGCGCAGGCCGTCCGCGCCGTGGCTAAGGATGTAGGCGAGCGCGCGCGTGAACATGCCCATCTGGCCGTGAAAGGCGGTCATGCGGCCGAAGGTGCCGGGATGCTCTTCCTCGAAGCTGGCTTCCTCGATCAGCCGGAAGCTGCCGTCCCGCTGCTTCGCGACGAAGGGCAAGGGGCCGTAGGGCGAAAGCGCCTCTGACAGGACGACCGGGCCGGAGCCGGGGCCGCCGCCGCCATGCGGGGTCGAGAAGGTCTTGTGCAGGTTGATGTGCATCGCGTCGATGCCGAGATCGCCCGGGCGCACGCGGCCGACGATCGCGTTGAAATTGGCGCCGTCGCAATAGACGTAGCCGCCCGCCGCGTGGACCGCGTCCGAGATCGCCTTCATGTCACGTTCGAACAGGCCGCACGTATTGGGGTTGGTGATCATCACGCCGGCAATGTCCGGCCCCAGGCGCGCCTTGAGCGCGGCGAAATCGACGCGGCCTTCGGGCGTGGCGGGGATATTTTCGACCGAGTAACCAGCGAAGGCGGCGGTGGCGGGGTTGGTGCCGTGCGCGCTTTCGGGGACGAGCAGGACGCGGCGGTTGGTCTCACCCCGCGCGTCGAGCGCGGCGCGGATGCAGAGGATGCCGCACAATTCGCCATGCGCGCCGGCCTTGGGCGCCATCGCGACGCCGTGCATGCCGGTGAGGGTGATGAGCCATTCGGCCAGCTCATGGATCACGCCGAGCGCGCCCTGGACGGTGGAGATGGGCTGGAGCGGGTGGACGTCGGCGAAGCCGGGCAGGCGCGCGATCCGCTCGTTGAGGCGCGGATTGTGCTTCATCGTGCACGAGCCGAGCGGGAAGACGCCGAGGTCGATCGCGTAGTTCTGGCGGCTGAGGCGGGTATAGTGCCGCACGGTTTCGGGCTCGGACAGGCCGGGGAGGTTGATCTTGCCGCGTTCGAGGTTGCCGAGGCGGTTAGCCCTCTCCCTGGAGGGAGAGGGTTGGGTGAGGGTGTCCCACCATGAGGTTTGGCGCTCGGCTTCGCCTCGCTCCCCCTCACCCCAACCCTCTCCCCGGCGGGGAGAGGGAGATTCGAGGTCTACGCCGGTGCGGTCGGTCGAGCCGATCTCGAACAGCAAGGGCTCTTCGAGCATCAAAGCGCGGTTGCCGGTGAAGGTGGGCTGTCCGCCCGCGCCGTTGGCGAGAGGCGCCTCGGGGCGCCAGCCGGACTGGTTGATCGTCATGCGAGCGCCTCCCGGAGCGCGGAGGCAAGCGTTTCGACATGCTCCGTGGTGGTGGTTTCGGTGACGGCGACGACCAGGCCGTTCTCGCGGCCGCCGCCATCCTTGTAGAGCCGGCCCAGGGCGACGCCGGCCAGCACGTTCCTGTCGGCGAGGTCGCGCACGAGCGAGCGCGAGCGCTTGCCGAGCTTGAGCGTGAATTCATTGAAGAAGGTGTCGTTCATCAGCTCGACGCCGGGGATCTTGCTCAGCACGTCCGCGGCGGCGACTGCCTTGGCGTGGTTGATCGCGGCGAGCTCGCGCAGGCCCTTTTCGCCCAGGAGCGTCATGTGGATCGAGAAAGCGAGCGCGCACAGGCCCGAGTTGGTGCAGATGTTCGAGGTCGCCTTCTCGCGGCGGATATGCTGCTCGCGGGTGGAGAGCGTGAGCACGAAGCCGCGCTTGCCGTCGGCATCGACGGTCTGGCCGCAGAGGCGGCCGGGCATCTGGCGGACATATTTATCGCGGGTGGCAAACAGGCCGAGATAAGGCCCGCCGAACTGGAGGCCGACGCCGATCGACTGACCCTCGCCCACCACGATATCCGCGCCCATCTCGCCCGGCGACCTGATCGCACCGAGCGCGACCGGCTCGGTGACGACCACGATGAGCAGCGCGCCCTTCGCATGGCAGGCCTCGGCCAGCTCGCTGAGGTCGGTGATGTGGCCCATGATGTTGGGATTCTGGACGACGACGCAGCTGGTCTGGTCGTCGATCGCGGCGGGCAGGCGGGGCATGTCGTCGCCGGGCCTGCCCTTCTCCAGCGTGGGCAGGGCCACGTCGAGCGTGTCGCCGGTGAACTTGGCCATTGTCTGGCAGACGGAGACGTAATGCGGGTGGAGGCCGGCGGAGAGCACCGCCTTGGTGCGGCGGGTGATGCGGCGCGCCATGCCGATCGCCTCCCAGCAGGCGGTGGAGCCGTCATACATGGAGGCGTTGGCGACGTCGCAGCCGAACAGGCGCGCGACCTGAGTCTGGAATTCGAACAGGACCTGGAGCGTGCCCTGCGCGATCTCCGGCTGATAGGGCGTGTAGGCGGTGAGGAATTCGCCGCGCTGGATCAGGTGATCCACGGTCGAAGGCACGTGATGGCGATAGGCGCCCGCGCCGATGAAGAAAGCCGCATCGCCCGCGGCGAGGTTGCGCTTCGCGAGCGCGCCCATGTGCCGCTCGACCGCCATTTCGGTCATGTGCATCGGCAGGCCGGGCACAGGACCCGACAGGCGCGCGGCGGCGGGGACGTCGACGAACAGATCGTCGATCGAGGCGGCGCCGATCGCGGCGAGCATGTCGCTCCGATCGGCATCGGACAGCGGGAGATAACGCATCAGAGGGGCTTCCTCATCGTGAAACGGAGACGGACATAATCGGCGACCCAGGAGCCGTCGGGCTGGCGGAGTTGCGGGGCGAGACTGGCTTCGACCGCCTGCGCGATCCCACCCTGGTCGGCGTCGGGAACCTGCGCGGCATCCATGAAGCCGGCGCGGAAGGTGCGTAGCCATGCGGCGACGCCCTCGGGCAAGGGGGTCGGGCGGGGAATGAGCTGCGCGTCGATGTCGACGAAACCGGCGGCCGCGTAGATTGCGGTGAATTCCTCCGGCGAGGGGTACCATTGGGGATCGGCGGGCGGGACGGGATAGCCGCGCCGTTCGAGCTCGGCGCGGATGCCGGCGCGCAGGGTGGCGACATTGCCCTGCCCGCCCATCTCGCCGACGAAGCGGCCGCCGGGCTTGAGCGCGCGGAAGACGCCCGCCGCGACCGCCTTGCCGTCGAGCATCCAGTGCAAAGCGGCGTTGGAGAAAGCGGCGTCGAAGTCGGGGCCGAACTCGAGCGCCTCGCCATTGCCGACGCGCGCGTCCAGCCCCCGCTCGCGCGCGGCGCGGACCATGTCTTCGGAGGCATCGACGCCCACCACTACCGCGCCCGCCTCCGCGATCTTCGCGGCGAGGATGCCGTCGCCGCAGCCGAGATCGAGGATGCGCTCGCCCGGCTGCGGATCGAGCAGGGCCAGCACGGGCGCGCCGAGCGCGGGCACGAAGGCCGCGTTCCGGATATAATCGGCCGCGTC
>Ga0157372_10009767_pt1 | contig 10204 bp, 11 predicted proteins | sample C55metaG_FD_115307 | JGI IMG/M metagenome (GOLD analysis project Ga0157372, IMG submission 115307) | Corn rhizosphere microbial communities from Kellogg Biological Station, Michigan, USA - C5-5 metaG | ecosystem: Host-associated > Plants > Roots > Rhizosphere > Soil | place: USA: Michigan...
ATAGCAAACAGATGTGATGCCCATTTGCTACCTAATAATGGCGCCAGCAGTTTATGCGCATCTTCCAGTGCAGCTACTTCCGTATTGCCTGATTTATGAAACACACTGGCAGCCAATATCAGGATGGCAGCATTGACAAAAAATGCAAGATTAAGGGCAATGGTACTATCCCATATATTTAATTTAATAGCACGGCGCACAGATGTATCATCATGATTTATTTTTCTGGTTTGCACGAGTGCCGAATGCAGATACAGGTTGTGTGGCATAACTGTAGCCCCTATTATACCGATGGCAATATATAAAGCCTGGCTATTCGGTATAGAGGGGACAAAACCGGTCACTACTTCTCCCATATCCGGTTTGGCAAAAAATATCTCCAGCAGAAAGCAGCCACCAATAATACTTATCAGCGCAATAATAAATGCTTCCATTTTGCGCATGCCCAGCTTTTGCAGATAGAGTAATAACACTGTATCGAGCAGTGTAATAAGGACACCCCACAGCAGCGGAATACCTAATAATAGCTTTAAACCAATGGCCATCCCTAATACCTCTGCAAGGTCGCAGGCAGAGATGGCAATTTCTGCAAGAATGTATAAGACGAAATTTACACCGCGCGGGTATATTTCACGATTGCTCTGTGCCAAGTCCCTCCCCTGCACAATACCTAAACGCGCGCTTAGCGACTGGAGTATAATAGCAATGATATTACTCATCAGTAATACCCATATAAGTGTGTAGCCAAATTTGCTGCCACCCGCTATATCTGTAGCCCAGTTGCCGGGATCCATATAGCCTACACTTACCATGTATGCCGGGCCAAAGAACGCAGCGATCTTTCGCCAGGTGCCCTTTACGTTAGATGTATCTATGCTTTCGTGTACATCATGCAGCGACCTGTGTGTTTCTTCTTTCCAGTTCATTGCTATTAAACTAAAAATAATTTTAGACAAATCTAAAAATATTATTTGAATTTTATCGATAGCAAATTGTTAATAATGATGCCATTAATATTTATAAATAATCTGTACAAGTTTTAAAGTCTGTTATGCAAAAACTATCGTAGGCTATTTTGTATCTTGCCGCCGTTATGAGTAAAGAGATCGTAGTTAGCGGTATACGTTCTACAGGCTATCTGCATTTAGGAAATTATTTTGGTGCTATTCACAATTATGTGAAAATGCAGGAAGAGTTTAATTGCTACTTCTTTGTAGCCGATTACCACTCACTGACCACGCACCCTGATCCAAAAGACTTAAAGGCAAACGTGTTCCGCGTGGTTGCTGAGAATGTAGCAAGTGGTTTAAACCCGGATAAAGTTGCTTTGTATGCACAGAGTGATATCCCGGAAATACCTGAGCTATACCTGATGCTGAATATGATGGCTTACAAGGGCGAGCTGGAAAAGGTACCGACATTTAAAGATAAAGTGCGCCTGCAGCCCAATAATGTAAATGCAGGACTGCTTACTTACCCTGTATTGATGGCTGCCGATATATTGATACACCGCGCAGTTAAAGTCCCCGTGGGGAAAGACCAGGAGCAGCACGTAGAAATGGCGCGCAACTTTGTGCAGCGCTTTAATGGACGTTATGGTGAATTGTTTCCTGAGCCTTATGCATTTAATTACAGCAATGCATTAATAAAAGTGCCCAGTCTTGATGGTACTGGTAAAATGAGCAAGAGCGAAAATGTAAATGCAACATTATACCTGGCCGATGATGACGATACCATCCGCAAAAAAGTGATGAAGGCAAAAACAGATGCAGGCCCCGCAGAGCATAACAGCGAAATGCCGGATTATATCCAGAATATCTTCCAGCTCTTCCACCTGGTATCGAAACCAGAAATTGTTGAAACATATCGGAGCATGTATAACAACTGCACGATCCGCTATGGCGATATGAAAAAACAATTGGCTGAAGATATGGTTGCCTTTATTAAGCCGATACGCGAGCATGCTGCAGATATGCAAAAAGATGAAGATAAGATCCGAAGAATATTGAAGGAAGGCGCAGAAAAATCAAGAGAAAGTGCATCCAAAACAATAGCAGAAGCAAGAAAACTTATAGGTATCAATTATTATTAAATTTTAATCACCATTAAATGGTGGTTATTTCTAAATAAGCTTATTACTTTTAAGCATACATCCACTAGCGAATAAGAGATCTCATGGCTCAGAAACCTGCTCCAAAACATATAGCCGTTGCCGGTAACATAGGCGCGGGCAAAACAACGCTCACCACTATGCTGGCAAAGCATTATAAATGGACAGCACATTTTGAGGATGTGGAGCATAACCCTTACTTGGTAGATTTTTATGAGGATATGCACCGATGGTCTTTTAACCTGCAGGTATACTTCCTGAACAGCCGTCTTAAATCACTGGCGGAAATACGTGCAGGAAAGGACAGCGTTATCCAGGACCGAACTATTTATGAAGATGCATACATCTTTGCTCCCAACCTTTATGAAATGGGGCTTATGACAAAAAGAGATTTTGAAAACTATTCGTCCTTTTTTCAAACACTCCGCAAAATGGTAACGCCGCCGGATCTGCTTATTTACCTGAAAGCTTCCATCCCTACAATAGTAGACCAGATACAAAAGCGCGGACGCGACTATGAAGAAAATATTCGACTGGATTACCTGAAGCGACTGAACGACCTTTACAATAAATGGATTGACCAATACACCGATGGCCCACTGCTGGTAATAGATGTAGATAAGATAAATTTTGCGGATCGCGAAGAAGATCTTGCCGAGGTGATACGCCGTATAGACGCACAGATACACGGCCTTTTTTAGCCTTCTCTTTTATATATTTTATTTAGCAGGTTCAGTACCGGGCTGGTCAAGAATGTAGTGATAAGCGCCATAAGTACCATCATAGTAAATATCTGTGGTGTAAGTATGCCCAAGTCATAACCAATATTCAGGATAATGAGTTCCATTAATCCTCTTGTATTCATCATGGTGCCTATAGCAAGGCTTTCATAAGTACCTTCACCTGATAGCTTAGCAGCAATAAAACTACCGCCGAACTTGCCTGTTATCGCTACTGCGATAATGATCAGGCAGGTGCCCCATAACGATGGATCGTTCAATAAACCTATTTGCGTGCGCAAGCCGGTGAGCACAAAAAAGATGGGCAGCAGAAGTATCAATGATACATCCTCGATTTTATTAATAATTAGTTTGCGTAACTCCCACTCTACCGGCATAATGATGCCTACAAGAAAGGCACCGAACAAGGCGTGTATTCCTATGGCTTCGCTTGTAAATGCACTTGCAAGCAATAAAATGAATACAATAGCTATAGTAGATTGTTTGACAGTGTTGTTTTCATTTGTTTTAATGCGCTTTAGTAATGGTTTTACAGCCAGGAACATCACTAATACATAAGCAACCGCTTCTGCCAAAGTGTAAAAAGAATGATTTATACCGTTCGACTTTGCAATAGCTATTACAAAGGCCAGCAAGCACCAACCCGTTACATCGTCCATTGCAGCGCTGGTAAGCGCCAGAACACCCGACTTTGTATTGGTAATACCGCGCTCACGGATAATGCGCGCCAGGACCGGGAATGCGGTGATACTCATGGCAATACCCATAAATAGTGCAAATGCATGAAGCGGCACATCCTTCGGCGCAAAAGAATTGTATAAATAATAAGCTAATCCTGCACCTAATGCGAATGGTAATACTATACTTGTAATACTTATAACAACAGCAGACCTGGCCTTCCTGCGAATGATATTAATATCAAGCTCCATGCCTATCACAAACATGAAAAGGATCAAACCAACCTGGCTTACCATCTGCAGGTTACCTAATGAAGGCTTGGGAAAAACAAAGCCTGCAAAGGAAGGGAAAGTGGTTGAAATAAGAGATGGGCCTAATATAATACCTGCAACTGTTTCACCAATAACAGCAGGCTGACCGATCTTTTTACATAACCAAGCAAATACCCTTGAGGCTATCAATATAACGATTATCTGCAGCAGGAATATATGAAGGGGCGTTGGCATTACGCTTTATGGTTCAGTAATAACTTTAATTGTATCTAGATTAAGCCGCTGCTTCAGCCATGCAGATAACCTGACTTTTTCCTTTTTGTCAAGCGGACTTTTAAATCTGGCAGCAAATAAGCTGATTGTATCATTGGGAATGGTATCAGCACTAATATATACCGCCTGAGACAAAGAGTAACTTATCAAGTCTGGGTACAACACTCTTAACTCATTTCTGAGATAAGATAACGTGTCTTTAGGTCTGATGTGCTGCGGTTGTAATGTATCGGCTACATGCTCCGCTGCAAAAACCTCTTCCAGCACGCTAGCCTTTATAGCTGACAGATCAATATTCTGCTTGGCATCCAACCCTTGCCGAACGACCAACTTAGTACCATCGAGTTTATAATTGTTCATACGCTTTTTGATAGTATCAATAAACGCATCACTTAACGGTTGCCCTACAAGCAGTAGCTCTATTTCCTTCGACCCATTATCATACACATAATTGTGCGTAACGACTTGCGTACGTGCAAAATGAAATTCGCTTTTTACAAACGTTTGGGCGTTCTCTTCAAAAATACTGCGCTGCACAATGCGATAGGCAAGATAAATACTAGGTAAAACAGTAATAATAACCGAAAGCACAATGTACCTTGACACACGTTTCTCCATTTCCTCGGTAGCAAATTTTACCCTCTTAAAATGCAGACGCTTAACAACGAGAAAAGTTGCGATGCAAATAAAAAGACTGTTTATGAAAAACAAATAAAGTGCTCCTAATGCATATAACCATCTGCCCGAAGCAATACCAAAGCCTGCAGTACACAAAGGCGGCATTAAGGCAGTAGCAATGGCAACTCCAGGTATAACATTGCTTTTCTCCTTTCGTGTACCTGCAACAATACCAGCTAACCCACCGAAGAACGCAATAAATACATCCCAAAGGGATGGACTGGTACGCGCAAGCAGTTCAGAGCCTGCATCATGCAACGGAGTAAGCGTGAAGTAAAAAGTTGATGTCGCTATGCTGATAACAGACGCGATCGCAAGATTCTTAGCACCTTTTTTCAGAAGACTGAAATCATTAATACCAATACCTAGGCCTATGGCTATTATAGGTCCCATGAGCGGCGATATGAGCATGGCGCCAATTATAACGGCGGTAGAGTTTACATTAAGTCCTATGGAAGCAATAAATATGGCAAATATCAGTGTCCAAAGGTTGGTACCTTTGAAGCTTGCATCCCGCGTTATATTTTCAACTACGAGAGTTTCATCCGCCTTATCCGTTAAAAGGTTAAAACGGTCTTTTATAAATTCACGTAAATAAACAAGCAGCCTTTTCATCAATCGGGATTTAAAATACAAAAATGCTGCCCTGTTGGCAAAACCTGTATAGCCGTTCTCGAAATATATTAAGCATTATTAAACTACTGTTCTACTCTGCTTTCCCAAATCACAGCTTTCAATATAGCGGGATACCATAAAAAACACCCTCTTATTGTCGCTTTTAGCCATCTCCTAATATAAAAGTGCATAGTACCTTTACACTAACAACTAAAACTTAATAATATGGAAACGAATAACGCACCAATTACAGTACACACTACAGTTAACGCACCTGTTACAAAGGTTTGGAAATACTGGTCGGAGCCAGAGCATATTATGCAATGGAATGCCGCCAGCGACGATTGGCACACGCCACATTCAGAAAATGACCTGCGTACTGGTGGCAGTTTTAAAAGTACCATGGCAGCCAAAGATGGCAGCTTTAGCTTTGATTTTGGTGGTATCTATACCAATGTAAAAGAACACGCCCTCATCGAATATGAAATGGGTGACGGACGTAAGGTAAAAGTAACTTTTGAGCCTGAGGGAACCGCTACTAAAGTGATTGAAACATTTGACCCTGAAAACCAGAACAGCCGCGAAATGCAGCAGGCAGGCTGGCAGGCAATAATGGACAATTTCAAAAAGCATGTGGAGGCAAACTAGCGCACCTATTGCCTTATAAATAAGAAGTAACTATTTAGGTGACAGAGATCATTTTATTTGTACTTAAAATTAATGAAATGAATTACCAGGAAATAGCTTCCACAATGGTTATCAATGCATGGAATGCAGAGATAAAATACACCAACGCCACATTGGAAAAAATATCCGATGAACAACTCATGCAGGAAATTGCACTGGGACGTAACAGGGGTATATACCTGCTGGGGCATTTAGTAGCTGTGCATGATCTTATGTTGCCACTGTTGCGTTTTGACGAAGTACAACATAAGGATTATAGAAAGATATTTATTGAATCACCTGACAAAGCAATTGGTAATTTACCTTCTGCCGATGTTTTGAGAAAGCAATGGCATGAGATAAATAATAAGTTACAAAGCTATATTGACAGTCTGCCAGCAGAAGAATGGTTTACCCGCCATTCCAGCGTATCAGAAGAAGATTTTGTAAAAGAACCGCATCGTAACAGATTGAATATATTGCTTAGCAGAACTGCACATCTTAGCAACCATCGCGGACAGATTGTATTGCTTACTCCTAACACTTAAATATTAATTATACCAAAAGAAAAAGCTTTAAATAACGGTAAAAACGAATGGGAATTTTATCAAAAGAGAGGGCCTTGGTTCTTGGTGGTGGCGGAGCTTCGGGCAATGCCTGGCTAATTGGCGTTATCGCGGGCCTATTTGATGCAGGGTTAGACATAACGGATGCTGATTTGATCATCGGAACCTCAGCCGGATCAACGGCCGCTGCACAAATAACCAGTGTATCTAAACCAACAGAACTGTTTACCAAAATTCTTTCGTATACCCCGGTGTCTCCTACCAGTGCTGAAGGATCCAATTCTTCAGGCGTTTCATATAGGCCGGCTATAAACCATATGGAAACAACAAGTGCACTCATCAGCACCGCCAGGGATGCAGCAGAAATGCGCCGCAAAATGGGTGCCTGGGCACTTGCAACGGATGGCGCATCGGACAACTCTGTGCAAGCAAGGTGGCGCGCAACTGTTGCTGCCCGACTGCCTGGCCAGCACTGGCCACAGCGATCGATGCTTATCCCAGCCGTTAATGCTCACACCGGTGAACCGGTCGTGTTTGACCGTAACAGTGGAGTTGACCTGGTGGATGCCATCGCTGCCAGCTGTGCAGGTGGGTTTGCATACAGCATCGGCGACAAGCAATATATTGATGGCGGTTACCGAGCAGACCTGAATGCCGATCTGGCGGCCGGATACAAGCGGGTGCTGATAATTCCGCCACTAGGCGACAAAACACGAAAACCGTTAAGTTGGAAACTTCATCTTGCAGCACAGGTCGATGAACTACGAACAGGTGGTAGTAAAGTCGAAGTGATTTTTCCGGATAGCAACTCTCAAAGCGCACTTGCTGTTGGCATGAGGGTAATGGATTTGTCAACGCGTCGGCCTTCCGCTGAAGCGGGCTATAGCCAAGGCAAGGTCTTAGCAAAAGAACTCATCAAGTTCTGGCGCTGATTATGGACGATTGTACCTAATATTCGCTTATTAATTAAAGTCCGCTAAAAAAGAAAGCTTGTCTTTACGACAAGCTTTCTTTTTTAGCGCGGAGAGAGAGGGATTCGAACCCTACTGCTAAAACCGCTTCAATAGCCACTTTTATTGCCCAAAGGAAACCGGGGTAACCGATATTTCCCCCTCGTAAAATCGCTCTCTGTATGATAAGACAAATTTACGAAAAACTCTTTTGAATTGGATGCTTATAGCGTCGCACAGGAGGCCTTATTCCATTTAAAGTCCCCTGCTGCGACTACAGCCTTTAATCCTGCCATGAGCCATCAGGAAATACTATAGTAATTTATAATAGAGATTTTAAAGCTTCATTTGACATAGTTGGTATAAATTCTGTGATAGTGTAGTCCGCCAATCCATGCCGGTTAAAGGGGTCCTCGGCAATGATCTTCTCTATAGCTGCCATACTTTCGGCTCGCGCCAAAATAACCCCGCCGGTCCGCGGCTGTTTTCTACCGGAGAGTATAAATATTCCTTCTAAGTAATATTTTTCCAGAAATAGTTTGTGATCGTCTAGTAGCCGGTTTATTTCTTCCAATGAGTGAGTATATGTTAGTTGAATGATGAACATACAATTGTTTAAAGTTGAATAATAAAATTTGCTCCGCCTTTTTTGCTGCAGACTTTTGTAAAGAATCTCGTTATGTCCGTTCGACAAAATGCCGGTCATTTTCACTATGACTTAATGGCGCTGTTCCAAGTATTCGAAGGGTGTTCTCTGAAGCATTCTTAAATTCATGAACTTCACCCGGATGTATGGTAAAACAGTCGCCTGCATTTACTTCCATTTCAGCATTCCAAAGTACATTTTCATTTTTGATCGTCCCTATTCGTACGATGCCCTTTCCGTCAAGTATAAAATAAGTTTCAATGTCCTTGTTGTGGTAGTGTGCGGGAATGTATTGTCCCTTTGCCAATTCAATTGCAAATACCGACATCTGATCATTACCTGTTAAACGAACAAGCTTTACCCTTACCTTCTCGTCTGTCTCAATATTGTTCAGACAGCTATTAATGTTTGAGATTTTCATTTATTGAAATGTTTTGGTTCTTGTATTTCGCCATTTCCAAATGACCAGTTCTCTCTGCCCTCGTTCTCTACTAATACGATAATGATGTTATTTTTTGTAATGGTAGTGGAGTCGGCTATTCTTTGGGCCATGTTTCTATACAAACGTTCTTTTTGCTCTACCGTGCGTCCTTGTCCTGCTATGATCTGAATATATATAATATCTGAAGTGTGAGCCACGTTCAAATAGGTTTCTGGAAACTTAATTTGTTTCGGGCCCAGCTCTTCGACTATATGGAAATAGTCGCTTTCTGGAATATTAAATTCATGTATCAGTGCATGGTGAACAGACAGCGATATATTGTCTTTTGTTTGCTGCGAAAAAGATTTCGGCAAACTGATTCTAACAAATGGCATAATTAATTTTCTATTCTAATGTTGTACTAATAATTCAGCTTCTAAAAAGTTGACGGCGGTTAACTGATTAAAGGTTAACCATTTATTACATTTTTTACCAGCGATAATTATTAATGAACAAGCTTGACATTTTCTTCACCGGATTCTTTCAAATAGAAAGCAATAAAGATCATCGGCTTATCATTTGAAGCATTATCGAAATGCAATATGTTTACGTTTTTGGGCTCATAAAACGAATCCCCTTCTTTTAAGATGGTTGAGTCTTTTCCCTCAACCTGAAAAAGAACTGATCCGGATTTAATGTAGCCAATCACCGGGCATGGATGCAAATGTTTGGGAGCTGCCTGTCCAGCCGGAAATGTAATTTCCTGTATTTCCACTTTGGATATTGTCTGGTTCATTAAAGCAGGCTGAAGGGTCTTCCTGGCAATCGAATTCTGCTGCGCCATGGCATTTGAAATTACGAATGAGCAAATAAGAACGAGATAGTATTTCATATTGTTTGTATTATTTTTAAAATTCAATTTTTGAAAGAAAGCAGTTGATTAGAACTCCGCCACTCCAGAAAAGTGTGCTTTGGGATAATTATATATGCGATCTTGATAAGTTGACATTTATTAGACAAAGTGTATTTATTTCTTATCGTTATTCATGATCATTAATACTTTGCCTGTGTTGGTATTATTTTTCTGGTATTCAAATGCTTCACAAAAGTCCGCCATTGGAAAAGCCGCGGCAATTGGCATTTGAAATTCAGGTTTTGCTATAATTGCTACCAGTGAACTATATATACTGTGTATATCGTCCCCTTTTTTCGAAAGCCACGCATCTATACCAAAACCGGTTATGGTCAGGTTTTTGAATATAACCGTAGAGTTGTGGTAAGTCACATTACCCTTACCAAGTAAGCCGTAAGAGATGACCTTTCCAAATGGCGCTATAACCGTCAGTAGTTCTGATAGTAAGTCTTCGCCAACAGCATCCAGTACACATGCTACACCTTTTTGATCTGTAATTTCCAGTATTCTCTGTGCCAGTCCACCAGGTTCCGAAGCAAGCACATTTGTTGCGCCAATAAGACGTAATCCTTTACCCTCTTTGTCGTTACGTGTTACAGCTATAGTTTTAATTCCTCTCAGTCTTGCCAGTTGGATAATTATTTTCGAAACATCAGAATTGCCTGCATTTACCAAG
>Ga0157372_10009775_pt1 | contig 10200 bp, 4 predicted proteins | sample C55metaG_FD_115307 | JGI IMG/M metagenome (GOLD analysis project Ga0157372, IMG submission 115307) | Corn rhizosphere microbial communities from Kellogg Biological Station, Michigan, USA - C5-5 metaG | ecosystem: Host-associated > Plants > Roots > Rhizosphere > Soil | place: USA: Michigan...
AACCATCTCAACACCTGTTAAAAAAATTAAGGGAGTTCACGATCTATACATCGTATTTAAAGGTCAGAAAGATTTATTCAATTTCGACTGGTGGAAGCTGAATGCCAAATAATACCTGTTTTTGTGGAAAGTTCGATAGAAAATCTATACAAAAATACTTCGGAATAATACTGTTATCTCATTTAATACAACTTCAATAAAAATATGATAAGAAAAATTAGTTGGACACTTGCACTGGCTTTGTTGTTTTCAATTCAAGCTGAAGCGCAGAATTATCAGAAAACAACATTAGGAGCAAAGGCTCAAATCGGATCAACGGATGTAGAAATTCAATTCTTCGATCCTGCAATTGTAAGAGTGATCAAATCACCCGTTGGGAAAAGTTTTAAAAAGGAAAGTTTATCTGTGATAAAAAAGCCTCAGGCAGTTAAGCTTGGAATCAACCAGCAGGGAGACCAGGTTTCTTTAAAAAGCAATAAACTAACGGTTAATATAGACTTAAAAACTGGTAAAGTCACTTATTTAAATTCTGCCGGGATTACTCTTCTTACCGAGAAAGAAGCAGGGGCTTCGTTTGCGGATTTTGATGATGCAGGATCAAAAACTTATACTATTACTCAATCATTCAAACTTGATAAAGATGAAGCCATTTATGGTTTAGGGCAGCAGCAGCGTGGAAAACTATCCCTTCGAAATGCTAAATTAAATATGGTTCAGGGAAACACGGACGACTATGTTCCTTTTTTAGTTTCAACTAAAGGTTACGGATTGTTTTGGGATAATTATTCTCCAACAGTATTTGAAGACAAAGAAGATAACACTTCTTTTAAATCAGATATCGGCGACTGTATCGATTATTACTTTATGCTGGGTGAAAGTATGGACGGATCTATTGCCCGTATGCGAAGTCTTACCGGTCAGGCTCCAATGTTTCCATTATGGACGTTCGGCTTTTGGCAAAGTAAAGAACGTTATAAATCGCAAAATGAAGTGGTTGGTGTTGTAAGCAAATACCGGGAGCTAGGAGTTCCGCTTGATGGAATTATTCAGGACTGGCAATATTGGGGAAACAACTACCTATGGAATGCCATGGAATTTCTAAATCCTGATTTTAATGATCCAAAGAAAATGCTTAATGATATACATGGGATGAATGCCCATATGGCAATTTCTATCTGGGCATCATTCGGCCCTGAAACCAAACAGTTCCGTGAGCTTAAAAAGCTTAACGCTCTATATAATATCGCTACCTGGCCCGAATCCGGGGTAGATAAATGGCCGCCTAATAAAGATTATCCATCAGGAGTTAAAGTATATGACCCTTTTAATCCGGCTGCCCGTGATATCTATTGGAAATACCTGAATCAGGGAATTTTTTCGCTGGGAATGGACGGTTGGTGGATGGACTCTACAGAACCAGATAATTTTGATAGTAAGCCTTCTCAAACCTACCTCGGCTCTTATCAAAAAGTACGTAATGCGTTTCCATTAATGTCGGTAGGAGGGGTTTATGATCATCAAAGAGCAACCTCATCTGATAAACGTGTGTTCATTCTTACCCGCTCAGCTTTTGCCGGACAACAGCGGTTTGGTGCTAACACCTGGTCGGGAGACGTAAATTCTTCCTGGCAAACTTTGAGGAACCAGATTCCTGCCGGATTAAATTTTTCGTTAAGTGCAATTCCTTATTGGAATACTGATATAGGTGGTTTCTTTGCAGGAAGTTATAACAAAGGCTGGAGTGGTGGAGGTACTCAAAATCCATCATTTCAGGAACTATATGTACGTTGGTTACAGTTCGGAGCCTTTACTCCTATGATGCGTTCGCATGGTACAGATGTTCCAAGAGAGATTTATAATTTCGGAAAAAAAGGGGAGCCAATTTTTGATGCCATTGCAAAAACTATTCGCTTGCGCTATTCTTTGTTGCCTTATATTTATTCTGCTGCCTGGGATATCACGAACAGCCAATCTACCATGATGCGTGCCCTCGTGATGGATTTCAGCGATAAGAAAGTTGTGAATATGAACAACGAATATATGTTCGGAAAGTCCATACTGGTTGCCCCGGTAGTTAATGCACAATACACACCCGAAACAGTGCTGAAAGCAACAGCCGAAACCGGTTGGGATAAGAATGATGTGAATAGCAGCAAAACAGGTGCAGTAAATTTCCTCGAATCTAAATCTACAAAAGTTTATCTTCCTGAAGGTGCTGAATGGTATGACTTCTGGACTAATGAGAGGATCAAGGGCGGACAAGAAATTGTAAAGAAGACCAGCATAGATGAGATTCCTTTGTATGTTAAAGCTGGAAGCATTATTCCTTTCGGCCCACAGGTACAATACGCTACTGAAAAAAAATGGGACAATCTGGAAATTCGCGTTTACCCGGGAGCAAATGGAGTATTTGCCTTATATGAAGACGAAAACGACAATTACAACTACGAAAAAGGCGCTTTTTCAACCATCTCATTTAAGTGGGATGATAGAGGTAAAACATTAACAATTGAGCCGCGTAAGGGAACGTTTCCAGGTATGTTATCGACACGGAAATTCACGATAGTGACACTAGTAAACGGTAAATCAGTAAGTAAGACGGTAGCGTATGATGGAAAGTTGAAGAAAGTTAGTTTATAGAATGATCTAACAAGAATGTAAACATTACCTTTCTTGCCTGGATAGAAAGTTTTGAAAGAGAAAGGGTGTCCTTACAATTTGCGAGTGACACCCTTTTTTCTATTTTTTGAGCCAAACTCAGCAATTAGTTTAAAGTTCTGATTGCAAAGTGTGTTTGGTAATTAGTGCTGGGCTAACAATCGTTGCAGTTCGTAGGCGAAGTTGTACATTGCAAAATCGTCATCTATCACTCTTCCATCTTTGCCTATCACGATATATCTTGGAATACCGTTGAACTTAAACAATTCTCTTAAATAGTAATATTCATCCTGCGTTAAACGATATGTATTTTGTAATTCCTGCTTCTTTACGAATTCCTCATACTTAGTTTTAGGGGACTCACCATCTGAGGTAATAAATATAAAGTCAAGAACCTCACTGCCTTTATACTTCTCTCTTATCGGTTTATTTCGTTCTATTGACGCTATGCAGGGACCACAAAATATCCCCCAGAAGTCAACAAAAAGCATTTTCCCTTTGTGCTGATCAATTATTTTCCTGAATACCTCTGTTGCTCTGCCAGCAGGAAGATCATAAGCAGTTTTAGCAATTTTGGGATATTTACGTTCAAAAAAATCGATTACTTCTTCATCTAAAAATTCATTTTTAATGTCTTCTTTTAAATAATCCTGGATAGGAATAGCCTGATCCCTATTTATTTTATAATTTCTCGAAAAGACTGCAAACGAACGAACTTTAGCAATATCATAAACCAGGTTCTTCTGCAGCTTATAAAAGCTTACTAATGCAGAATCTTTGTTGGCCCATTCATTTATAAACTCGCGGACAGAAAGGTTTTCACTTTGTACAGGATACTTGTCTAAGTAAGCTTTTTTAAACTTGCTGTATTTTTTCTCAAACGCTGCACTTGTTGCACTGTCAAGTTTTAATAAAGCCTTTCTTTCATCATTCGACGAAGCTTTTTGAAGTTTTTCATTAAAGCTATTCTTCAGATTTATATAGTTCACATCTTCTTGGGATGGTTTAAGTTTAAGGTCTGTGAAAAGGTAATAAAAGAAAGGAGCGCTTTTGGTAACCCGCGAATAACCGGAATAAGTTGTAAATGGAGTGCTATATTCAAATCGGTTAATTAGCGTTGAAAAATCAGACGAAATAAGCAGGGAAGGGTCATTTAAGTTAAGCTTATTTAGAAAGTCATAATATGCAGTGTCTACCGGAGTTTTCATGATTTTATTTGCAGTATCCTTACCAGCATAGTATTCCCGGTTCATTACAAAATCATACATAACTGAAGCCATACTTGCAGCAAGCTCATTTTTTAATATAACTTTTGTTTGAGGGGCAAAGTCTTTACTACGCAACTTCTCATTAAGTTGATTTTCCTCGCTTTCCCAGGCGCTCATTTGCGTTGCCTTAAATTCGGCAGGTGTAAGGGTTTTAATATCCTTTTCCTGGTTTTTGTAATTATATCTCTTTATTTGGACAGATTTCAATTCGTTATTAATCTGCGCAAGCGGCCCTTCAAATTTTATATCCTGAAACAAGTATCTGATGTTCCTGCGACGGTCTGCTTCCAGAAATTCTTTCCAGTCAAGAGTCATAGATAAAGTTTGTCCCGGTTCTATGTAAAAATTTATTAAACGCTCAGCAAAAACAGCATAAGTATATTGCGGATGAATCATGGGAAGATTAACTTCGAAGCGGCCATCTTCATGGACGTTAATTACTAAAGGAAAATCTTCGCGGGTAATCTCATTGCTTGCGTAAATAATACCTGTAGAAAATCCCAGGCGGCGATCATAACCTTTTATATAACCTATAAGTCTCGCTGTATCTCTCGAGAAAAAATCAGAGGAGGTATAGTTAGAAGGCACCTTCTTTTTTGCTTTGGAAAGTTCTGCAGTGATCCATGTGTTTACAGTTACCGGAACTTCAGGCGTTTCTGTAATTTTCTGTTTTGAATCAAGCTTAAGCCCATATAGATAAACAGATTCTCCTTCTCCGTAATCAATTTTCTTTACAGACTTATTCAAAGCAGGGAAAATGAGAATAAAGGTTGAATCTCCAGAAGCAGGCATGTAGATCTCTTTATCGAACTCTCCCCGCAGAATTCTTGTCGCAAATATTTTTTTGCCAGATCCGCTTTCCCGAATAAAATTTTCTTTAGTAAAACTAATCCACCATTTTGGTACGAACGTGCAGTGTACGTAAAGCCTTGTTTCCTTGCTTGATAGCTCAATCTTCGAAATGTTGAAAATTCCGCTGGTTTGTACATCATAGGCGGGATTAATGATAGTTTTAGGTTTTGCTATTATACCGGCCGTCAATAAAATGAACAGGATCAGTAAGCTGGCTCTTTTCATAGTAATTGTGAGAGTTAAGTGAACAATTGTTAGCTAAGCACCAGAGGCAGGTGCTGAATTAATATACCGAAGTAAGGCAAAGTTTTTTAAATATTAAAAAGCCGGAGCGGTGGTTGTGAAAAGATATTTCGTTTTTGAACATATATTCTATGTATTTTGAAATATGTTCCATATAGGTTATTGTAATTTTTAGACTTTTTACGCTTTATACTGCTTCCTGCACTGCATTGGAGAGATACCCATTTGCTTCCTGAACATTCTCGAAAAGTAATACTGGTCATCAAATCCAATTTCTTTACAAATTTCTTTGATCGTCATTTTGGTAAAGAATAAGTACTGACAGGATTTTTGAATTTTTAATTGTAAAAAGTACTGAATAGGCGCAGAGCCGGTTCGGTTTTTAAAAATTTCGGAATATCTGGAAATGGAGTAGTTAGCCATGGTGGCCAGTTCTTTAATTGAAAAGTTTTTTTCCAGGTTATTCTTCATGAAATTTATTGACAGGGCTATTGGATCGTCTTCTTGCGGTGTTGAGTTTTGGTTGGTATAGACAAAAACGCTGAGAAATTGTAAAAGCCTGATGTATAGTAGCTCTATTTCGCGAGCGCCAAGATAGTTTTCTGAAAGATTAAAGATTTGATTAAACGTGTTGATATTAGCAGGATCGTAAGGTATGGCAGGAGGAGTGTTAACGCTTGTTGCAAATCTCTCATATAACATATCTGCCATTTCTCCTGTAAAATGAACCCAGTAAATACTCCATGGTTCCTTTAATGAGCTTCCATAACTATGCGGAATATTTTTTTCGAGGATATAATAGGAGTGAGCCGAAAGAATAAATTCCTCATTATTAATACGAATCCAACCCTTACCACTTACGCAGTAAAGTAAAATATATTGCTCGCTGCCTGTTTTTCGATGCCGTTCGTGAAATAAGGCATGTGGGTAATAGCCAATAGCAGAGGGGTAAAGGCTTTTTCCAAGTATACTTTCTTCAATCCTTGTAATCCGGTCTGGTGAAAGTACAATCATCTTCTGGCCAATAAACCCGTCTTCAATCTTGTTTCTGTATGTCGGCGTATTATCCATTCTTATCTCAAAATTAAACTATTTATTTGCTCTTTGTCGGAAGATTGTCCATCTAATCAAAATTATAATCCATTTTGTTGACAGGGTTAACTGCTAACTTTACAATTCCAATTACTAATTTAAGATCTCTCCTTCGTTCAGTGGATAAAGGGCCAATTTTAAAAGATTATAAAAAATGTTCAAGCCAGATAAATTCATTCTTCTCATCGCTTTTATAGTATTTACAGCTTTTAAAGGTGATGAAACGATCTCTTTAAGCGGTAACTGGAAGTTTCAGTCAGACCCGGAAGATAAAGGAATTGCCGAAAAATGGTTTTTAAAGAGTCTTCAGGATCAGGTGAAATTGCCAGGTTCGATGACTGAGAATTTAAAGGGCGACGATATCACTTTAAAAACGAAATGGACCGGAAGTATCTACGATAGTTCGTTTTATTATAACCCACGGTTAGAGAAGTATCGTCAGCCAGGGAACATTCATATCCCATTCTGGTTAACTCCATTAAAGTATTATACGGGTGCAGCGTGGTATCAGAAAGAGATAAATATTCCAACCGGATGGAAAGGTAAGCGAGTTGTACTGCATCTTGAAAGAGCACATATTGAAACCCGGGTATGGGTAGACGATCAGGAGATTGGGATGCAGAACAGTTTGGTAGCACCACATGAATATGATCTTACTAAAAGCCTGAGTCCTGGCAATCACCGCATTTCGATTCGTGTTGATAATCGCATCAAAGAAATTAATGTAGGCCCGGATTCGCACAGTATAACAGATCATACGCAGGGAAACTGGAATGGTATTATTGGCAAAATTGCTTTAAATGCCGGTTCTCCTGTTTTCTTTGATGATATTCAGGTGTTTCCTGATCTTAAGAACAGGAAAGCAAAAGTAAAACTATCTATAAGTAATACAGGATTAGAAAAGGCGTCGGGGAAGATCTCTATTTCAGCCAAAAGCTTTAATACTTCTGCGAAAGATGAAACACAAGTTGTAACCAGCGCTTTTTCAGTGGCCAAAGCAGGAAATATAGTATTGGAACTGGATTTACCTTTTGGTGAAGGTATGCAAACCTGGGATGAATTTAACCCTGCATTATATAATCTTACTGCTACCTTAAGCACTAAAAAAGCTGAAAGTACAAAAGAGGTTCAATTCGGTATGCGTGAAATTAAGATTGAAGGCAACCGTTTTCTCATAAACGGCCGTCCTGTATTTCTGCGGGGTACCTTAAACAATTGCGAATTTCCTCTTACAGGTTATCCCCCAACTACAGTTGAAGCATGGGAACGGATCTTTAAAATTGCAAAGGCTCACGGACTTAATCATATGCGCTTCCATTCCTGGTGCCCGCCGGAAGCTGCTTTTATAGCTGCAGACAAAGCTGGACTTTACCTGCAGCCCGAAGGACCAAGCTGGCCTAATCATGGACCGAAAATAGGTTTAAAACAGCCAATAGATCAGTATTTATACGATGAAACAAACCGGATGGCGAAGGCTTATGGTAACTATGCTTCTTTTACGATGCTTTCTGCCGGGAACGAACCTGCAGGCGATCAGGTAAGGTATCTGAACGCATTTGTTGATTACTGGAAAAACAAAGATAATCGCCGGGTTTATACAGGAATGTCTGTAGGTGGAAGCTGGCCGGTAGTACCAAAGGCCGAATACCTGGTAAGAGGTGGAATACGAGGTTTAGCATGGGAAAAGCGGCCGGAATCTATTTCTGATTTTAGTCAGCCCTTATCAAAATTTACTGTGCCTTTTGTAGCTCACGAAATCGGTCAATACTGTGTGTTTCCTAATTTTGATGAGATCAGGAAATATACAGGAATGTACCGGGCGAAGAACTTTGAAATGTTTCAGCAGGATCTTAAAGATCGGGGAATGGGAGAGCAGGCATACGACTTTATGATGGCATCGGGAAAGTTACAGGCACTTTGCTACAAAAATGAAATTGAAAAAATGCTTCGCACTCCCGGGTACGCGGGTTTTCAAATGTTAGGGTTGCAAGACTTTCCTGGCCAGGGAACAGCGCTTGTTGGAGTGCTCGATGCTTTCTGGGACGAGAAAGGATACATCTCCTCCAAAGAGTTCAGTCGTTTCTGTAACTCGACAGTTCCTCTGGCTCGTCTTCCTAAATTTGTTTTCAATAATAACGAAACACTGGAAGCAGGAATTGATATTTTCCATTCCGGACCTTCGCCACTAAAAGATGCCGTAATTAGCTGGGTAATAAAAGATACGGGGGGGGAACAACTTAACAAGGGCCAGTTTGAGCCGAAAACAATTCAGAATGGAAACGGCATCCCGGTAGGAAAAATTTCTTTCCCTTTATCCTCAATAACAAAACCCACTCAGCTTAATTTGGAAGTACATGTAGATAATACCAGTTTCGTTAATGATTGGGATTTCTGGGTTTACCCGCAAAAACCGGTAGAAATAAAGAGCGATGTTTATTATACTACAGTGCTGGATGATAACGCCAAAGCTGTATTAAATAAAGGCGGAAAGGTGTTCCTTAACGCTGCTGGCAAGGTGGTAAAAGGAAAAGAAGTGGTAATGCATTTCCTTCCGGTATTTTGGAATACATCCTGGTTTAAAATGAGGCCTCCTCATGTAACAGGCTTTTTGGTTCAGGAAAAGAGTGCTGCATTTGCTGATTTTCCAACAAGTTATCACTCTGATTTGCAATGGTGGGATATTGCTGATCGTGCGCAAGTAATGATCATGGAAGATTTTCCGGTAGGATTTAAACCATTAGTTCAGCCTATTGATACCTGGTTTTTAAATCGCCGGTTAGGATTGGTTTATGAAGCAAAAGTTGGCAAAGGAAAAATTATAGTAAGCAGTGCAGATTTAAGAAAGGATACGGATCGTCCTGCATCAAATGCTTTATTTCAGAGTCTGCAGAATTACATGTCTTCGGATAAATTTAATCCATCTGCAGAGGTTGATTTTGAAGTGATTAAAGATGTTTTCGTTAATCCATCAAAAGAGCAGTTCAAAACCTATACGAAGGATAGTCCCGACGAATTGAAGCCAAATTCTAATCAAAATAAAGTTAAACCATAAAGTCATATATCTCTGTGTCATTGCAGGCCTTTGTTCCAAATAAGATGAAGCTTAATGTTCTTTTATCCACGTTTTTATGCTGCATATCTTTTGCAGTTAGTAGCCAAACAGTCTTCTCGATAGATGCGAGCGGTACAACAGAAAAGCCGCGAAGTACTTTAAAGCTGGGTGGCGAAGGGAAAAATGGACAGAGCATTTCAGTAAATAACCAATACATTGTGCTTAATGGAAAGCCCTGGATTCCTGTAACCGGGGAGTTTCATTACTGCCGGTATCCCAGCCGCTATTGGGACGAGTCGTTAAAGAAAATGAAGGCCGGTGGTATTAATACTGTTGCCACCTATGTGTTCTGGAATGTACACGAACAAAATGAGGGGCGGTTTGACTGGTCGGGAGACAGGGATGTAAAGAAGTTTTTAGAACTCTGCGCTAAAAATGACTTATATGCAATTGTTCGGATAGGGCCCTTTGCTCACGGAGAGATTCGCAACGGAGGATTACCTGACTGGCTTTTAGGAAAACCTCTTTCTATTCGTTCCAACGATCCGCTGTACCTATCCTATGTAGAGAAATTTTATAAGCAAATAGGCGAACAGATAAAGGGAACGTATTTTAAAGATGGAGGACCGGTTATCGGCATTCAAATAGAAAATGAATACCAGCATTCGGCAGCGCCATGGGGTTTAACCTATCCCGGGCAGCCTAATGATATGACGGCCGCCGAACGAGATCTGGCACTTACTCAGGAAGGAGTAGGGGTTTCCCGGGAAAATAATCCGTACGCTCAGCTTGGAAATGAGCATATGAAAATACTAAAAGAGCTGGCCGTAAAGGCAGGAATGGTAACGCCGCTTTACACAGCAACAGGCTGGGGTAATGCCGCCATTGTACCTAACGAAAGTATTCCGGTAACGGCCGCTTATGCCTATCCTTTCTGGACTCCGAAAAAAGATATTTCTCCCTTTTTTCTGTATAAAGATATGCGGAAGAAGCCTGACTATTCCCCGGTGCGTTATGTTCCCGAAGATTATCCTG
>Ga0157372_10009781_pt1 | contig 10198 bp, 10 predicted proteins | sample C55metaG_FD_115307 | JGI IMG/M metagenome (GOLD analysis project Ga0157372, IMG submission 115307) | Corn rhizosphere microbial communities from Kellogg Biological Station, Michigan, USA - C5-5 metaG | ecosystem: Host-associated > Plants > Roots > Rhizosphere > Soil | place: USA: Michigan...
CATCTGCGACAGCGAACTGCGTAGAAGCAGGAGCGCAATCACCGCTCCGAGGTCTGATACGAATGGAATCGCCAGCAGGCAAAGGTTGGACGGCAGATGCGTGAAGACCATGGTGCGCACCAGACCGATGCGCTTGGCAATCGGTACCGCCGCCAGTAGAGACAGTGCCGACAGGATGTTGGTCCAGAAGAACACGCTGGCGACCGCCGTAATCGAGATGCCGAAGGTCTGGAACAGCCACAGCGCCAGCAGTGATTGGACCAGCAGGCCGCCCGAGAAGGCATCGATGCTGAAAAGAGTGGCCAACCGATAGACGATGCCGCGCGAGGGTCCCAGCGGCTGCACCTTGGAGCGCTCGTGATGCGCGGGTTCGTCGATGCTGCGATACACCCAGGCTGCGACCATACCGATTGCAGCATAGAGCACGAACAGCGCCTGCATGGCGGCGAGCGGCGTTATGCCGAGCCAGGAAGCGGCGACATCGGGAAGCGCGGCCAATAGAGTGCCGGCGGCCCCCATCAATGAGCCGGCCAGGCCGTAATGGGCGAACAACGCCGTGCGGTCCTGATCGCCGACCGACTGCGCCAGGAGCGACTGCTCGATCGGCAGGAACACGCTGACATCGCCGCCCGACGGGTTAAGGGTGCCGACAAAGGCCACCACCACCAGCGGCCAAAAGGCATGGACCCCGGCGAAGGCCAGCCCGGTCAGCGCCATTAGCCCCGCCGCTGCCAGCAGTGGGCCGCGATGGCCGAAGCGGCTGATGATGAAACCGACAATGAGAGTGAGGCTGGCTGAACCGAGCAGGGTCGCGGTGCCCACCACGCCCACGTCGAAAGCATCGAGACCGAGCGCCAAAAGGTAGGCGGGCAGGATAATGCTGACGAAGCCGTCCGCCACCGCCCGCAGCGAACGGCCAATCACCACGCGCCTGGCATTGGCATCGGCGGTTCGCGGGAGCAGGCGCATCGTGTCAGATTAGATGACCCGTTCAGTCGTCGTCATCGTCATCGTCGGCAGCGAGACGACCGGTCCGGGCATCGATCCTGAATTTCGCGGGCTTGCCGTCCTTCGCCCCGGACGCCTCGAAGTATGGACCTTCCCGGACGACGCGGATATCGCCGTAGCCGTCCGCCTGCAACTTGGTATGGATCTGGTCCTCCGTCACCGGCTTGTCACCGGCGATGAAGACCGGTCCGCGCGGCTCTGCAGTCGCGATCACCACGCCGGTGGCGGCAGCCGTGCCACCGATCAATGCGGTGATGACGTATCGACGATTCATGGTCACCTCCACGGTGTTCGCCTGGTAGGGAAGCGCGACCGCTTTAACGCAGCGTTAACGGCGACGCCCAGTAGCTAAAACTGCGTTAATCGCAGCCTCCGATGATCACCCCCCCCCCGTTCCACTTGGAGGTGACCATGCTGAAGCGCCAATTCCTCGCGGGCCTTGCCCTCGGTATCGCCGCGATCGCCGTACCTGCCTGGGCAGAAGGGGATAAGGATGTCGCCGCCTTGGCCAAGGCGCTGCAGCAGGCGAGCCTTCCCCTGGAGAAGGCAACCAAGCTCAACGAGCGGGAAGGCAAGCCGATCTCGGCCAAGTACGAGATCGAGCATGGCGCACTCCAGCTATCGATCTACACCATGAAGGGCGACCGCTTCGACGAACTGATCGTCGACCACAGGACCGGCGCCGTGGTCACAGACCAGTGGATCCGCGATGCCGACGACATGAAGGCTGCGCGGGCGCAAGCGGCAGCGATGGCAAAGGCCAAGACTCCGCTCGACGTGGCGACCGAGAACGCCGTCAAGGCTAACGCGGGATATCGCGCTGTCAGCGTCATCCCGAAACTCGAGGGCGGTCGCCCGGTGGCCGACGTCATCCTGATGAAGGGAGAGGACGTGAAGAAGGTCACCCAGAAGCTCGATTGAGGAGGAAAGTCCATGCGCCCCTTTACAAGTTTCACTAAGTCCACAGTCGCGACACTGGCGGTCACAGTGCTCGGTGCGATTTCCGTCACGATGGCGCCCTCGTTTGCGGCCGAGCCCGATTGGAACAAGGTCGGCCAAGCGCTCGGCAAGTCGGGCAAAGTGCAGGCTGGCGGTGTCTACCGCGTCGGCTTTCCGCGCACCGACCTCAACGTCTCACTTGACGGCGTGCCGTTGCGCACCGGATTCGCCTTCGGTGGCTGGGTCGCGTTCCAGCCGGTGGGCGACCAAGCGATGGTGATGGGCGATCTCGTGCTGACTCAGGAGGAGATCACGCCCGTGATGCGCAAGCTGGTCGACGACGGTCTGCAGATCACCGCGGTGCACAATCACCTGCTGCGGGCACAGCCGATGACGCTCTACATGCATATCGAGGGGCACGGCGAACCGGTCGCGCTCGCGCACGCCATCCATGACGGCCTGGCAATGAGCAAGACGCCATTCGCGCCACCGCCCGGCACATCGACGCCGGCGAACATCGACATGCTCGGCATCGACCGCATCATGGGGGCCCGTGGCCAGGACAACGGCGGAATCTACCAGTTCGGCATCCCAAGGGCACAGCCCGTGACCGAGCAGGGCATGACGCTGCCACCACCGATGGGATCCGCGATCGGCATCAACTTCCAGCCGACAGGCTTCGACACTGCGGCGATCACCGGTGACTTCGTGCTCACGGCAAAGGAAGTCAATCCCGTGATCGGTGCCTTGAAGGATGCTGGCATTGAGGTCACGGCGTTGCACAGCCACATGCTTCAGGAGGAGCCGCGTCTATTTTTCATGCATTTCTGGGCCAATGACGATGCCCTGAAGCTCGCCCGCGGCTTGCGCGCCGCGCTCGATAAGGTGGATATCCGCAAGGAGGTGGCGCACGACAAATGACGATCCGCACCGCGCCCCTGCTCCTGTCTCTCCTCGCCGGCTGGTCGGTCGCCACGCCGGCGTGGAGCGCCGATCCCCTTCAACTCGAAGCTAAGATCCCGCTTGGCAACGTGTCGGGTCGCATCGATCACTTTGCTTACGATCCGCAGCAGCACCTGCTATTCGTCGCCGAGCTCGGCAACAACAGCGTTGGCATCGTCGATCTCGAGGCCGGCAAGGTGGCGGGCCGCCTATCCGGTCTCCGCGAGCCGCAGGGGCTGGGGTGGCATGCGGCGACCCGGACTCTGTATGTCGCGAATGCAGGAGACGGTTCGGTGCGCCTCTACCAGGGGCCCGACTTCACACCGGCGGGAGCGATCGCACTGGGTGACGATGCCGACAACGTCCGGCTCGATTCGGTGCGTGATCGCGTGGTTGTCGGCTATGGAAGCGGCGGGCTCTCCATCATCGATCCCGCTAGCCGCCGGAAGATCGCCGACATCCCGCTCAGGCGGCATCCCGAGAGCTTCCAGTTCGACGAGCAGGGCCAGCGCATCTTTGCCAACGTGCCGAACGCCGGCGAGATTGCAGTCGTCGACGTGGGGCAGGGCAAGCAGATGTCGAGCCTCGCACTGGGCGGGGCGCACGCCAATTTTCCGATGGCGATCGACCCACAGAACCACCGGCTGTTGGCTGTGACCCGCAATCCGGCGCGGCTACTGGTGTTCGGGACGCAGGACGGCAAACCGCTGGCGCGGCTCCAAACCTGCGGGGATTCCGACGACTTGTTCGTAGACGCCAAGCGGCAGCGGATCTACGTGACGGGCGGCGAAGGCATGGTCGAGGTGTTCGCGCACAAGGGCGATGCCTATGAATCCATTGCCCGCGTGCCGACGGTTTCCGGCGCGCGGACCTCGTGGTTCGCGGCCGACAGGGATCGTCTGTATGTCGCGGTCCGCGCCCATGCATCGGAGCCGGCGGCCATCTGGATCTTCCGTCCGGCGCCGTGATGCGCCGGCGCTGTCGCGTCGCGTGTGTCCTGCTGGCCGGCCTGTGGGCCCACGATGCGCTTGCCTACCGTCCGTTCGACGGAACCGACGCAGCGGTCGCCGAGCCGGGGGTGTTCGAGATCGAGCTGGGGCCGGCGCAGTACCAGCAGATCGGCCCCGACGGCGCTCTGTTCGCGCCCGACGTGGTCTTCAACTACGGGCTGTCGGAACGCTGGGAACTGGTGTTGCAGGGCAGCCTGACGCGCAGCCTGCAGGCCGAGGCGTCGGGCGTCGCCCTGACCGGCAACGGCCTGTTCCTCAAGGGCATGCTGCGCGAGGGCAGCCTCCAGGAGAAGTTGGGTCCGAGTATCGCCACCGAGTTCGGCTTCCTGCTGCCCGATATCAGCGCCGACGCGCCGAGCGGCACCGGCGGCGCGGTCTCGGTCATCGTCTCGCAGCGCTGGGCGGCCCTTACCGCCCATCTCAACGCCAGCGTGGCGCTCACCCGCCAGCAGCGGGCCGACATCGCCTTCAGCGCCATCGTCGAGGGGCCGAACGAGTGGAGGGTGCGGCCGGTCGCCGAGTTGTTCTATGAACACGACTACGGCGGCATCGAGACCCGGTCGGCGCTGGTTGGCGCGATCTGGCGGATCCGCGAGAACGTTTCTGTCGACGTCGGCCTGCACGGCGGCTGGGTCAATGACCAGCCTTTGAAGGAGGTACGAGCGGGCCTGACCTTCGCTTTCGGCGGTTCCCGGTGATCGGATTTCCAGGCTGTCGTTGCCTTCGTCTCAGCGCACGCCGAGCGGCGCGACCAAAGCAAGCCCTGACACCAGCAGGAGCGCCAGCACAATCTTGCGGAAAGCCCCCTCATCGAGCTTGCCGTATAGCTTCAGGCCCAACCAACTACCGGCCAGCAGCACCGGCAGGCCGATAAAGAAAAGGCGCATGGTGTCGGAGGTCACTGACCCACTGCCGCCAAGCAACAGCGCGGTGCCCAGGAAGATGGCAACGCCCGTTGGTTGGAACACCGCGCGCTGCTCATCCTTCGGCCAGCCGCGAAGTGTGCACCAGATCGTGGGAAGGATTCCGCCAAAGCCAGTGGTGCCGCCCAGAATACCGCTCAACACGCCAACGCCGCCGTCAGCCAACCGTCCGCCCGCCGTGATTTTGGCGAACTTCGGGCGGGCGAGACTGTATAGACTGAACAGTATTAACAGTACTCCGACCGCCATCTTCATATGCACGGGCGAGACCCAACGCAGAATCGCTACGCCTACCGGCAATCCGAATGCGCCGCCAATCAGAAACGGCATCAGCCGCTCAAAGTTCAGCGCTCGTCGAAGCTTCCACACGGAGTAGCCTTGTACGATGAGCCCGAAGGCGACGATCAGCGTCGTGGTCTGCAGCGGCGTTAGCACGTGAAGCCATACCGCCGCCGCTACGAGACCGAAGGCGAAGCCCGCGACGCCGGCGACAAATGCCGCCAGGAAGGTCGCCGCCAGGAACAGGGTGAGGTCGAGCGGCATGCGGGCGTCAGCATGCGTATCCTGCTTTAACGCCACTTTAAGAAGTATCCCCCAACGCCAGCCCCGCCGTGAGTTCTCCACCTTCAAGTTGCGCTTGATTCCTGCAGCGTCCGGCCCAGCCTAGCCCAATGCCTTCAGAAGCTAGTCGGGTGGCGATCCTGTGGCGCGGCGATCGGGACGTTCGCAGGACGGCGATGCCGCCGAGCAGCCGCTTTCACCGTGTTTTCGAAGCCTTGCGGGCGCGCAGCATCGAGGCCGAGGCTGCAGTCTTCGACGAGTCAACCTCGGACGAGGTGCGTGCCCAGCTGCTGCGCATGACGGGCGTTCTGGTGTGGGTCGATCCGCTTTCGGAAGGGCGGACACGTGCCATCCTGGACCCGCTGCTGCGCGAGGTGGCGTCAAAGGGCATCTGGGTGAGCGCGCACCCCGACGTCATCATGAAGATGGGCGTGAAGGAAGTACTGCATCGCACGCGACAGCTCGGCTGGGGAACCGACACGCATCTCTATCGATCGATCGAGGCCTTTCGCGAGGAGTTTCCGTCGCGACCTGCCAGCGCTGGCCCGCGTGTACTCAAACGCAACCGGGGGAACGGCGGTCAAGGCGTGTGGAAAGTCGAACTGGGGACGACCTCGACGAATCCTCCGACGGTTCGCGTTCTCGAGGCGCGCAGGGGCAGTCTGCCGCGCGAGCTAGCGATTTCGGAGTTCGCAGAGGGCTTTGCCGAGTATTTCGAGAAAGACGGCTGTGTGATCGACCAGCCTTTCCAGCCGCGCCTGCCGGAAGGCATGATCCGCTGCTACGTTGGTCGCGACCACGTGGTCGGCTTCGGCCACCAGCTCATCAAGGCATTGATACCACCGCCGCCCGAAGGGCCAGACGCGCCGTCTGCACAGTCTGGCCCCCGAATTATGCATCCGAAGTCTACGCCCGAGTTTCAACGACTGAGAGCGCTGATGGAGACTGAGTGGATACCCGGGATGGCTAAGCTGCTGGAGATCGACTGGCGCGACCTGCCGGTCATCTGGGATGCCGACTTCCTCTATGGCCCGCGGACCGGCAATGAAGACGACACCTACGTATTATGCGAGATCAACGTCAGTTCGGTCTTTCCCATTCCCGACCAGGCGCCGGAAGAGATTGCCAGGCTTGTGGAAGAGCGTTGCCGGCTGCAGTCCTTCAGGGACTGCGCAAACGCTTGCTGAGCCTTCGGGTGTCGTCGGCTGCCTCAGCTAGCAGCCAATCACGGAAGCGGCTGACCTTCGCGACCTTCGACGTCGCCTTCGGGCTCACAATCCAGTAGGTGCCGGCAGGCTGCCATGACAGCTCGAACGGTCTGACAAGCCGCCCGTTGATCAGGTCCCAAGCAGCAAGGGTGGTGCGGGCCAAAGCGACGCCTTGTCCGTCAACCGCAGCATCGATCAATATGCTCGCTCGGTTCAGGACCGGACCGGCCAGTTGCGCCGGCGCCACGACGCCCGCGAGCGCGAACCACCGCTCCCATGCTTTGCTTTGATCCTCAAGCCGCAGCAACGGCCATTTCAGTACGTCCTCCGGTCGCCTCAAACGATTGCGGCCGGTCAGCAGCTTCGGACTACAGATCACGAAGATCCGTTCGGTGCACAGGCGCGTCACTTCGAGACCTGGCCAATTGCCGTCGCCGTGCCGAACAGCAACGTCGACGTCCTCGCTGACGAAATCGACGTGCTGCATTGTCGCCGAAACGCGTAGATCAATTCTCGGATGCGCTGTGGCGAAACGGGCCATGCGATTCACCAGCCATTTGGCGGCGAAATCCAGCGAGGTGCTGACCGTGAGGATGTTGGCGCTTTGCCGCTGCATCAGCCGCTCCGTGCCGGCGCTGATATGGTCGAGCGCCTCGCGGATCACGACGAGATAGTCGCGGCCGGCGGGAGTGATGCTGAGGCGCTGACGCTCGCGGTTGAAGAGCCTGGTGCCGAGCTGCGTCTCCAACGCCTTCACTTGCTGGCTGACCGCGCCTTGAGTCACGTGAAGCTCTTCGGCCGCCCGAGTAAAGCTCTCGTAGCGTGCGGCCGCTTCAAACGACCTTAGCGCATTGAGCGGCGGCAAGTGGCGCGGCATCGCTGAATTTTAATTAAGAAAACTCGGTCTGGCGACAGGGACGTGCTGTGGTTGGAAGGCTGAATACCAAGCTACCGGGGCAATCTGGGGTTGCCGACTTCATTAGTGAATCTGGGGCTCAGCGAAGAAACGATGGTTTGCGGACGCAGTCTGACGACGCCCAAATGCCTCGCGTAGCGGGCTTCGCTGTAGTCGCCCCGCCCAGGGACAAGTCGCCGCCGATCGTGGCCCCGGGGCCAAACAGTCCAAGGAGCGCGTCGTGAGCGAGCAAGATTCCTCGATATCACCGCCATCGTCGGGGCCGGCAAAAGGTGTCGGATCTCCCACGGCAGCGCGGACCAAGCTGCTGCTCGAGGGGCGGGTCCTGCCCACGCTGCTACGCCTGGCCGCCCCAAACGTCCTCAACTTGCTGGCCTTCGCCGGCATGATCACGTTCGACGGATTCTTCCTCGGTCGCATCAGTACCAATGCACTCGCCGGTGCCTCGTTGGCGTTCCCATGGGTGATGCTGATCATGCAGACGACCAACAGCGGTATGGGCGTCGGCGTATCCTCGGCGGTCTCGCGCGCGCTGGGCGCTGGGTGCCGTGACCGAGCCGATGAGCTCGTCTTTCACGCATTCCTGCTGGCGCTCGCCCTCGCCGCGATCTTTTCCAGCGTGATGCTGGCCGGTGCGCCCTTCCTGTTCCGCTGGATGGGTGGAAGGGACGAGATGCTCTCGGATGCGCTCGCGTATGCGAACGTGGCGCTGGGCGGGGCAGTCTGCATCTGCGTGCTGAACCTGCTCGGCAACGCTGTCCGGGGCACAGGCAACATGAGCCTGCCCGCCACGGTGCTCGTCGCATGCGTGCTCGCCCATATCGCCCTTGCGCCGCTACTGATCTTTGGCCTCGGATCATTGCCGGCGCTGGGTCCTGCAGGCGCAGGGTGGGCGCTGGTAGCTCCATTTGGCGTCGGCAGCGTCGTGATGATTGGCTATCTCCGGTCGCCTCGTGCCATCGTCCGGCTGAGTTTTCGCGGGATCGTGCCGCGCTGGGAACTGTTCGCCGACATCCTCAAAGTCGGTGTGCCCGGTCTGATGAACACGGCGATCACCAACTTGTCTGTGGCGATGCTGACCGGCATTGCCGGGCAGCTCGGGGCTGAAGTTGCCATCGGATATGCGATGGGCGCCCGGCTCGAATACATCCTTCAACCGGTGGCATTTGGCTTCGGCAGCGCGATCGTGGCCATGGTCGGGACCAACTGGGGCGCTCGTCAGTATCGCCGCGCTCGCGAGATCGCCTGGACTGGCGCAGGCACCGTCGCGCTGGTGTGCGGGACGATTGGGGTGATTGTCGCGCTTCACCCAGCTGTGTGGATAGGTCTCTTCAGCCACGACGCAAAGGTCGCCCAAATCGGAGGCAACTACCTCCATATCGTCGGACCGGCTTACCTCTGCTTCGGGATGGGCCTTGGGCTGTTCTTCGTCACCCAGGGAGTTGGCCGCGGTGTCGAGGCGATGATTGCCAATGCAATACGCATGGCCATTAGCGCCGGGGGCGGACTGCTCGCGGTCTATGCCTTCGATCTCGGCGTCACCGGGTTCTTTGCAGCGGTCGCCGTAGGGTTCTGCATTTACGCGGCCCTGCTGATTCGGGCTGTGGCCCGCGTGAAACCACCGGCTGCCGCATCCACAGGGGGATCTTGAGCATATGACCGGTCGGCACGGAGGCTCAGGCGGTCTCTGGCCAAGAGTGGATGGAATTGACAGCCATGCGCAAAAATAGGGTGGAGTGCGCTGCAGCATGGTGCAGCCGTATTGGGGGGTAGGCCTGCCAGTGAGGTCGCAGGTTGAAGTTTTTCGGTGGTTGCCTTTGGCCCGCCAGATCCTCCTTGCAACTGATGTCGGCATTGGTTGAGCGCTACTTAAAGAAGCTGTCGCGGCAATAACTTATAGACGGCGCTGTGACCGCGTCGGTGGTCATTCAGCCCGTTTCTCTCTTGAGAGCGAATTTCTCTCTGATCGTGTTGACCGAGGGGCTTTCGGTGCGCTTGAGCGAAAGCAGCCGTTTCACCGGCTTAGCTGAACTGGCCTGCGGTCGCTGACGGTTTCTCTGGACCGAGCAAAGTTTACCCTCAGCAAGAAGTGCCCGCGTGAACATCTTTGACGCCAGCGCGGCAGAGAGGGGTAACGTGCGTGCAGCGGTCGGTGGAGGCACGACCTACTTATAGTAACGCCAGTCGGAGGTACCTCATCATAGATGCAGCAGCGACCTTCAACCTGGGCGAAGCTGGGGAGCGAGGATCGTAGGGTTGTAGAGTATGGCGTGGTTCCCGTCACGAGAGAACCATTCGAATGCATGAGGAAGCGGCGGTGTCAGCCCAGGATCAGTTTCGGAAGACTAGATGCGGCGATTTCCTCTCGTGCGAGCTTCTATCCTGAGAATCAAAGACCTGTGGTCCTCTCTCAGTCTAAACCATCAGTTTGTACTGGCCGGTGCACCTCTAGGCATCTTCAGCCTATGCCTGCTTGGTGCTTGGATACCCCAGAAAATCGAAGAGGGCGTCGAGGCCCATAGTGCGGCGCGCACGGCTCTGTACATGGAGAGGCTGGTCGCACCGCATTTGCAGGAACTTGCCCATCGCCCGGCCTTGTCAGAAGGCTCCATCCAGGCTCTCGATGACGTCCTTGCCGGCGATGCGCGTCGCATTGGCGTTCTTGCCATAAAGGTGTGGACCGGTGACGGC
>Ga0157372_10009782_pt1 | contig 10197 bp, 6 predicted proteins | sample C55metaG_FD_115307 | JGI IMG/M metagenome (GOLD analysis project Ga0157372, IMG submission 115307) | Corn rhizosphere microbial communities from Kellogg Biological Station, Michigan, USA - C5-5 metaG | ecosystem: Host-associated > Plants > Roots > Rhizosphere > Soil | place: USA: Michigan...
ATAACCTACAGGTGTGTTAAGACCTTTAGACATGGTATAGGTAATAGTACCATCTGCTGCAGGTGTTATACCGTTAATAGATACCGTATTCTGCATATTATTTTGTACACGTAGCGTATCACTCTGGCTGCCTACTGTGTAAACTGTTGAGCCATTATCCGGAACTAACGAAAAATTGCTTGCACCAAAGAAAGTAAGGTTATATTTTTTTGATGGGTCAAGTCCTGTTATTTTAGTATCAACTGTTTCAGGACCGCCGAAAATTCCAAAATAGTAGTAATCTTCCAACACTGCATCAGGATATACACCTGAATTGTTACCTGTTGTAACGCCTGAATTGTAATTAGCCCACCAGCTTGTCTGTAATGCTAAACCAACATTAGTTGTATTACCGTTTTCATCAACAAGGTTATTCGTTGTTAATCCTGTAACACTATTCCATGGACTGCCGATTGGTGTGTTATATTTAAAGCGCACATAAATGTTGGTATTGGGCGATTTATCATTCACTACAACAGTAAATGTAGCTGTAGTAATACCGCCGTTACCATCGTTTACAGTTACTACAGGGTTATACGTACCTGCAGATAAAAAGTTCGGATGAAGTGTAAGCGTTGCTGAACCATTACTATTATTTATTAATGTATAAGCATTAGGTGCATTTGAAACAGACCATGTTAATACATCACCGGCATTTTGATCATGTGCAGTTAATGGGATATTCACTACGTCATTTTCATTCATGGTATAATTTCCAATCGCATCAATTGCTGGCAGGTAATTATTGTTTACAGTTAAAGTAAACGTGGTATTATCTGTTCCGCCATGCGAGTCATTAACAACTATTTGTTGATTGCTATAAACACCCATATCTGATTGAGCAGGGTTTAATACCAGCGATTCACCGTTGCCGTTACTTACTAAACTTGCAAATGGAGGCAAACTGCCGGTATAAGATAATACATCACCATCTGCATCCGTTGCGCTTACATTAATTGTAGTGGTTGAACCAAATGGTACTGAGATTGCATTTAATTTAGTTATTACCGGAGCATTATTTTGTGTTGTTGCTGATGCTGTTGATGCAGAGCTTGTAGTTCCTCCAACGCCCGTAGTCACTATTTTGTAATAATGAATGAGATTGGCGTTAAGACCTGTATCAGAATAAGAAGTAATATTACTTGCAACAGTAGCCAAAGCAATATAATTTGAATTACCACCTATCGACCTTGACAACTGGTAACCAGTAGCGCCAGAAACACTGTTCCATGTTAGTGAAATTTGTGAAGCAGATGTTGCCGTTGCTTTAAAGTTGCCCGGAGTGGCAGGCGGTGCAGGTAAGGCAAGTGTGGTTGCAGAAGGAATAGCTCCAATACTTGCCCGGAACAATGCAGATGCAGGAATTGTTACATAGCTGGATGTGCCGGGAACCTGATAAGTTATTGACATATTAGCGCCGCCACCCTGCTGGAAAAACTCAACAGTAATTGGATAGGTGCCTATTGCTATTGAAATAGAACTGCTCGTTTTTGTAGTAGAGCCATGTAACCCATCATTGTTAACTGTAGGTGTTCCGCTTGCCGTATTTGAATTAAACCACAATGCGCTTCCATCATCTGACGTAGTTCCGAATGAATAAGAACCTGCTTTTGTAATCTTTAAGTATCCATGCCATACAAAGCCATAATCTGTAGATTGTGTGGCAACACTTAAATCTGTGGTTGTAGAAAACCCTGTTTTCGATGGAGTTAATGTTGTAAAGTCTGGAAGCACAGACCATGTACCTTTATAAAAATAGTAATTCAAGCCATTTGTTGAACTTGCAGTAGTATCCTGTTTGCTTAAACCTGAATTGCCGTATTGATTCACAGCCTGAACTTTATAATAATACGTTGTAGACGGAGATAAAGCAGAGTCATTATAGGTAGTAGTATTCGCTCCAACTGTGCCTGCAATATTATAGGTACCGTTAGCACTGGTTGAGCGATACACTTCAAATCCTGTTTCATTATTGCTGTTATCGTGCCAGTTAATTTTTATCTTATCAAAGCTCAGTGCTGTTGCTGTAACAGTATTTGGTACAGCCGGTACAGAACCTGCATTAACGTAAGTGCCAACAAAATATTTGTTATCAATAGTATGCTGAGTTGTATTTCCAAACAGTGCTACACTTGCCCATGATACAGACATATTAGCTCCGCCGCCTGCCTGGAAGAATTCAATACAAATTGGATAAATACCTGCAGTTAATGTAATTGCACTGCCTGCTTTTGTTGTAGAACCATGTAGACCATCATTATTAACAGTGGGTGTGCCTGTAGGTGTATAAGAATTAAACCATAATGCACTTCCATCATCAGAAGTTGTTGCAAAAGTATAGGTACCATTTACAGGTACCTGTATGTATCCCTGCCATAAGAAACCATAATTTGAGCTTTGAGTCGCTACTGTAATATCTGTATTTGAAGAAATGCCTGTTTTAACCGGCGTTAATGTTGAAAAGTTGGGCAGTACACTCCATGCTGCCGAAGTAGTATAATAACTGTATTTCAAACCGCCAAGAATAGGTTCTGCTGTAATCTGGTTGCTGGCGCCGGAAGCGTTACTGCTTCCATCAACAGCTGTTACATAAATAGCATAAGGCTGGCTTTGAACAAGCCCTGATAATACAAAGCTTGTTTGTTGGGTAACATTTGAAAGCGAACCATTAACATAAATATTATAGTGATCAACACCTACATTATCACTTGAAGCATCCCATGCTATTGAAATAGTAGAAGGTGTTGTGAAAGTTGACCTGAGATTTCCCGGATTTGAAGGAGCAGAAGTATCTGAAGAAGTTGTTGTACTCGCTTCATTTGATAAAGGTGCTGCGCCCGTAGAATCTACTGCACGGATGGCATAAAAATATTTTGTTTTTGGAGAAAGATTCGAATCAATATAACTATTTATTGAAGGAGAAACTTGTCCAACAAAGGAATAAGTGCCGCTGCTTGTGCCTCTGTAAATTTCAAAAGCAGTCGGAGAATTGGATTGCTGTGCAGGACTGCTCCAGCCAAGTTGCACCTGTGTATTAGACAGTGCATTTGCAATTAAACTTTTTACAGCAGTCGGTGCATTAGGTCCTTTGGCATCAATAACTTTAAATGCCTGTGAAAAATCACTTGAGCAGCTAAAAGGCTGATTTGCTGCAACCACATAGTAACCTGGCTGTGTTGCCTCATAAGTGGCATCAGTGCTTAGTACATTATTAGAACCTACTTTCTTCCATACATAACCAGTATAAGTTCCGTTTCCGGATACTTCAAGATCTACATAATTTTTTCCGTCAGCTCCGGGAATTACCTGGCTCATTAAACCAACGGTTTCAATAGGAGGAGTTGGTGTGGAAGCCTGAACAGTAATATTTACAGGTGTTCTTGACCAGTCTGACCAAATTCCGTTTCTTTCAACACGTGCATAATAAGTTCCGGTCTGCGTTACTTGTATAGAGTTAGAAGTAGCGTTTGGAATAATGTCGTCATTTCGTTTCCATTGATAAGCCTGGTAAGCCGGTGTCACACCAATAGTCACATTAATATTATCGCCGGGACAAAACTGTGTACGTCCGAATAATGTCCATGGGTTAGCGCTATAAGCTCTTAAAAGAAATGGCCAGAAATCAGTTAATTTCCAGGTGGAATCCCATGTGTTATGACCCAATGTAGTAAACTCAGTGTAACTGTAGTTGGCACCTGCTGCAAGATATGTGTCTCTTATCTGGCGTGCTGTATAAGCAGTCGGCGCTGCATCCTGACCTCCCTGTACATTCCAAAGCGGTAAAAATTTCAATTTGTTTATCCAATCCTGGGTTGTGAAATTAAAAGATGCCGCAGACATTGGTATACCGGACGCAGTGTATTCCGGATGTTCATGCATCATTCCCCATGTACCATCACCTCCTCCTGAAAGTCCATTGTAACTAACAGCAAACGGATCAAGTTTGTTGTTGGCAATCATGTAATTAATAATTTCAACAATTAGCTGGTATTGACCGCTTGACCAGAAACCGGGTGCGGGGCTCTGCATGAAAAGTATATAACCATCAAAGGTTCCATTATCTACTGCTTTCTGGAATACATCTCCGCCATGGTAAAGTTGATATTCATTATCATAAATAGTTCCTGCTTCTCCAATTCCATGAAAGAAAACGAGCATAGGGTATTTCTTGCCATCATTTGCCGTTGGATTATACGTTTTGGGGAAATGCAGTCTGAATGCACTTCCTTTATAGATATAACATTTATACTCGCTAGTATTCCAGCTAAGACGCGGGGTACGCACCCATTTGCCTATTTGCCCATACGTAGGTTGCGCAGGAGGGTTGTTTGAATCATAATTTACAATCGGATCATTTGGATTTAAAACTGATTGACCAAATGAGCTGGTAAACAAGATGCAAGCGAGAAGACATAAAATGTAAACCTTTCTCATAATTATTTATATATTTTAGATTCGATTACCAAGTCAGGAATTTTAGTTTTGGTAATAAAGTATAAAAATATTCAGGGTTGCAGAATCTCTTCCCCTCAACTTGGTAAAAGATTAAATTTTGTTAGTGAATGAAACAAAACAGATAGTGATGTAAAAATTAAAACTGTGAAAATTGAGCTTCTGAAACCTGTTATTTTCAGGTTTCTTTTAGTCTTGTTTCATTACGGGAACTTTTTTTCTCTTTATGGTCTGAAAGCCTTAAAACGATTACAGACTTTGCATCCTGCTCATATGGATTAACCGTTGGAAAGTTTACCCGCAAATTATCATCCTGGTAAATAATCATTTCACCATACAAAAACATTTAGTTTTGAACTTATAAAGCGGGTTATGTATGATGATGCTTTTTTAGAAAAAAAATTGCAGGAAAGGGCAAATAAGAATGCATTCCGCCAATTAAAATTGCCGGGCAATAGAATTGATTTTTGTTCAAACGATTATTTAGGCATTGTACATAATAATCTTTTAAAGAATAATATTAATGCGCATCTAAAGAACGGTTCAACCGGCTCAAGATTACTGGCAGGCAATTATGCATTGATTGAAGAAACGGAACAGCAAATCGCAAACTTTCACCAGACGGAAGCAGCTCTTATTTTTAATTCCGGTTATGATGCAAATATTGGCGTAGTAAGCTGTGTTCCTCAGAAGGGTGATATTATTTTATACGACCAGCTTTGTCATGCTTCTATTAGAGATGGTATACGATTATCATTTGCTCAAAGTTTTTCATTTGCTCATAATGATGTTAATGACCTTGAAAAAAGATTACAAATTGTAGCCGGATCATCGAATAATATATTTATTGTAACAGAAACCGTGTTTAGTATGGATGGAGATTTTTGCGATTTGAAAAGCATAATTTACCTCTCTAAAAAGTATAATGCACATCTTATAATTGATGAGGCGCATGCAACAGGTGTAATTGGTGAAAAAGGCGAAGGGTTGGTTCAGAAAGAAAATGTGCCGGACGAAATTTTTTGCAGAATTCATACGTATGGTAAAGCCTGCGGTGTTCATGGCGCTTCTGTACTCGGTTCACAAAATCTAAAAGCATATCTCATCAATTTTGCCCGCAGTTTTATTTATACAACCGCTTTGCCCGAACATGCAGTGGCGGCTATTAGCGCATCGTATAAAACATTTCCTTTTTTAAATAAAGAAAGAAGGCATTTGCATGAGCTAATTAGTTGCTTTCAGAAATCACATTTAAAGTTTGAAAAATTAGTTTCAGAGACACCCATACAAATTGTAATTATTCCGGGCAATGAATTGGTGAAACAAATTGCAGAACAATTGCAAAGCGCAAATCTTGATGTAAGAGCCATTTTATATCCAACCGTGCCCGCTGGCAAAGAACGTTTGCGCATCGTGTTGCATTCGTTCAATACTATAGAGCAACTGCAAACACTCATCAAAAATTTATCGTAGTTGAAAGAAGCTTTACCAAAAGAATTATTAGATAAGCTCGAAGATGTTGAAGGATTCAACAGGAAGAACTTTGTTCATGCTCACGAAACTTTGCCTGCAACATCCATACGTTTTAATATCGAAAAACTTAATCGTTTCGCATCGGAAGAAGTAACACATCCTGATTTTATTTTAGAAGAAAAAGTTCCGTGGTGTGAATATGGCTTTTATTTAGAAGAGCGACCATCGTTTACGCTTGACCCGCTATTGCATGCAGGCGCTTATTATGTGCAGGAAGCCAGCAGTATGTTTTTATTTGAAGTTTTAAAACAAACCTGCAATGACAACAATAAAAAAGTTTTGGATTTGTGTGCTGCACCAGGCGGCAAAAGCAGTTTACTTGCATCGTATTTTAAAAACAGCTTAATTGTCAGCAACGAAATAATAAAACAGCGCGCAAATATTTTATATGAAAATCTCACAAAATGGGGCACTCCAAATATTATTATTACTAATAATAATGCTGCAGATTTTCAACGCCTCGAAAATTATTTTGATGTAATTGTTGTTGATGCGCCCTGCAGCGGAAGCGGCCTGTTTAGAAAAGATGAAAATGCAATTGAAGAATGGAGCGAAGAAAATGTAAACCTCTGTAGCCAGCGCCAACAGCGCATTTTAACCAATGTGTATTCTGCTTTAAAACAGGATGGCATTTTAATTTACTCAACCTGTTCTTACTCTAAAGAAGAAGATGAAAATATTTTGGACTGGCTGAAAAATAATTTTGATGTTGATACCATTCAATTAAAATTAAAAGATGAGTGGAAAGAAATTGTTGAAACGCAATCATCAAAACATAAAGCATTTGGTTATCGCTTTTGGCCCGATAAAATAAAAGGAGAAGGTTTTTTTATTGCAGCCTTTAAAAAAAATGACGGTAGTTTTTTCAATATAAAACAAGGGAAAAATCTTTTAGATAAAACACCGGTTAAACAACTTGCTGTTGCTTCAAGTTATATTGAAAATGATGATTGGTTTTTCTTTAATCATGGGCAAAACATAAAAGTGATTAATAATAAATGGAAGGATGATGTTTCACTGCTTTCGAAAAATTTATTCATTCGAAAGGCAGCAATAAATCTTGGTGAAATAATACGCGATGAACTTATTCCGCATCATGAACTGGCTTTAAGTACAATTATTAAAAGCACTATTCAAAAAGCAGAACTTAATAAACAAGAAGCGCTGCAATATTTACGTAAACGCGACATATATTTTGAAAGTAATCAAAAAGGCTGGACATTATCCACATATAACAATTACCCGCTGGGCTGGTTAAAATTTTTGCACAATCGTGTTAATAATTATTATCCCACTAATTGGCGCATTCTTAAAGATTAAATTTGACGCACAACTTTTATCTATGCAAAAACTTCTTCGGTTAACAGCATGTATCTTTTTTGTTTTTATGGTGAAGCATGCATCTTCACAAGGCAATTATATCAGGCACACATTAAAAACGGGTGAGACTTTATCTGCGCTGGCCAAACAATACAATACAAATGTTGGTGATATTATGCGCATGAACGGGATGCACGCCGATAGCAAACTTGTATATGGCTCAGTAATAAAAATTCCTTCAACAAAAGCAAATGCTGTTTCGGCTAAAACAAATACAACAAAAACACAGGAAACGCAAACTATAAAGCAAGATGTTGTTGCATCAACATCAAATAATATAATTAAGCATACTGTGGTGAAAGGCGAAACTTTATACAGTATCAGCAAAAAATACAATGTTTCAATTGAGCAGTTGAAAGCATGGAATCATCTTACAGACAATGGCGTAGATCTGGGAAGCAGTTTAATAGTTGGGAACACAACTGTTGCAAGTGCACCTTCAGATACAAAACGCCAAAGAGTTGAAACAATTCAGCAAGTTCAGCAAACAACAACTCAGCCGCAACAGGAGAAAACATTTACGAGCAATGTTGCCGAACAAACAAAAACTGACAATGCAGTAATAAAAACAAATGATGTGTCTTCAACTAATCAATCTGCTGCAAGTGAAAAAAATAATGTAATATCAAATACTTCTTTTGCTCAAAATGGTCCTGGTTATTTTGAAGACCAGTTTAACACAAAAGGCAAACACAAAAAGCATGTTTCAGGTGTAAGCAAAACTTTTAAAACAGCCAGCGGCTGGAATGATGGCAAATATTATATTCTTGCAGATAATATTAACCCAGGAACGATTGTAAAACTTACTGCAGATAACGGTAAATCTGTTTATGCGAAAGTGCTCTGGAATATGAGTGATTTAAAAGAAGGCAACGATGTTGATTTTCGTGTGAGTAATGCAACTGCTGCAGCTTTAAATGAAAACAATCCATCTTTCAATCTTACGGTTAATTATTAATCTTATCTCTGATAACGCAGGGTAAATTCAAACTAAAATTTTATAATGATACGCTGGGGAATCTTAGGATGTGGACGCATTGCAAGAAAATTTGCAAGTGATTTAAAGCTTGTAAAAAACGCTGAACTGATTGCATGCGGTGCACGCAATAAACAATCTGCAGATGAATTTGCAAAAGAATTTTCAGTTAAGCATGCACATTACAGTTATGATGAGTTGGTAAAAAATAATGAAGTGGATGTTATTTATGTAGCAACACCGCACAGCCATCATCGTGAACATACATTGTTGTGCATAGAAAACAATAAAGCAGTTTTGTGTGAAAAAGCTTTTGCTATTAATTACGAGCAGGCGGAGGAAATGATTAATGCAGCGCGTAACAAAAAAGTTTTTTTAATGGAAGCTGTGTGGACGAAATTTCTTTCGCCATTTAATACAATAAAAAAAATGATTGATGATGGCATGCTGGGCGAAATAAAAAGCATGCAATTAGATTTTGGTTTTCGCCCGCCTGAAAAAGATGCACCGCAAAGAATTTATGATCCTGAACTGGGCGGGGGCACCTTGCTTGATATTGGAATTTATAATGTGTTTACTGTTTTATTTTTTTTAGGTAAACCGGATAATATTGAAGCAACGATGACACCTGCTTATACCGGAGTTGATGCGCAATGTGCTGCAACATTTACTTATAATAACGGAGCCATTGCACAATTGTTTTCTACTTTTCTTTCAGACACATCAACCGAACTTGACATATTTGGAACAAAGGGAAGAGTGCGTTTAACTGCACGTTATTACACACCATTTACAACAATTGAATATTATACAGGCAAGCCCGATACAAAACAAATAATACCTGTTAATGAAAAAGAAGAAGGCTGGGGTTACGAACATGAAGCGCGGCATGTATGTGAGTGTTTGGAGAAAGGATTAACTGAAAGCCCTGTAATGACGCATGCCGATACTTTATTATTAATGGAGACATTAGATAAAGTGCGCAGTAAAGCAGGCATCAGATATTCCGTTGACTAATTTTTTGGTTTATATAATGATTTTTATTTTAACTTACCGGCGAAACATATCAATATGAGATCAGCAAAAAAAACAGTTAGCGTATTCCTGTTCCTCGCTGCCGGCGTTGTTATAAGCGTTGCAGCAACAAAGCCAGCTACATCAGGCACAACTACATCAATTACAAAAAATGATACAGGTTTTTTTAAAAACCTGCAGGTGTTACCAAAAGATATAAGCAAAGACAGTCTTGATGAAATAATGGATGGATTTAAAGCAGCATTAGGTGTAAAGTGCAGCTTTTGCCACGCATTTGATACGAGTACAAAGCGAATGAATTTTGCAAGTGATGCTAAAGAAGAAAAAGGCGTTGCGCGTTATATGCTGAAAATGACTGCAGGTATTAATGCCACCTATTTTAATTTTGAAAAATCAACAAGACCAGATACAATTAATGTAGTGAGATGTATTACCTGTCATCATGGTAGCCCGCATCCTAATGAAATGAATAATGGCGGAGATGAAGAACATCATGATATGCAACAACAGCCGCCACATGATTCAACGGCGCCGCATCAATAAAAATAAAAAAATTAAGGCAGCGATTAGGCTGCTTTTTTTATTAATGGTAATGATAGTTTAATGTTTCAAAGTTTCAGCGTTCCAAAGTTTTAATGTTTCAGTGTTGCAGGTATCACCAATTATGATTCACCATTCACGTTTGACGATTCACCATTCACCCGCTAAAACTGAAGTATAAAAGCGGTGCCTTCGTTTTTTACACTTTGCACATGAATGTTTCCTTTGTGCAGCATCATTAT
>Ga0157372_10009787_pt1 | contig 10194 bp, 9 predicted proteins | sample C55metaG_FD_115307 | JGI IMG/M metagenome (GOLD analysis project Ga0157372, IMG submission 115307) | Corn rhizosphere microbial communities from Kellogg Biological Station, Michigan, USA - C5-5 metaG | ecosystem: Host-associated > Plants > Roots > Rhizosphere > Soil | place: USA: Michigan...
ATCTGCATCAGCCATACCGGAAAAAACTGATTCCGTTCCTCCCGCGCGTGATTGCGGCTGCGGAAAAAGCGGGCGCGCTTGGCGCCTTTCTCAGCGGCAGCGGATCGACAATTACGGCCGTGACGCTTCGTTCTCCGACGAAAATAGCAGCTGCCATGAAACGCGCTGCCGGATCGACATCGGCGCACGCGGTCATCACACACGCCGATAATCGCGGCGCCCGCATTATCCGATCACCGATCACCGATTACTGATCCCCGCTTCACATGGGCCGACGGCTTGAAAATCTGGAACAATTCGGCATCGACGTGGTTCTCGAGCGTCGTCATGGGATTCGCGCTTCCGTTCTGCGCGGAATTCTTCACGCCTTGTCGTTCATTTACGAACGCCTCGTTCAGCTTCGTCTCTACTGTTACAGGAAACGAATTCTACGCGAGCGACCGCTCGGTTGTCTCGTTATCAGCGTCGGCAACCTCACGGTGGGCGGCACGGGTAAGACGCCAATTGTGGAAAAGTTCGCGCGCGCCTTGCAGGCGGGTGGCCGGCGTGTTGCCATTCTGAGCCGCGGCTACAAGAGCATTCCGCGCAAACGAAGCTGGCTGGACCGACTGCGCAGAAGGATGGTCGAACCGCCAAGAATTGTGTCCGACGGCAAGTCGCTGCTGCTCGATTCACGGACGGCCGGCGACGAGCCTTACATGTTGGCGCATAATTTGAAGGACGTGGTCGTGCTCGTCGATAAAGATCGAGTGAAGAGTGGTCTCCTTGCCATCGACAAATGGAAAGTCGATACGCTTCTCCTCGACGACGGTTTGCAATATCTCCATCTCAAACACCGCCTGGACATTGTGCTGGTGGACCGGCAGGCGCCCTTTGGCAATGAATTCCTCCTCCCGCGCGGCACGTTGCGCGAGGCGCCGCGAAATCTCCGGCGCGCCAGCTATGTCTTTATCACAAAGACTACGGGAGAGCCTAATGACGCCCTCATCCGACGGATCCGGCGTTACAACCGCACCGCCGAGATTATCGAGTGCGCGCATAAGCCGCTATATCTTCAGAATGTTTTCACTGGCGAACGGTTGCCGCTCGAGAGCCTGCGCGACGCATTCATCGGCTCGATTTGCGGCATCGCTGTGCCCGAAAGTTTCGAAGGCGCTTTAAAACATCTTGGCGCGCACGTCGATCTGGCCAAGCGCTACATCGACCATCACTACTATACCGAAGCGGAGCTAACTACGTTCATCCATCGTTGTATTCGCCGCGATCTGGCGATGATCGTTACCACCGAGAAAGATGCCGTGCGCATGCCGTATTTGCCCGGAGCAGAGGTGAAGGTGCCGATTTGTTTTTTGCGCGTAGAGATCGAAATCCTGAGCGGCCACGAAAGCTGGGAGCATTGTGTCGCTCGAATCTGCAAACCGCAGCCCATGCTCTCGCCCGAGCGTTTTTTCGCCTGATTGTTTGTCATTCCGAGCGAAGTCGAGGAATCTCTTGTTGCCATGCCTAATAAAGCCGAACTGGTCGTGGAAGACCGCAAGATTCAGGTGTCGAACCTGGACAAGGTGCTTTATCCGAAGGTCGGATTCACCAAAGGCCAAGTGATCGACTACTACATCCGCATCGCACCCGTGCTGCTGACGCATCTCAAAGATCGGCCGCTTACCATGAAGCGCTATCCCGACGGCGTGGAAGGCGAGTTCTTCTACGAAAAGAATTGCCCGTCCCATCGGCCGAAGTGGGTGAAGACTGCAAAAGTGTGGAGCGAAGGCAACAATCGCATGATGAACTACTGCCTCGCGCAGGATTTGCCCACCCTGGTCTGGGCGGCCAACCTCGCCGATCTCGAATTGCATACGTCGCTCTCACGCAAGAACAACATCAAACGTCCCACCATGATGGTGTTTGATCTCGATCCCGGCGTGCCGGCCGACATTGTGCAATGCTGCCAGGTCGGGCTTTGGCTGCGCGATCTGTTGGGCAGAATGAAATTGAAATCGTTCGTGAAGACCAGTGGCTCAAAAGGTCTGCAAGTTTACGTGCCACTCAACACGGCTGTGACCTACGATCAGACGAAAGATTTGTCGCGCGCGCTGGCTCAGTATCTCGAAGGCGAACATTCCGATTTTGTCACGTCGAACATGTCGAAGTCCGTGCGGAAAGGAAAAGTGTTCGTCGATTGGAGCCAGAACGACGAACACAAGACCACCATCTGCGTCTATTCACTCCGCGCCAGGGAAGAGCCGACCGTTTCCACTCCGGTAGCCTGGAACGAAGTTGCAAACTGCCTGAAAAAGAAAAAAGCCGATCTCTTGAAATTCCGCTCGGATCAAGCGCTAGCCCGCGTCGGAAAATTTGGCGATCTCTTCGAGTCAGTCGAAAAGCTGAAGCAAAAATTGCCGAAGAAATGGAAGCTTTGATCGGGACAGGCTCAGTTTAGAGGCTCATGAGCGCGAACGGCGCTCGCCGAGGTGAAGTTTTGCGCGAGTGGCTTTACATTTTCTGGCCAAACCATAGCTACTATGATGAAACCTTTCCGTGAAGCCGAAGCGCTCTTTGCCGCGTTACGGGAATCGGCCAAACCAGAGGCAGTCGCCGCTATCGAAAGGCTCATCACCGAGGCCCCGGACCGTGCGCTTTGCCGCATTAATGCTCTCGCCTTTACCGCCGAGCATAAGCTCAACGAGGAGGATGTGATTGCCGCATTTTTGCACGCCGCCCAGCTCGGTATCTTCGACCTATCGTGGAACATTCTCTGTCCCGGTTGCGGTGGCGTCCTCAATTCGGGCACGACGCTGAAGACCGTAAATCAGGCCGACTATAGCTGCGCTCTTTGCGCGGCCGCCTACGAGCCGACGCTCGACGAGATGGTGGAGGTCACTTTTACCATCAGCCCGCGGGTGCGGAAGATTGCGGCGCACGATCCGCAGACGTTGCCGTGGATCGAATACTTCAGGCAGTTGTTTTGGAGCTCGGGCGTTGATTTGCCGAATGACGATAAGTTGGCAAACCTGATCAAGGAAATCACGCTGCAAACCGTCGAACTTCCGCCGGGTGAAAAAGTGGAGCTCTCGCTCCAGGCACCCGAAGAATTTTTGATCGTGTTCGATCCGGTCGCCCACATGTCGCAGTTCATCGATGTGAAGGGTGAGCCGACGCGCGAACAGCAGTCACTCGCCTTTGTCATGACCAAAGACCATGCTCCCACTGGCACGCTCGAGATGCGGCCCGGTCCTTTGCGCATTTTTCTGGAGAATCGCTCCGCGTCGCGGACCCTGCCCGGCATTTGGATCGCTGGCGATAAACTTCATGATCTCCTCGGCAGGCGGCGCGCGTTCCTGACTGCGAAGCGACTTCTGACCAATCAAACCTTCCGCGACATTTATCGTACCGATACGCTCGCAGTAGATCAGCGGCTCAAGATCACGAGCCTCACGTTCCTGTTTACCGATCTCAAAGGCTCAACGGAACTTTACGAGCGAGTGGGCGATTTGGCTGCCTTCGATCTGGTGCGCGCGCATTTTCGTGTTTTAAACAAGATCGTGGCGGAGCAAAAAGGAGCCGTTGTCAAGACGATTGGTGATGCAGTGATGGCGACCTTTCCAACTCCAGACCGGGCGATGGCTGCCGCGTTCAAAATGCGAGAAGCGGTGAAAGATCTAAATGGCGATTTGCTTCTCAAGATCGGTATCCACACCGGACCTTGTCTGGCGGTTTCGCTCAACGATCGACAGGACTACTTCGGACAGACCGTTAACATCGCGGCGCGCGTTCAAGGCCTTGCGACGTCGCGTTCCATCTTCGCAACGAGAGAGGTGGTTGCTGACAGCGAATCTTGCAGACTCCTGAAGGAAAATCGTATCGCCGCGACGCCTCAGACGCGTTCCCTCCGCGGTATCGCCAATCAATTCGAGATTTTCGAAATACCATGAAAATTTCGACGAAAAATTCCGGTTGATATAAAAGTTTGTTGACATGCGCAAAGTGAATCTCAAAGAAATCCCGGAGCAGGAGCGAAAGTCGCCGAAGGGAAAGTTTGGCCGGGGATCGAAGAATATCTCGATTGCTCTCGGGCGCCAGCCGGAGTCGCTCGATCTCTCCAAGCGACATCCGTTCGATCTTGCGCTGGTGCGAATTCCCAAGGGTAAGTTCCTTTGCCCGTATCATGCGCACGCGGCTGAATCGGAGCTTTATCTCGTCATTTCTGGACGCGGCAGCGTTCGGGACAAGCATGGGACTACTGAAGTCGAACCGGGCGACGCGTTTTTCTTTCAGCCGGGTGAAGCGCACCAGCTTTGGAATTCGGGTGACGAGGACTTTGTTTACTACGTGATCGCTGATAACCCACGAAGCGGCGGTGCAACCGGTGACTCCTGTTATTACCCCGACAGCGGCAAATGGGCGGTCACAACAGACGGAACGGAAGAGATAATAGTGAAGGGGCAGGAGACCGATTATTTCGATGGCGAAGAATAACTTTTGTTTCTGTCGGGGCAGCCGTGTCGGTTGCGCCCCGGAGAATGCACGCGACACGCTCGCCAGTAGGGCAAGTTAAGGATGCGTAAAGTAAATCTAAACGAGATTGAAGAGGAGCCGTGGCAGTCGACCGGCGGGAAATACGCCGTACCGTTCAAAGGAATTTCGGAAGCACTCGGGCGCGAACCGGCTTCGCTCGATTTGGCCAAGCGACATCCATTCGATTTGGAATGGAACCGGGTGCCTCCCGGGAAATGCAATTACCCGTACCACGCGCACTCAGCGCAATGGGAACTTTATTTGGTTGTTTCCGGTAAGGGAAACGTTCGTCACAAAGATGGCACAACCGAGGTCGTTCCTGGTGATGCCTTTATTTTTGGTCCTGATGATCCGCACCAGCTCAGTAATTCGGGGACCGAAGATTTCATATTCTATGTGATTGCAGATAATCCAATCGGCGAATCGTCTTACGAGCCGGATAGCGGCAAATGGAAAGTGAATAAGTCATCAGCGGCGGACCGCGTCGTGCTGAAGGGAAAAGAGACCGATTGGTTCGATTGCGAGGAATAGGGTATCCTGCGATCCCGCGTGCTCTTCGTTTAAGGTCAAATCATGGATTCAAACAAATCGCCGACAGATTTTCCGTACAAGACCTTTCTCAACATCTTGCACGGACCGCTTGAACCAATCGATGTGCAGAAACTGGCCGATGCCTGCACGGACAAGTGGTACAACCAGACGCTTTGCAAAGTAAACGATTCTGTCGTCAGGCTGGCCGTGATTCAGGGCGAATACCACTGGCACGAACACAAAGATATTGATGAATTCTTTTTTGTTCTCGACGGACATTTCCTGATCGATCTCGAAGATCGCACTATTGATCTGGCGCCGAACCAGGGCTTTGTCGTGCCGAAAGGTGTGCGCCATCGCACACTTGCGCCTGAACGAACCGTGATCTTAATGGTCGAACGCGCGGACATTATTCCGACTGGCGACTAAACGCGCCGAGAGGCAGGTGAAAATAATTTCCGGTGGGCAAACGGGTGTCGATCGCGCGGCGCTCGATGTCGCGCTGAAAAATGGAATCGATTGTGGCGGATCGTGCCCAACCGGGCGACTCGATGAGTTAGGAAGGATTCCCGATCGTTATCCGGTCAAGGAATTGGAACAGGGTGGATTCACCGAGCGTACTTTACGGAACGTAAAAGATTCTGATGGAACCGTCATTATTTACTCCCGCAACTTGGGTGGCGGGACCGAACAAACGGTTCGCTTCTGTGTCGAGCAACAACGGCCACACGAACTCATCGACGCGTCAAGGATTTCCACCGAAATAGCCGCGAGATCGATTGTCGATTTTGTCGGTAAGCACAAGATCGACGTTCTTAACGTGGCCGGCCCGCGCCAAAGCGAATGGCCGGCGGGATATGATTATGCATTTCGCGCGCTCGAGACCTTTCTGGCGCGTTGCAGCCACCGCCCTATGGGCAGTCGGAAACGAGACTAGGTGACGGCTCACTGAGCCGTGGCTACAGCCTCACTCGTAGCGCAGCGCTTTGACCGGATCGAGGCGTGCCGCAAAGTAAGCAGGAATTAAAGCGGCAAAGGAGCAGATAAAAAACGCGCTGATGCAGATGATGGCAACGTCCTTTGGGATCACTTCGGCCGGGATCGACGAAAATTGATAGACCTCGCGCGGAAAAATCTCGATGTGCAAGGTCGATGCGAGCCAATGGCTGAATTCGTTGCGGTAACGGATCAACGTCATCCCGAGCGCAAGGCCCGTGATTGTCCCGAAAAGGCCGACGACTGTCCCCTGGCCGAGAAAAACCCAGATGATTTGGGCAATGCTGGCGCCGAGCGCTTTGATAATTCCGATCTCGCGCCGCTTTTGCACCGTCACGGTGATGAGGGTACTCATGATTCCAAACGCCGCCACGACCACGATGAAGAACAGGAGGAAAAACATCACCGTCCGCTCGAGCCGCACTGCCTCGAAAAATTGACGGTTCATGTCGATCCAGGTCTGGGCGTATTCGGGCGGCTCGAGGAATTGTTGAATCGCCTGTTTTACCCGCTCGGCACCGTACGGGTTGTCGGTTTTGATTGTAATGCCGTGCAAGGCGTCCCCCAGACCGTATAACTCCTGGCCGACGTAGACCGGCACGAGCAGAAATTCAGAGTCGTGCAGATAGTGACCGGTCTCAAAGATGCCAGTAACGGTCAGTTCTTTTGGCAGGATTACGTCGCGCAATTGGTCGATCGCCTGTTTTTCCCCCTCCCCTTTCGCGTTCTCCAGTTTTTTGATGGAGTCCAGGATCTCCCCGAGATTTCCCGGTGAATAGATCGTCAATTTGTCGCCGACGTTAATCTGCAATTTTCGCGCCAGCTCAACTCCAAGCACGGCCGAGTCGCCTTCCAGATCGAGCTTGCCGAACTTGATGAATTTGTGCAGCGGAATCACTTTCTCTTCTTCCACAGGATCAACCCCGCGCATGAGCGGCGCGAGCCGCCGGTTCTGAAATTCCACAATCACCGGTCCCTGGATGTAGGGAGCGGTCGCGACCACGCCCTGGGTGTTGTCGATTTTGGTTTTGAGCGTTCGCCAGTCGCGCAACACGTCTTGTGTGGTGACCAGAATGTGCGCGTCAAAATCGATCACTTTCTGGCGCAGCTCGCGGTCGAACCCGGTCATGACCGAAATGACGAGAATCAACACGGTCACACCGAGCATCACACCGAGCACCGAAATCAACGTGATGATTGAGAGAAACGTGCGCTTCGGTTTCAAATAGCGCAGCGCCAGAAAAAGACTAAACGGCAGCTTCAAATCGCTCTTAGCGTGGCGGCAAACTGACTGGGATTCAACCGCGGAGTCTACGCCAATCACAGCGTCGCGCTTTCCGGGAAGCATAGGCTGCCAGCCTGTCCTTTTCCGCAGCTTGCCGAAAAGTGTTATGCCTTTATTTCAGCGCATGGGCTTTTAGTTCTTCCAGGGTGACGAATTCGAGCGCGGAGGAATGAGTTGCTTCAAGATCGACCGGGGCCGCGCGATTATGATCCAGCGCGCTTTTCCAGCGCGTGACGCAGACACACCATTTGTCGCCCGGCTCCAGCCCTCGGAACCCCCATTCCGGCCTTGGCGTAACCAGATCGTTCCCGTCGAGCACGGAGAAATCAAGAAACTCGCGTGTGACTTTCACGCAAACCGTGTGCAGCCCAACGTCTTCCGGACCGGTGCGGCAAAAACCGTCGCGGTAAAATCCGGTCACCGGATCGCGACAGCAACATTTCAATTCCGTTCCAAGAACATTCGTCGGCATGAAACAAGATTACGGTTTAATATCCGGAAAACTTTAGCAAGAGAGGAAACAATGCCAATCCGCGCCAAATATGTTCACACCAATCTGATTGCCAGAGATTGGAAAAGGCTGGTCCAATTTTATTCCGACTTGTTCGGATGCATTCCCAAAGGCTCGGAACGCGACATGTCGGGCGCCTGGCTCGATCAAGTGACTTCGCTTCGGAACGCGCATCTTCGCGGCGTTCATCTCTCTCTGCCCGGGTACGGCGACGATGTCCCGACGCTTGAGATTTTCAGCTACCGCCAATTGGTTGAAGGCAAGATGCCCAACTGCAAACCAGTGCGGGTTTGCCCATATCGCGTTTGCGGTCGACGATGTGAACCAGGCGTTGCAAGCGCTGATCGCAGCCGGTGGCGGCGCGGTGGGAGAGATTGCCACAACACAAGTAGATAGTGTTGGCGTCCTTCGCGTCGTCTATGCCAGAGATCCGGAAGGAAATATTATTGAATTACAGAAGTGGAATTGAACCGCAGATCTTTTCTTCCTTGTGTCCAAACGAATCGTTATTGCTTACTGGCTTATTCCGACCGAACCGGCGCGCAGTTTCTTCCAAGGTGTGATCAACGATCTTGCGCGACGATACAACACACCGGTCTTTGAGCCGCACATGACGATCCACGTCGCCTCAGATGGAGTGGAAGCCGAAGAAGTAATTGCGAAAGCCGTTACGGGTTGCCGACTTGCTCAGGCGAAGGTGCTTAAAGTCTGCGAGTCTGGCGAATTTATCAAAACACTCTTTGTGCAATTTGCGCCGGACAGAAAATTGCAGCAACTCAACGAAACGATTCGCGATGCCGCGCAGGATTCGTCCGATTACCAGCTCAACCCGCATTTAAGTCTGCTCTACAAAAAGATGTCGATTCTGGCACGGCGCCAACTGGCCCATTCAATTAAGCTACCGTTTTCAGACGTTACTTTTGAGTCAATTAAGGCTGTCCGCTGCGTTTCGCCGACACGGAGCCGCGCCGATGTAGAAGCGTGGCGCGTTGTCGCGACGAAATCCTTGGGCGAATAGCGGCCTTCATCGGCGCTCACAGAGCGCCGCTAGAGCTCGACAATCCGATAAAGCCTGGACAAAAAGCGATCGCAAGAGAGAAAAAGTGCGAGGCAAGTCCGCTTGATTCCTTATTCAGTTACAACGCTACCACCGTCGGAGTTGACGATTCAACGATTTAATCCTTCAACGCTTCACTGTGGCGAACCCGTTGGCGTCGGGCCCAGCTCGGCAGGGCTGAGGGAGACTGCTGGGGATGGAATTGCGGAAGCTGCCGCGAGTTTGCGTTTGGCTTCGTCGAGCAGTTTTTTTTCTTCCGGATAAATCTTTCCGGCATCAGCGGCGGTAATGTACTCCTTTGCGCCATCGATCTGGCCTGCCTCGGCCAGTAACAACGCCACGTAAACAGCCGCGTGAGGATCGTGTAACTGGTCTAGGGACAATCCTTGGATAATCCCAAGGCCCTCGGCGTTCCGGCCAAGGCGATCAAGGGAATACGCGTAAGTTACGGCGCAGTTCAGTTCGTTTGGCGCGCGATCATACGCCTCTTTGGCCAGATCGTGAGACTCTCTTATATGTTCCTCACTGTTGAGGCCCAGGCGAGCGAGGTCGGCGGTGATCGGCGCCTCGGTAGGAGAGCTTTCGTGCAGGCGTTGGAGAATATCGTAGAGTCTTTCGAGATTGTCGTTTTCGCGATAAAGCCGGCGTAGCGCATCGAGGGCCTCACGGCGCATTGGCGGATTCTTTGCAACGCGCAGCCACAGAAGTTCGGATTCTTTGTCAAGGTTCCATCTCGAAGCGAGCCGCGCGAGTTCAAGCTCGCGCTCCGGCTGCTCGTTTGCTGCTTGTTCGGCCGAGCGCCAAAGTGTTTCGAAATCGGTATGGGCGGTACCGCCATTGCGGGATTGTAATCGCCGCGTGGCAATGGCCTGATAGGCAATGCGCAAATAGTCTGAGCCGCCCCACGACCCGCTACTCGTCCAGCGTTTCAAACGAGACCAGTTTTTTGTGTTCGCGAATACCGCTGCAACCGCGATGGAGACAGGCGGAAAAGCCAGTTCGTCTTTCGAGAGTTTGTCAATCCACTTGATAGCATCCTCAGCGAGACCGTTTTGGTTCATCCAGCTCATAAGCGACGCCAGATCGGAGGGATTGCGCGCGGCAAACGGTTTCACTTTTTCCAACAACGGACGGAACTTCTTCTCGTCGAGTTTTCGATAAAAGGTCAGGCAGAGGAGGTAATCGGCGAATGTGACCTCCTGCGACATTTGGAGTTGTTGCGCGAAGTTATCCGCCGCGGCGAGGTCATTGAGCCACAGCGTCGTTGAGCAGCGCTCGCACCGCGCCGGTGCGCGCGTTGCG
>Ga0157372_10009788_pt1 | contig 10194 bp, 9 predicted proteins | sample C55metaG_FD_115307 | JGI IMG/M metagenome (GOLD analysis project Ga0157372, IMG submission 115307) | Corn rhizosphere microbial communities from Kellogg Biological Station, Michigan, USA - C5-5 metaG | ecosystem: Host-associated > Plants > Roots > Rhizosphere > Soil | place: USA: Michigan...
CGATTGACTTTTAACAGGTAATATCAATTACAATTTATAGAATTTTAGAAATTACAGAATTTTCTGGAGAGAAAAAGCCATGCTGAATTTGTTTCAGCATGGCTTTTTTAATTATCACGTTATATTGTGCTGGGTCAACTCAACCTAACATGATTAAAATGGGTGTCATGGGTAGGTTCTCGAAGCATGGTGGGCAGGGCCTTTATGCGCGACCCTTCGACAAGCTCAGGGTGACCGAGCCTCTTTGTTTAAGCGATTTCCACCTCAGAATCCTGGCATTTTATAACGCCACTTCCCTAATTCACTCCCACAAAAACCTCTACCTCGGCATTATCAGCATTTTGTGACCTTTCTCCATACACATCAAAATCAGCCATATATCTTCTGTCGATATCACTTGTCCAGATCTGGTGCCAGGTTTCCCCTACTGATTGCGGCAGTGCACCTTTGGCAATATAACGGTTATAGTTTCCGGAAGGCACAGTAATACAGATCAGCCCTTCAGGGATATTGTCTTTAGTAGCTACCTTACAACCCAGTACTGCGGTATAAAAGCCATCCTTATCGCTTTCATAATCAGTGTAAACACAATAAATATCATCGCTGACACGGTTCACCACCTGCTGTAAAACATGCTCGCTCATAAACCAGTTCCAGAGCCCGGCAATATCCTTCATCGCCTGGCCGCCCTGGTTTGTGGTGCGCACCGAAATGCCGACCAAAAAGAAACCTTTTATTGTTACTTTATCCATAGCTGGAGCTATTACTATTTGTTATATTGATATATAATTAATTTTTATACAGTTAATTATAATGATTATATAAATTATTAGTTTATAATTATTATTCAACCAACTTCTTCAGTCCCTCAAAAACCCCTTTCCAATTTTGCTCTGAATGCGTTTTGGCTTCCTCATTTTTTACATTATCCTGGGTAATGGTAAGCTCGGTTTCGCCATTATTCTCGGTTAGGTTATAGGTAATATTAGCATAGTTTTCGGGCTTGTCTTCGGTACCGCTCATACTGCTCCAGTAATTATATTTTACAAATGTACCGGGATCAATGTCCAGTATAGTTCCATGGTCTTCATACTTTTTACCATCCCACTCCCCGCTGAATTTTATGGGCTCCCCCACCCTCCAGCTCGATTCAAGATCGGTACCAAAAAAATATTTTTTTACCATAGCAGGATCAGTCAGGCCTTGCCAAACTTTAGCCATCGGGGCTTTAAATTTTACCTGCACATTTACTGTTAATTTTTCCATAACGTAGCTTTATTTAATAGTGGTTGTTTTGCAGTGATCATTTGTTCCTTTATCTTCTTAAAATCCGCGCCGGGAACTTCAAAAAATCCAAACCTGAAGTTGTAACCCCACGCCTTTTTATTGGTGATAAAATCGAGTTCGTCAATCATCGGGGCTATCGGAACTTCGGCACATTCGTAGTAATTTACATTGCGGCGGTATGGGATAAAATCGATAGCCATTTGCTTCTGATAAATATCCTCGTCACGCACCTGGCCAATGGCTGTAAAAGCCTGCAAAGGCTCATTGCCGTTCATCTTTTGTTTAGGCGAATACACCGCCACCCAGTCTCCAACCTCCATACGTTTAAGCGGCGCAAGTTTACCATGATTAGCCTGAATAAATCCCCCGGAAATGCCACGGCCAATGTGATCTTTTGATACTACTATTATCCAATGTTTCATAAGTGTATGGTTTAAATTACCCGCAAAAACACGACCAATAAAAGCCCTGCCCCTGCCATTATGAAACAAAGTAACAACGCACTGGTGACAGCCTTATGTCAGCAGGAAAAAAAGAAAAGAAATTAATTTATTTTTTGGGCGATGGTCGCGGTGATCTCCCGTACACGCTGCAGCAGTGTATCTGGTTTGATGATTTCAGCACGGTCGCCAAAGGTCATATACCAGCGGGCGAAACCTTCTAATGAGATGGTCAAAAAAGTCATTTCAATTTTACTGCCTACAGTTTTCTCAGATACAAAACCGCCATAGTATTTTTGATGGTCAAGATAACTATGGATCTCCTTATCAACTTTTATCACCACCTGCTCAAGCTGCTTTTCGCAAGCCATTTTATCAATATAATCTTTTAGCGTAGGATGCTTACTGTTGATATAACTTTTATCGGTAACCATCAGCTTTTTAATACGGTCGATCCTAAAGTCGCGGTAATCACTGCGCAGGCGGCAGTAAGCTATCAGGTGCCAAAAACTATCCAGAAAAAAAACGCCCACGGGCTCAACTTCCCGTTTGGTATTTTCCTGCGAGTGGGCAGCAAAATAGTCAATGCTCATGATCTTTTTACAGATGATGCAATCCAATATGGTTTGGATATGATCGGCACTTCCGGCACGCTTCTGACTATGACTTTTCAACACTTCTATGCTCCCGTCCAGGTTTTCCAAAGCATCTTTTTCTGATGATTTAAGAATGGCCCGCACCTTGTACATGGCCGATTGGTATTGCGCCATGGTTGAGGTATCGGTAAGCTTTTCAACAAATTTTTCGGCGGTTAAAAAAGCGGTGGCTTCTTCGCGGGTAAACATAACCGGGGGCAGGCGGTAACCATCCATAATGGAGTAGCCAACGCCGGCTTCGCCTATGAGCGGGATACCTGCCTCCTCAAGCGTTTTAATATCGCGATAGACCGTACGCAGGCTAATATTGAACCTATCGGCAATATCACCGGCCTTTACCACCCTGCGTGATTGTAGTTGGATCAAAATGGCTGATATTCGGTCGATGCGGTTCATGGCGTCCAAATTAAATAAAAAACAATTTACCTTTGATTAATATTTATCTACAATATGGCCGTTCAACCCGAAGAAAAGATCATAACATTTGAAACCTATTATGATGTGATGCTTGCACATATCATCCGTACCAAACTGGAAGGTTATGGCATCCCCTGCTTTATTGCCGATGAAAACACCATTGGTTCTAATCCCCTTTACAACCAGGCGGTAGGCGGCATTAAACTTAAAATATTTGAGCGCGACCTGGAACGCTGCCGCGAAATCTTAGCTGCCGAAGGCGACCTGCATGACCAGGACCATATTGAAATTGACGACGAAACGCTTAATGCGGTGATTTGCCCTTACTGCGGCTCAACCAATGTACGCTACGGTTCTGCAACCGAAAAAAGGGTTCATTGGCTCACTGCCATCATCTCATTTTTATTGATGATATTCCCTTTTTATAGCCGTAAAGCATGGCATTGCTTTAATTGCCAGCGCGATTTTGAATAGCTTTTTTTTCAAAGTCGAAAGTCTTAAGTCGCGAGTCAAAAGTCTTCATTTTTATAACCCGACAGGGTCTTAACTTAAAACTCAAGAATTACGACTTCAGACTGAAGACTTAGAACTTACGACTTAAAACTGTTTTTCATATATTAGCGGTATGTACAACCGCCGTAAGTTCATTAAATTATCCGCCGCAGGTGCTTCATTTGCAGCGCTTTCTAAATCTGCCATCGCAAAAACTGTCATATCAAAGCCCGAAGGCGGTTATCCTATCGTAATTTCAACCTGGGATTTTGGCATTATAGCCAATAAAGGTGCCTGGAAAGTATTATCAGCCGGAGGCCGCGCACTCGACGCCATTGAAACCGGCGCCCGCATCCCCGAAGCCGAAGATATTACCAACCATACCGTTGGCCGCACCGGCTTGCCCGATCGTGACGGACATGTAACCCTCGACTCATGTATCATGGACGAGTTTGGCAACTGCGGCTCGGTAGCAGCCATGGAGAATATAGCCCATCCTATTTCTGTAGCCCGTTTGGTGATGGAGAAAACCCCTCACGTAATGCTGGTTGGCGAAGGTGCAACCCAGTTTGCCGTTGAGCAGGGCATGAAAAAAGAAAAACTGCTAACCCCCGAAACAGAAAAGATCTGGAAGGAATGGCTTAAAAAAGCCCAGTACAGCCCTGTAATGAATATCGAAAACGGCGGTAAACCGGGTAATAAATACAACCACGATACCATCGGCATGCTGGCTATTGATGCTAAAGGCAATATCTCCGGCGGTTGCACAACCAGCGGCATGGCTTTCAAATTACATGGCCGCGTTGGTGATAGCCCGATTATAGGTGCAGGCCTTTATGTAGATAATGAAGTTGGCGGCGCAACATCAACTGGTGTTGGTGAGGAGGTGATCCGCAATGTGGGCAGCTTTTTGGTAGTGGAGCTGATGCGCCAGGGCTTATCGCCCGAGGATGCCTGCAAAGAAGCTGTAAACCGCATTATTAAAAAGAAACCGGAAATAGCCAAAAAGATCCAGGTAGGCTTTTTAGCCATCAACAAAAAAGGTGAATATGGTGCATACGCCATACAAAGCGGTTTTTCATACGCCGTTTGCAATGCGCAGCAGCAGGACCTGTTAATACCGGGCAAGAGTTATTATAAATAATTTAGTCCATGGACCATAGTCGATAGTCCATGGCTTAATATTGCAGAATATAGTTAACTTAACAGCAGTAGTCTATGAACTATCGACCATAGACTATGAAAAAAGGCTATGGACTATCTACCATGGACTATGGACTTAAAAGAACATGCAGGTATCACTCGAAGTTTGTGCTAATTCGGTAACATCGGCCCTGGCGGCCCAGGAAGGCGGCGCTGTGCGTGTTGAACTTTGCGAAAATTTGAAGGACGGCGGCACCACCCCATCGCACGGCACCATATTAATGGCCCGCAGCCTGCTCCATATCAAGCTTTATGTACTGATCCGTCCGCGCGGCGGCGATTTTTTGTACAACGATATGGAGTACAAGCTCATGATGGCCGATATCAGGTATTGCATTGATGCCGGCTGCGACGGCGTTGTGATAGGTATCCTTAAAGAAGATGGCTCCATCGATATAGAACGCTGTACCGAAATGGTACGCCTTGCCCGGCAATGGGGCCTGGGTGTAACTTTTCACCGGGCTTTCGACATGTGTGCCGATCAGCATAAAGCCCTGGAACAAATTATTGAAATGGGCTGCGAGCGGATCCTGACCTCGGGTGGTAAAAGCACGGCTATTGAAGGCGCCAGCAACTTAAACCGACTTATTGAGCAGGCGGCAGGCCGTATCAGTATTATGCCCGGGAGCGGCGTAAGCGAAGTTAACGTAGCCGACCTGATCCATTTTACCGGCGCTACCGAAGTACACTCATCGGCAAGGATAAAAATTGCCAGTAAAATGAAGTTTCATAACGATCATATACTCATGAGCAACGAAGCCGGCGATGAATACAGCATTGATGTTACCGGCGTTGACCGGGTTAAGGAACTGATCAGGCTGGCGAACAGTTAAACACCTTAAATGGCTTAATATAAAAGTCGTCATTGCGAGGTACGAAGCAATCTCCAATTAGCAGGTACGCCCTGTATGGTTCGCGATTGCTTCGTGCCTCGCAATGACGATTCTTTTGATATCTCTTAAAAAAACGTCACCGGTAAAACCAGCTCTATCCTGTTTCTCCCTATTCCGCCAAAGAAATCCTCATCCAGTAGCCTGCTGTACCTGATGCCGAATGTGATACCGTTTTGATTAAAGAACTTGGTATCGAAATACAAGGTACCGCCCACCGACCTGAAGTTTTGCTTAAAGCTGCTGCCATCCGTAAAAAAATTTGATGCGCTGGCATGGGTATAATCAAAAAACAACGCTGTACGTAAGCGTAACAGGTAAAACAGGTTACCGAAACCTGCATCAGGATAGGCTATTGGCATATGATAGGTTAAGCCAATCTTATTCATATTATCCAGGTTTTCGGCGGTATAACCTTTGGAGAAAGGGAAATCATTAGAGAAACTGATCACGTTGTCCTTCCCTTTTTGCTGGTGCGCCAGGCTGATGACAAAGTTGTGGTTCACAAACAAGCCAGGGAAGTAAAACGACCCGGTTGTTAACAGTTGTGTTGCTCCCGAACCTGAAATTGCCGATTTATAATTAACGCCAATGCTTTGCGCAAACCGGGGATAAATATTTTTCTGTGCCTGTTGCGTTTGATTGCTAAAGCTGAAATAATTATTCAAATAGCTATATGACCGGTCGGCAAAACTGCTTTTGTAGGCTTGTTGAAAGTTGATACTGTTAAAATACAGGTCGCTGCCAAAGGTAAGACTGGTTAACCGCTTACCCTCACTAAAATTCAGCGGAACCCGCAAGCCACCATGCACAGCAGTCTCGTTCCAGTAAACGTATTGGCCTTTATAAAAGCTCCGCCTGTCGAGTGTATAATCGGCCCCGGCCGAAATATAGGGGAATAAAGCCCCGTAAATGGCATCGAAACCAAACTGTTTGTAGCCTTCGTTGGTATTATAATCAAAAGACAATTCGGACTGAAAAGTATTCAGCACATTTTCGCCTGTGATAGCGAATGAATAATTAGGGTCGCTGATGTTGGGGATGATACTGTGAAAATTAAACAATCCATGCGCTTTGGAATAGTTGGCAACCTCCAACGGCTTATCAACTATCCCTGTTACTAAATTGGCAGCCGAATCTTTTTTGAGTGCGGTGATCCCCAGGTCGGGCAGGTAGCGGGCATAATCCCCCCCGGCGGCTATCCATTTCAAATCTTTTTTATTGGCCTGGTTAATCCGGTAACCATCGGCAGTAAAACCTACCCAGGCCAGTTTATTATCGCTTACGGCAGGTTGGTAATAACCTATACCACTATCGTTACCGGTAGGCAGCATCTCATAAACACTTTTATCGCCGGGCATCATTACAAACAGGCGGTCGTTTTTGCCATCGGTTTGGGTAAAGTAAAGTGTATCTTTTTTCAGGGCGATAAAACCTATAGGGCGATAACTCAGTGGCGTTAAATATTCTGTTTTACCGGTAGCAATCTCGGTAAGGGCTATCCCCATTTTACCATCCTTATTGCGCGCTGCCGACAGCAGTTTACCATCGCCATAAAACTTAGGATACGTATAAAACAGCCCCCGCGGATTTGGAATTTCCTGTTGCAGTTCCCCTGCTGTGTCTAAAATATGCAGGCGGCTTGCACCTGATGGATCAACCTGGACAGCAACAATACTTTGGCCATCGGCACTAAAAGCAGGCGAAAAGTATTTTGCTTTTGATGTGATCCGGTGTTCCTGCCCCGTTTTTGTATCAAGCAGCATCAGTTCACTATAATTACGGTAGCCCCAGCGTAAATCCGGCCGATAGGATGTATAAATTATTTTACCGTTGTGATAATCAAAATAACTATCCAATGAATAGGAACGGGTGCTGAGTTTTACCTCTTTATCACCGGTTTTAATAACAAAGGCGGGCAAATGATCGTAAGTATTTTTTGCATAGATGAGCGTACTATCGTTCACAAAAGCCGGGTATTGCCGGTTGGCCTCAAAATGTTTCTTCCGGTCGGCAACGGGCTGATTGTTATCTTCGGCAAATTGCTGTTTGAAATAAGCAAACCCGTTATTGGAAAAGGTTTTGAAACTTTCGCCGGTGTATTTTTTAACAGCCCATTGAAAAGGATAAAAGTCACCGCGATAAGCCGCGGCGTCATGTGTTACGTTTTTCCAAAGTTCGCTGCCATATTTTTCGCGGCCGTATGCTACCATCATGTAGCCGAGCGGGTAATGATCGGGCACATAATCGCGGTACGAGCCATTGCGAAGCTTCATATAGCTGTAGTTTTTATCCGCCGCCCACAGCGCACGGTAACCGGTAAAAAAATAAGGCAACCGGCCCCTGCCCTGTTCGCTCACCAGGGTTTCGTTAAAAACAGCGTCTCCCTCAAAAAACCAGTTGGGTACAGCCAGATCGTTACCCAACGCCTGCCCGCCCTCACCAAAAATTATACGGAGTAAATGCGACAGGCCTACATTAAAATTATTGTACTGCTGCACATGCCTGTACTCGTGAATAGCCAGTTGCTGCGGCCATGGCAGGCTGCCTATATCAAAGCTATTTTGTTCGGGAGTTAAAAAAAACTCGCTCCTGAAGGGGGCCAATCCTACATAACCGTTGGCTACAGTAGTTTGATTTTGCAATACAATACTGATTTGTTTTTGCTTAAAACCGATTGTTGGCCGGATCAGGCCGTTCATTTGCTGCACGATATTGGCAACCCTTAATCCCGCCGAATCCAACCCAGCCGGGAATATTACCCGCGCGGGTGGTGTGTTTACCTGTTTCCACTTTATAGATGGCGGGTTACCGCCAAACACCTGCGCTTTTGATAATGTAGCAGAAAGTAACAGCGCCGGAAGTATTAATTTTTGAAGCGTTTTGCAACCGGTAAACAGATGATTCATTGAGGGTGAAAGTAAGTACAAATTGTAATTTAAACAACAAGCTACTTACTGAACGCTTATGAATTTGAACTGGTATAAAACAAAAAACACCCATCAAACTGACGGGTGTCAAGACAAGGTTAAAGTTAAGGTTTAGGTTTTTAATATTATATCAATTATTATTGAAGGGAATATTAGCAACCTGTGATAGGTAATGGCAGTTCTTGTTTTGCATGATTTAATCAACGCTTAAATCTCGCCATTTAAAAACGGTCCCGCAACCCGTGAAAACACGGTATTTTATTCCGTTTAATAACGGTAGATAACCAGTACTGGATTACAAAAAAGCCCGATATGAATATACCGGGCTTACTATTTCATATTTTGATGATCTTACCGCCTTTTTGCCCGGAAGGTTTAGGCGAATCAGGTTTGGGAATATGTTTTATAATGTAGATAAGTGTATGGGCTATTGCGCTTATAGCTTTCACACCAAAATGCACAAAAGGCTTCATCACTTGCCAGGCATTGCTATGCTGATGCTGTACCTCGGGGCCGTGTTTGCCAATCCTTTTTATATCGTTTGTTGCCATAATCTTAGTTTTAATGCTTCATATAAAAAGCATAAAAACCTTGCCACAAATCAGGCCCGATAAATCAAATCCGTATTTTATAACGTTACACTACCTTTTTCTTCAGCTCAATAACCGTAACCTCGGGCCAAATACCTAATCTTCCCGAAAATGCCAGGAAACCAAAACCACGGTTTACGTACAGGTAACGGTTCTTTTCATTAGCTAGGCCGGCCCAGTCAACATAGCGGTATTTTACCGGGCTCCACCTAAAGCCGGGGATCTCTACACCAAACTGTGCGCCATGGGTATGGCCCGATAAGGTAAGATGGATGGTTGTTGGGTTATAACGAACCTGTTCTTCCCAATGGGTAGGATCATGCGAAAGCAGTATTTTAAAGGCATCCGGAGGTACGCCCTGAAGCGCCTTATTCAAATCGCCTACCTGAATGAAACCTCTGCCCCAGTTTTGGACCCCGATGAGGGAGATCTTTTGTCCGCCTTTTTCAATGGTTACATTTTCATCCAGCAGCAAACGGTAGCCTAAGGCTTTGTGATATTGTTTAAGTTTATCGAGATTGGCTGCCTTTTCCTGCATGTTATCCCAATGGATATAGTCACCATAATCGTGGTTACCTAAAATGGAAAACTGTCCGTAAGGCGCTTTGATCTCCCCAAACCTGCCAATATAAGGCTCAATTTCCGATGCTGCATTATTCACAAGGTCGCCGGTAAAAACAAACAGGTCGCTTTTTTGCGCTTTAGCCAGGTCGATACCGCGTTGCATAGCCTCGGTATTATCAAAACTTCCGGAATGGATGTCAGAAAGCTGGGTGATGGTAAAGCCATCGAAGGCATCGGGCAAATCATCAAAATAAAGAGTGGTTTTATGCAGCTTATAATCGTATTTACCTTTAAGCATGGCATAAAAAAACGAAGTAAAAGGCACGGCAGCCGCCAGTACCGCTATTTCACTGATGAACTTACGCCGGCCTGGAAAAGCCGGCTGCCCGGCAACCCTGCCCGAACCACCGATCAAATTGAATACACCTACGAAAAACCTCCCGAGATCGCCGAGGGATAGCACGATTATGAAAACCAATTTGGTAATAAAAAACGTCAGGAACAGGCTTAGCATCCATTCATGAAATGGGCGCATGCCGCTTGCTGTACTAAAAGCGCCAAAGCCAAGTAAAAATAAAGCAGTTACGCCTACAGATATGATCAGATACCCCCATAAAACAACATTGCGCCATAGGTTTGATGGCCAGTCGGCAGTTAAGGTTTTAAGGCCGGAATGGATGTACCAATCAAACAACAAACTAATCAACGCAATAATTGCGAATACC
>Ga0157372_10009789_pt1 | contig 10194 bp, 10 predicted proteins | sample C55metaG_FD_115307 | JGI IMG/M metagenome (GOLD analysis project Ga0157372, IMG submission 115307) | Corn rhizosphere microbial communities from Kellogg Biological Station, Michigan, USA - C5-5 metaG | ecosystem: Host-associated > Plants > Roots > Rhizosphere > Soil | place: USA: Michigan...
AAGTTGGATAAACCTATAGTGACCGAACTGATTTTTTTAGGAACAGGTAATTAGTAAAACAATATTACATTATATATGTACAACATTTTTTCCCTTTCTTCATTCTTAATTTTGAATGTTATTTGGAGAGATACAAACACACACACATAAAGAAAAGAAAAAAGACAAAATCATACTCACATGATCCCTCTTTCTTTTGACGTAAGTAAAGGAACTTCGGGATATATACCAAACATACATTGTGTTACAGATCCAAATTCTAATTGTAAAGTTTGTTTATCCACTCTTCCACCTCCACGAGGAACTGCTCTCCTAGATGGAAAAGGTCCCAGACGAGGTGGTTTACACTTTATTAAAAATAGACGACGAAATACTTCTTTATGTATACGATTTCGAAATACAAAAGGAATATTACGGTACAAAAAAGAGAGGAAACTATTTCTGTCATTCTCTCTCTCTCTCTTTTTCTTGTGAATAACTAAATTAATATTCTCTTTCCCCTTCTCTCTTTTTTTTTTCTCATTAATAGAACAATTGTTATTGATACAGGAAAATCATTTTATGAATCTGCGCTAGAATGGTTTACAGAATATGGTTTAAGATCCATTGATGCTGTTATTTTAACTCATGGTCATGCAGATGCAATGTTTGGTTTAGATGATTTAAGACAATGGACTATTGGTGGTTCAATACATCGAATTCAACCACATGTTGATATTTATTTAGATCAAAGTACAATGAATGTAGTATCTATTTCATTTCCTTATCTTGTAGATAAATCCATGGCTACAGGAGGTGGAGATGTACCATCTTTAAAATTTCATGTTTTTGATTTAGATGGATTAAAACCTTTCTTAATAGATGGTTTAGAGGTGATACCCTTTCAAGGTATGAAAAGTAGTACACAATGATTTTGATTGATTGATTTTACTTATTTGATATATATCCTTTTTCTCTTCCCTTCCTTGCTTTAGGGTATCCATTAAAGAAATAACAAAATGTTAATCTATGTTTCTATTTACTCGGTGAATATTTTTAAATAAAGTTCCACATGGAATTATTTCAGGAGGAGATCCTTTTTATTCTTTAGGTTTTAAAATTGGACCTATCACTTATTTATCGGATGCCTCATCAATTCCTCGAAATTTAGATATTTATTTAGAACATAGTGATATACTTATTCTAGATGCTTTAAAATGTAAGCCTACTCTATTATTTTTTTCTCAATTTCTTTTTATATTTCCAAATATATATATTGTTGTATATATATATATATTGATTCTATATCTGTCTATTTATCAATCCTCTTTCTTTTTTTTTCATTTATTTTATTAGATGATTCTCATGCGTCTCATTTATCTATTTCTGAAGCTATCCAAGTTATTCAACGATATGACTATGTGAATACTGCTTATTTAATTGGATTTACTCATACTGTAGATCATGATACATTAGAAAGTGAATTAAATAATGAGAAATGGGGACCTGTGAAGGCTAAAGTGAAAGTTGCTTTTGATGGGTTAAGATTACATGTATGATAATTATAGAAGCCGAAATTCTTTATTTATGATCCATTTATGATATTATTATATACCCCTTATTATTAATGATCCATTATCCGTAATTAAATTGTAATAAATTATAAAGTACAAACCAAAAAAAAAAAAAAAAAGTTCAACAGTTCAACCGTTGTTATTTCTCATCTTTTGCTTATTTTTTTTGACTTTGTTGTTCATCCTTCTACAGGGAAATATTAAGAGTATATTAAAGTGAGGAAAACTGCTCTCTCTCATCCAGGGTTTCAAGTTGTGACCGGTGACTGAGAATTTAAAGTTAAAATTGATGAAAAACTTAAATAGGATTATTACTTTATCAAAACCTCACTACTCACTATTCATCAACTCAGTTCATTGGAATCCCTACCTATTTTTAAAAGTCATCCGACCTTATTCTTCTCAATTTTCAGACAAAAAAATCAACAAAAACATGATGGATATTGATTATGAATCCTTTTTCACTCCTCGGAGTGCTCGACGAAAACAAAGGTAAAATAAATAGTACAGTTGAAATATTTTTGAGGTTGACTTATTAAGACTTGCAAAGGACTTGAAAATAGAAAATAGAAAAAGAAAAGTTAATATCCTCTGGTTTATTTATGCTATACTATTCCAAATCTTCCAATATGCCTTACTCGTGAAAAAACATCAGTGCTATTCGAGAAATTAGTAAAATGTTGGCTACAAGAACAGATATGGTAAAAGAATATATCATTAATTAATTTTTCTTATCAAAAATGAACAATACAATATCACTTGAACAATCCTTTTTTTTTCTATTCCTTCTAACCTAACTCTTTTTACCTGGGGTTTATTGCAAAATATAGATTTCATTTGGAGGAGGATTACCTAACCCTGAATATTTTCCATTCAAAACAATGTCGGTTACAATGAAAGATGGAACTATTTTAGATATTAATGAACAAGAATTAGCCAAAGGTTTACAATATGGTCCCACTGTAAGAAATAGAAATAAACATTTTTACAATTTCTTTTCTTTTTTTTTTGCTTGTTATTTCTTGTAGCTTGATCAATATATTAATTCGCGATACTCTTTATTCTTTTTAATTTTAGCAAGGATTACCACCTTTAGTTACTTTTTTGAAAGATTTACAAAATACAGTTCATAAACCTAAAATTGATTTTGGTATTTGTGTTGCTAATGGATCTCAAGATATATTGGCAAAGGTAGTAAATCTCTTTCTTTTTTCCCCCCCATCAACTTACTCATTCATTCTAGAACAGATTGTCTTTTATTATTCCTTAAAATAACGCAAAAAAATAAATGCACCATCTTCTTCTTCTTTTTCTATCTTTTTTTTTCTTTAGGCGTTTGAAATGTTGTTGAATGAAGGGGATTCACTTCTTATTGAATCTCCTACTTATGTTGGTTCACTTGCTTTCTTAAAACCTTTAGGAGTTAAATTTGTTCAAGTTGAAACGGATGGCAAAGGAATAATTCCATCTTCACTTTCATCCATTCTCTCAAATTGGTCTAATCCATCTACAAAACCTAAAGTATTATATACTATTCCAACTGGAAGTAATCCTACAGGTGTGAGTGCAACTATAGAAAGAAAAAAAGAAATTTTGGAAGTATGTCGACGAGAAAATATTGTCATTCTTGAAGATGATCCTTATTATTACTTATACGTAAGAATGCAAACCCTTATTATTATTATTTTTTTTTTTTTTCAAAAACAAAACTTTTTAATCTTTTTATTGTCTTATATAAATAAAGAAAAACAAAAAAGGCAAACAATTTAAATTTATCTAATCACATGATCACTCACTATATATCTTTACTTTTTACTCTTTTTTAGTATAAAAGACCTTTAATTCCTTCATACTTTTCATTAACAACCGATGGTCGAGTCATTCGATTTGATTCATTTTCAAAAACGTTGTCATCAGGTCTTCGACTGGGTTGGGTCACAGCTGCACTACCTTTTTTAGAACGTTTAGAATTACATGAACAAAGTACTAATTTACATGCATCAGGCATTTCTCAAGTATTAGTTAATAAATTATGTCAACAATGGGGAATTGAAGGGTTTTTATCTCATTGTGAAAAAGTTGCAGATGGATATAGACAACGACGAGATTATTTTATGTCTATTATAGAACGAGAATTAAAACCTTTAGGTGTAGAATATGCACTTCCAGATGCAGGAATGTTTTTATGGTTAAAATTACCTTTAAATGATTCTTTTTATGCTATTACTCAAGTAGCTATGTCTAAAAAAGTTATTTTAATTCCTGGAACTGAATTTTTACCTGATAATGCTACCACTGGATATGTTCGTTGTTCATTTTCGACGGCAACTCGAGAAGATGTGAATGAAGGGATTAAACGTATTATAGAAGTAATTAAAGAGATTAATGAGAACAATACACCTAATTAATGATCTTTTTTTACTCTCCTTTTTCCTTTTCTTTTTCTATTTTTTATTTCTTTCTTTGGCTTTATTTGATGCGCTGACGTAGGGTTTACATAACTTATTTCTTAAAATGTATTATTACCATGATCGGAATCATCCGAAATATCAAACCCATCATCAGAGAATTCAATCGGTTCCTCATCATCATCATCATCATTATCATTCTCTTTTTTAACTTCTTTCTTCTCTGGTCTATTATTACCATTACTTTTTCCATCATTTGTTTCCTTAACATTTTTCTTTTCATGTAAAGTCATATCTATAGTTGAATGTTTCATGGTGGTTGGGTTTGATTTAGATACGATATGATCAACATCATCTTTTAATAATTCATTTAAATCTTCATCACTAAAGAAATCATCTTCATAGATTTTTTCCTTCTCTTTTTCTTTCGTTTTTTCTTTTTGTTGTTCGTTCTTTGGAAGATTATTTTTGAATTCAAATTCAAATTCTTCATCATCATCGTTCTCGTCTTCTTGTTCATCATTAGAAAAAAATTCCATGGGTTCAGATACGGATGAAGTTGGAGATAAAATATTTGTTTTTATTGTATTTGTCATAGTCGGTATTGCTATTGCTGTCGATGTTGATGTAGCGGTTGATGTAGAGGTTGGTTGTGTAATGGAAGAAGTCGAAGAAGATGGTAATAATGGTATAGATTTCGTAGCTGTATGTGATATTGTTGTTGTTGTTAGTGAATTGGAAGTGATGTTTGAATTCGTAGATGTTATTGGAATAGGACTGGATGAAATTATTAATGGTTGAGTTTGCATCTTTGTCATATCCATAGAACTCTCATTTGATGTTTTTAATGGAATTGTTGTTGATAATAATGGAATTACTTTACTCATGCGTAACATATTTAAGAATCGATCCAACTATATGAGGAAGAAAAAGAAGAAATTTGAAAAAAGGTGGAACAGTTACTATATTTATACATTAATGTTTAACGAATTCAAGGCTCAATTATAACATGAATAATTATCACCATCATCATATTTTATCAGAAGGAAAAAAATAAAAATTCAGATTCTTTATTTGGGTTGTAAATATGTTAAATATCATACTTGAATTGGATCAACGTTCTTTAAAACATCTTTATGTCGATATAAGATAGCTTGTTGTAAATCTTGATTTGTTTTTTTTGGTGCATAATATTTTGAGTTTAAATTCAATTCATTAATAGGAATTTTTCGACGTCGAAGTTTAGATTTTTTTTGTGAATCCATTACTGAATGAGATGGACGGTATATGATATAAAGAAGTGGAGGTGAAAAGGTTAATGCGATTCGAAGTGGTACATATGTATCGTTATCGTTCTTTTGGATTTGCATTTTTTTTTTGTGCTATGGATCTAGATCTTACTCACTGTAGGGAGAAGATCTTGGATAAGATTATAAGATTGGCAAAACTAAATGAGATTTCAGAAAAGAAAGTCACGAAAATTGAAAAGACGCAGAATAATATGATATGCAAATGAAATGTGTATTTTCACTTCTCGGAAATTATATTTTACATTTTGACAAAATATGTCAATCCATCAAAGATCTTTTCATAAACATTCATTATTTATTTTCTTTTCTTTTTTTAATTATGATCTCCCTCTACCCTCATTATCTTTCATGGCAATAGTCAATGAAATTCCCAACATCATGACTAAAAATAATAATACAAAACTAAACATACTTATTTGAACAGGTCCATTCGAATCCGATGAACCAGAATTGCCATTATTATTGTTCGTACCATCCCCACCTGGATTCGTTCCTGGTGGACATACTCCGGTAGTTGGATCAGGTTGACATGGAGTTACAGGTGGATTTGGATTGGATGGTGTTGAAGGTGTAGAATGAGTCCATGAAGGTAGATTAGCAATAATGAATGCTACCCATAATAAAATTCATATTCATTTTAGTAATTAATTAAAGAATAAATATTTGTTTTTCTTACATTTCAAAAAAAAGATGGATATCAAGACTTCACTTACTTGCAAAAATAACGCACATTAATAAAATAGTAGCAAATACGACCAATTGACACTACATTAAGAAGAAATAAAGAGAAAAAGAAAAAGAAAAAGAAAATGTTTTGATATGAGTCCGGTACCAGAGATGTAATGATATCTACAATATCGAAATAAGAGGGAAATAAAAAGTTTACTTTTGCTTGTGATCCAAATACAGTCCATTTATATTCATTGGCTGATTTCTTAAAGACTTTGGATTGTGATTTTAAATCCTCTAAATATATTAAAGTGGATGATGATCATGAGCATATTTATATTCAATCTGTGTTTCTATGTATTTTTAAAGATGTAAGAAAAAAGAATATGCCATACAGATATTCTTCTTTTACCTGATTTCAATTTAATTTGATCTAATTTTTCACCTCGGTCCATCAGTTTATCAATATTAGAAACCATGACGGATGTTACTTCATCTAAATTGGATTGAATCGTAGTAGGATTAGTGTGCCCTGGTGGAAAGGATTTTGGTAGAGGTTTTCTACAAAAAAGAAAAGGGAAAAAAAAGAGGAAATGATATCGATGTTAGTTTGAATGTGTCTACTTACTCATAATTAACATATTACTTCTGCAAATGTATTTATTAATGAACCATATATACTTAACTTGATATGTGGTTTATTTGAACCACTATAATATTCATTATTAACGATCAATAAAAAGTGATATGTTAGATGTTAATCCCCATATCTCATCATTTGATTATGATTATGATTGTAACATGAGATTCATAAAAAATGATAGAATTTAAATCTGAATATAAAAAAAGGTACTTTGGATGGGGATAAAGGGGAGGAGGTTGAAGTCCATAATCGTATCCATTTACTACAGATGATGAACTCAATAAAGGTGTCTATAAAGCAAAGAGAGAATTGATGATCAGTTTATCAATTGTCTTTTAAATTGTGTATATATACTTCGTTTTTCCATTCACTTCAATTCAAATCTATCAAATCTTTTTTTTTGCATACTTTTTCATGGGATGGTTCAAATGAAGTCGTGTCATTTAATGTATTTTCCTATATATAAAATATATCAATAAAATGCTTAGAAAGAAATGGATCTCATTTTATTTCACTTAATTCTTTTTGATCAACTGCTTCGAAATTTCTTTTTTTTTTACATACATTGTTTCCGATGTCAGATTCTTCATCATCAAGACGGATGATCTTTGAAAATTTTGGGAATTTCATCCTTTTCGGTTTGAAAGGGGTATATATAGTACTCAAATGTTTGGGCTATGATAAATACGTTGCACTCCAAGATGCTGAAATATCAGAATATACTTAAATAATTTACTAATATATTATTTTTAGCAAGAGGATACATTGGAGTTTATTTTTGGGAAGAAGTTGTTTACGGAGATTATCAGATAAAAAATCTTTTTATTTTCTTTTGTTTTTGTTTTGATCATATATATATATTTTTCTTTTATTTGGTTAATAAAGTTTAAATCAATTCAAATACAAAACAAATCAAGATTTATTCAATTCCAAAAGCAGAAACGCATAAAAGAGAATAAGCAGCAATTTAACTTGGAAGATATGTACTACCCAAATATTATTCGTTGGAGTTCAATAATAATAATGAACGGTTTCAAATATAATATATATACATATGTACATGCAACACATCATGGTTTTAGTTTTAAAGTAAGAAAGTAAGATCAACTAAAATAAAATAAAATAAAACCAAGCAAAACAAGGATTTTTAATTATTCTTCACGATAGACACCATCAATTCTTGCCCAATATCCACCCCATCCATTCATTCCACCTTCACTTATGCTACGATTTCTTCTTGCAGAATCCCAACCTTTATTATTATTTCCATTTTTATTACTGTTATGATTGAATCCAACGTCATCATTCACTACTACAATTGGACAACCAATTCCTGAATTTAATAAAGTATCACTAACCGAAGTTCCAGTAACACTTTTCACCACTCCATTCCAACCTACTTGTCTTGATTCTCTTCCAACAAAAATATAATCTGCATCCCGATGAGATTGAAGAATATATTCGGTGATTACATCAGGTAATGATCCTTCACCTTTCACATCGAAAAATGTGTAAGGAGTATTGGAATAATTTGAAGATAAATATTGTTTTAATTCACATACTCCTTTAGATGAGGACATAGAATCCGAGTAAGATGAGGGTATAGAAGATCCATTTAATTGAAGGTCATCTATTAATGGTGAATTAAATGGATCCAATCTATTTTGACTATTTAAATTAAGGATATTGAAAAAATGGATAATCGAATTGTGGGTTAAATAATAGTGATGGGTCTTTTCTGTTTCTCTTTCTCAGCAAGCTCTAGAATAAATATATAAAAAAAAGCGAGAAAAGGAATGGTGTTTTTTTCTTTCTTTTTCTTCTTTTACTTACTCCAATAAATTCATGTCCATTCCAATAGGATTAATGGATTCCACATACACAATAATTAAATTGTAAGGTGTGGACAATTTAGAGCAAAACTTTACAGCAGCATCCACAGCTTAAAATAGGATGATAGGGTATTTGAATAAAACCGAGAGAATTGAAACAATTAATATGACGTCATTCTCTATTTGTTCTAAAAAACCGTTGAATCTAATAGTATTATGGGGGAAATCGGAAAGATGAGTTGACCCAATTTACCTTTGTATGAAACTGGTGTAGTATTGATTAGAGCCAAGACTTTACATCTGTAATATTATTTAGAATAAAGTTTTTAAAAAGAGTAAAAGAAATCGAGTTATGAGAAATAAGTAACTGAATTTTTTATTTTTATTTTTATTTTGGGGTTGTTAGATGACAACGCACTATACAGACTATAGTATTTCTGTTGTTGTCTTAATTTAAACTTACGAGCATGATGACAACATTGTATTTTTGACCTTTCCCGTAGTAGTAGTATTGATATTAGTAAAATAGATAAATATTTCAAAAATATTGGTGTTTTTGTGGTGTCCTTTTGTTGAATTAATAGAGGAGGATGATATAACTAGAAGAAACAGGGCAACCTCTTTGTTGCCCTTTGAATTTTTTTCCCGTATATAATCCATAATTATGGAATTGTGCAATTAATTTCATTAATCAATTTATTGATTAATATGAGTCTCGACGTATAGAATATTTCTTTTTTTTTTTCCTAAGAAGAACCGGTGATATTCTCTTTATTCATTGTTCGAAGATTAGATTGAGATACGGACAAGAAAATGTTATTAAAAGTCAAAATAACGTTGAAAGAAATGTTTCTTTTTCTTTTTCCTTTTTTATTTTTTTTGATCCTATCAAAAATTCTGAACATCATTCCGACCAATAAATTATAAGATCCAACATTGGATTCATTTCGATTGGCAAAGGTTCAGCCTTTCTTGGCCAATCCAGACAATACAAAATTACTAAAGTAACATATATCAAATTGTGTTACATTTCGTTTTTTTTTAAAAAACACCCAAAAGTACAGTTTTACTAAGAATTCAATCACTCATTTCGCTATGTGCCACAATGAGGATTGTAATGTTATACAAAAAGAATACAACAATAAAAATCTACTTCATCCTCATGAGGGCTTTAGCTATATATATATATAGATCTACCTCGAACTTTCCCTTCTACGCCAAATCCTCTCTTCATTTCATCTTTTTTTTAAACACACTTTACTTTTATTGAAAAGGAGCAAATAGATAATAACGAAACTAGATTTTGTTTTGACTTATATAAGATTAAGTTTCTTATCTAAATATTAGCCAATATGCTTTTTGACGTTCTATCTATTTATAAGATTTTCTTTGGAGGAAATGTATTGTTGATGTTAGGAGCGCTAACATTCGTTGATGCGCATCCTATATTGTCCAAAAGAGATACTTTCAACGTTGCTCAAATCCCACCTATTGGTGCACCACCTCCACCTACTGATTGTGTCAATGAGTATACAGGTGTAAAAGGAATCAAAGTTCCATGGTAAGTTTTATATATTGAATTTTCAACTCATTTATATACTTTTTTTTGTTGGTCAAGTCTTAGTTTTTTCTTTCCAACTATTTCATATGACGTTGCTATGACGGATTATCATTATAATTATGAAATAACGAAATGAATATCACACATTTCTTTTTGTTGAATGATTCTAGTAATTGTCCTCCTACTCAAGAACAAATTAATAATGCAGTCCTTGATAT
>Ga0157372_10009790_pt1 | contig 10193 bp, 7 predicted proteins | sample C55metaG_FD_115307 | JGI IMG/M metagenome (GOLD analysis project Ga0157372, IMG submission 115307) | Corn rhizosphere microbial communities from Kellogg Biological Station, Michigan, USA - C5-5 metaG | ecosystem: Host-associated > Plants > Roots > Rhizosphere > Soil | place: USA: Michigan...
AAACTGTTTCTTCACTCCTTTTTGCAAATCCGGTAATTGGAATAATTGCTTGATAAAATGATGTATTACATAAAGATGAAATTATTGAATTGATTCTTTGAAAACAATAATTGGGTGTAAAAACAAAAGCCACTGCTCAAGGCAGTGGCTTATTCCGCAAAAAGCGGAACAGATATTTCGATAGAGCAGCCCGGTTAGGCGATACTAACCGAAGGCTTCCATGATGAATCTGCAGATTGCATGAATACCTCCTTTTCTTTAGTGAACTGCAAAGATATAATGTGTCTTTTAAAATATTGTTTAAATCAATCCTCAGCAATACATAAACCGCGTAATTGCACATGGTAGCATGGTGTATGTATGCGCTGTAAAGAACACGTAAAAACCAGGTGCTCTCTTTATTGCATTGTTTGCTTCTTTTCACCGCTTTTCAAAAAAAATATTTAAAACCCTGTAACCATTTTATCTTTCGCAGGTAACCATATAAAAGCAAATACAAATTATAATGCGTGGCTGAACTAACAGATGAGAAAATAATGTACCAGGTAAAAGACGGACAGTTGCCCGAACTCAGGCAATTGTTTAACCGCTATAATATGCCGGTATATAATTTTTTCCTGAAGCTCACTATGGATGCGGCTGTTAGCGAAGACCTTGTACAAAACCTGTTCTACCGCATATTGCGTTACCGCCATAGCTTTAATACAGGTGCCGGCAGTTTTAAATCGTGGATGTACCAGATGGCAAGAAACCTGTATGCAGACCATTGCCGGGAAAAATTACGTCTTGCCGCAGTAATGAGAAGTGTGGATGATTATCCTGAAGATGTTGCAGAAAAACAGGAAGGATATAAAGAGCAGGATTTTGAAAAATTAAAAAAAGCATTGGCTGGTTTGGGTGCAGTGGACCGTGAAGTAATTGTATTAAGCCGCTATGAAGGTTTAAAATATGCCGATATAGCAAAAATGAAAGGCATGACGTTAAGTGCTGTAAAAGTGCAGGCGCACCGTGCATTAAAAGAATTGAGAAAACTCTATTTCAAACAATAAAATGTGGATTCATGGAATGTTTTGAAGCAGAATCGCTGTTGATAGATTACCTGGATGCACAACTGCATCCGGGCGATAAAAAACCACTGGAATTGCATTTGCAGGAATGCCCGCATTGCTGGCAGGTGCTGGAAGAATACCGTGAACTTTTTGCAGCTATTCAAAGTGATAAAGCAGAAAAGCCGGGACCCGGTTTGCGTGAAAAGTTTGAGAACATGCTGCAGAGTGAATTAAACATTGACAGCACTGCACACATTGTACAAATGGAGAAAGAAAAATCAGCGCGGATAATAAAAATGTCTTCATTGCTTTGGAAGATAGCTGCGAGCATTATACTGGTTGCGTCGGGCGTTTTTATCGGCACAATGTTTACCAATAATAAGGGTGCAAATACAGAAGTTGCTGAGCTGAAGAATGAAGTAAATGAAATGAAAGAAACATTAATGTTTAACGGGCTTACAGAAGAATCGGCGAGTGAACGCATTAAAGCTGTGAGTTATGCAGATGAAATTAATCAGCCGGATAATAAAATAGTGAATGCGCTTATTACAACTTTGAATGAAGATAAAAATGTAAATGTGCGGCTGGCTGCATTATATGCTGTTGCTAAATTTTCTGATGAGCCGGGTGTAAGCGATGCGCTGGTTGCATCACTCAGCAAACAAACAGAACCATTGATGCAAATAGCGCTTATTAATATTCTTACAGAGAAAAAAGAAGCAAAAGCAAAACAACCCATACGCAAAATTCTGCAGGATAAAAACACGTTGCCGCCTGTGAAAGAGATTGCGCAAAAAGGGCTGAATCTTTTATAAAAATATTTAAGAATTGAAACGTTGCATAAAGCAAGAAACGTTATCTCGAAGTAAGGAGGTCTCATTTATTTTTTACTGATTAAAAACAGAGAGGTGTATCTGGTTATAAAGATATTGAGTAAGATATCGGTCTGACGCTTTTGATAGTTCTTACATTTTATAAACGCTGCTTAAGCATCTGACCGTTGTTACTAATACACTCATCATTTTTTCATAAACAAAAAAGAAAATCATTATTTAAACATTAAAACATGAAACGCGTTAATTACATTTTACTATTGTGCTTTACCATTTTTTCTTTTAATACAATTTATGCGCAGCGCGATTATAAAATTCCTGTGCAGAACACAAAAGATGGTAAACTTACATTGAATGATTTCCCCAACGACCTGCCGGTTGAAGGTTACAGCGGCAGCGAAATCATCATCACTTCAGATGTTGATACAAAAGCGCCTGACAGGGCGAAAGGCTTGCAACCTGTTTATGCCGGTGGTACAGATAACACAGGCATGGCAATAAATGTTGCGAAAAACGGGAGTGCTGTAACGCTGCAGTGTTTATTGCCCATTACAAAATCCGGAAATTATAAAATTAAAGTGCCGGATAATTTTAGCATCGAGATAGATAATGACTGCGGTCATTCCGGTAATGTAACGGTTGAAAATATAAAAGGAGAAGTGGCGGTAAAAAATTGCCAGGGCATAAAAGTGAATAATGTTTCAGGTCCGTTGGTGCTTTCTACCATCAGCGGAAATATCAATATCAATTTTCCTTCGCTTGATAAAGACCGCACCATTTCGCTGGCATCTATCAGCGGCGAAATAGATGTTACCGTGCCGTCAACAACAGGTGTTGATGTAGAGTTGCAAACTATTTCGGGCAGCATTTATTCTGATTTTGATTTTCCTAACGATGATAAGAAAATGAAACGCATCGGTGGTAATACTATTTCCACCAGTTTAAACGGTGGTGGCGCTGATTTGAAAATTACCAATATAAGCGGCAGTATTTATTTCAGAAAAGGGAAACCTGCATAAATTCATTAATCACTATTCACCATTAACTATTCTCATCACATAAAAATATACAGATGAAAAATATAACCTTGTTTCTTATTTTTTGCATGCTGAGTTGTTTTACGCATGCACAACAAATAATTGAAAAGCATTTGGCTTTTACACCCAGCCAGTTTATAAAACTCGATTTGCAGATTGCAGATTCTATCCGCATTATTACATGGGATAAAAAGGAAGTGTATGCAAAAGCATCGGTAAATATTAATGATAATAAAGACAACGATGTTTACCTCACCGAGTTTAATGATAAAGCAAACACCATAGAAGTGAAAGCAAAATTTGATGAGAAGAAAAAAGCCGGGTACAACGATTCATGCCACTGCTGCTGCAATTATAAAAGCAAAATTTACTGGGATGTTTATATCCCTGAGCAATCAGATTTTTCTGTAGAAACAATTAACGGCAATATTATTATTGAAGGAAACACTAAAGAAATAAAAGCGCATTCCATCAGCGGGTTTATTGATGTAAGCTTTGCAGCATCCCGTAAAGCTGATTTGAAGATGAGTACCATCAGCGGCACTATTTATACTGATATTGCAATGGATAAAGCTTCAGAAAAAAATGGTGGCAATGCAGTGGATGTGGCATACAACGGTGGTGGTGAAGATGTGGATTTGGAAACCATTAGTGGTGATATTTTTTTGCGAAAAACAAAGTAATGATGGTTCAATGGTTTAATAGTTTACTTGTTCATCAGTTCACTGTTTAGTTTAGCGTTTACAGTTTGCAGTTTACAGTTTAGTTGACAGTCTTTTGAAGGTTGTCAACTTTTCGTTTATTATAGACGCGATTTAATAGCGCAGTTACAATATTTCAAAGTACCAGGCTGACTGAAAAAATATTGCATTAACACAAAAATTACTGCATCAACTTTAACCAATTTATTAGTTTTGGTTTATTAGGTTTGTAATGTTTAATTATTATTGATGGCAGGTATAAATGTTCATATTACAAACACAACAATCAATAAGTACTTACCTGTACTTGATACCCGCGATTGTTATACCTGTTCGTTTACGGAGTTTCTTCCGTTCAATTCAAAAATGTATTACTTCTCTACATTTAAAGCCTTTGAGTCTATAACCTCCGCACGATAAATTCCCTGCGGCTCAAAAATTATTTTCTTCATTTATATCAACAGAATTGTGCACTGGTAAATTACCGGAGTTTGTGCGCAGATAGCATTCAAAGAAAATTAATCAATACTAATTAAATAATTAAACCAAATTTTATTATGATGACAATTGCAGCCTCACCAGGCAATAAAACTCAAAATTTATTTTCCGATTTTACTATTCGGGACAAATTAGGCAGTAATGTAATAGCGCTGGATGCAGAAAAAAAACAATTGTTGTTTCTAACAAACAAATCTCAAGCTATGTCGTGCCGTGTTATTGATTTAAACAGTTTAAACAGTTGTTCTGTTATAAAAGAATACAGTAACATAAAGGCAGGCGATTTAAAAAGAAATAAACTTAGCAGGTTCTTAAAAAATATTTTTTTAAACCTGCGTTCAGGTAACGAGCCCGTTACACTTGCTGTTTATAATGCGCAGCAGGATTCAAATGCAAACGTGCCGCTTTTGGAATCTATAGCCAAAAAATGGCAAAAGATTGTTTCCAGATTTTTAAAAGATAAGGCGCATAAAAAATAAAAATTTAAACGCCCAATCGGGAGACTGCCTGTTATGTTTATGTGTTTTCGGTTTTGTGTGCAGTCTCCTTTTTTAATCATACATTTTAATAACAGCTAAAAATTACATCTATGAAAAAATTAGAAAACCAGCTTGTAATAGCACATGAAGATTATGAAATTTTAAGTAATTATATACGACCTGTTGCCACATACGACAAGAGGAATGCAACATTATTGATGAAAGAAATAGAGAAGGCAACCATTGTTAAAAAAGATGAATTACCGCAGGATGTAGTGCGATTGAATTCAAAAGTGATAGTAAAGGAAGAAAGCAGAAATAAAGTGATGGAACTGGTTTTGGTGGTGCCTGAAAAAGCGGATATACATCAGAACATGATTTCCGTTTTTGCACCTTTAGGTGTTGCTTTAATAGGATTTAAACAAGGCGAGAAAGTAAACTGCAGCACACCAACGGGCAATAAATTTTTTACGATATTAGAAGTGTGCAATAAGAGTGCATATAGTTGACATAGGAGTGAATAGCAGCGGCGTTTTTTATTACGCTGCTGCTTTTTTTAATGAATCTTACCAATTTACTCTCAACGTCACTCCATACGTTTTTGGATCACCTAAATGCACGGCACCAAAATCATACGCATAAGCGATATATTTTTTGCCGGTTATATTCTGCATCCAGAAAAATAAATCAACATGCCTCGTTGAAAAGCCAACACGTGTATTAAGCAAACTATATGCAGATTGTTTAATAGTATTGGCAAGGTCGAAATAGGTATCGCCAATATAACTCCATTCGCCACGCACCACAAAACTTAGTTGTTGTTTTTTGCTTATTGTGTATGCATATTGTGCAGCAAGTAAAGACGTAACATCCGGCGTAAAAATTTGTTTCTTTCCATTTAAATCAACTGCTTCACCATTCTGCGAAATTTTTAGTGATTTATATTTTGCATCGGTATAGCCAAAATTATAATTGAGTTGTAAACCTTTTACCGGTGTTGCTGCCAATTCCAATTCTGCGCCTTTGCTGTTTAGTTTGCCGGTATTTTTTGTTACAGTAATAGCATCAGGCAAAATTAATGTGGGCACCTGCGCATCGGTTACATGCGTGTAAAATGCAGTAAGGTTTAATTGCAGCTTATCATTAAAAAAACTATTCTTTATTCCAGCTTCAATATTGTTGCTGTATTCAGGTTTATATGGATATAAAGGCGGCTGTGAAGGATCTGAAGATAATTGTGTTAGACCACCTGTTCTAAATCCACGGCTATAGGTTAGATACAAATTTGTATTTAATGATGCAGCATAATTTAAACCGAGCTTTGGCGAAACAGCATTAAAATGAAGTGTAGCAGAAGTATCCGGTAATGTAACAAATGGCGCTTCACCATCTTTTGCATATTCACCTTGTACATTCAATTTCCTGTTTTCATAATCATAACGCAATCCAGCAATCAAGTCAAGTTTTTTAGTGATTGAATAACTCAACTGACCATAAACAGCAAGCCCGTTATTTTTCCCGGTGCTGATATTAATGGTTGAAAAATCTGTATCAGGCACGCCAAATATTCCCGCATCTTTTCCATAATGAGTTGCCTGTTTGTTGGGTATGGTTTGATGAAAAAGATACATTCCCGCCGTCCATTTTAATGCAGATGTCGTATTAGCCGGAGATGTAAACCGAAACTCCTGTGTAAGCACTTTTACATTATTCCATTTATTGCCATAATTATTAATGATGGTTATTGCATCCAGCGGAGAAAAATCTCCATCCAATGGTGCATTATAATAACGGTGATTGTTTTGCCATGCCGTTAATGAAGAAAAATTAAACCCTGTGCCTGCATGATTAACAGATAAAGATGCATTAAGAGTATTATCAATCATTTTTGCCACAGCATTCTGCTGAATTTTATACGGCGATGCAAATGCATCTTCAACAGTTCCTGATAAAGGGAAAGTTCCATCATTGCGATTCTCCTGGTGCTTTACATTCAACATTATTTGCCAGTTGGCAGCAGGCAAATATTTTAAATAATAATTGCCCGTGAACGTATGCAGCTTATCATAAGATTTATTATATAAAGTATTTGTATAAAAACCATCACGCGCATTGTAAACACCGGCAGCACCAAAATATAATTCATCTTTTATTAATGGTGTGCGAAAACCAATTGTATAACGCTGCTGATTATGATTGCCCACGTTTACTTCTGCAAAAGCATTTGTAGTATTGGTGGGTTGTTTAGTAATGATGTTAATTACACCACCCATTGCATTTCTTCCATACAACGTGCCCTGCGGTCCGCGCAGCACTTCAATTCTTTCCACATCAAACAAAGTAGCAATGTAAGTATCGAGCGAAAATTGGTTTACACCATCAATATAAGTTGCAACTGCAGGTTCATAAGATGTTGTTGTAATACCGCGAATGGATGTTACATTTCTTTCATCGCCCGAATTATTCGAGTACATGTTTGGAATAATTGCAGTTAATTGTTTGCTGTTCCATAAACGAAATTCGTTTACCTGTTTCGCAGACAATGCAGTAATAGCTGCCGGAATTTTTTGTACTGATTCTTCTTTCTTTTCTGCTGTAACAACTACGTCATCCAATTGCGCAGTAGCATCTGCAAGCTGCACATCAATATTATTTGTTGAAGATTTTATCTCTGTCACTTTGTTTTGTATTGCATAACCCACCGACGAAAAAGATATGATATACTTTCCCGTATGAATATTGTTAATACTAAAATTTCCCTCCGCATCTGTGAGCACCGATATATTGGTATTTAATAAATGAACAGTAACAGCTTTTAAAGCATTTGATTTTTCATCCGTTACCTTACCCGAAATGGATGCAGTGTTTTGAGCGAAAAGATGTGCAGCAAAGAATAACCCTAACAGTAACATCGCTATTTGTTTCATGCTTACTCATTAATATTTATTGCCGCAATGTTACGCGTAAAAAAATTTGTTGGGTCCAAAAATTTTTTTTCAAATCAATTGAATTTGCCGTTTTGCCATTACATTTAATCGCTTAATTCATTATAAATACCACAACTTGAAATGAAAAAGATTTTTGCTTTAGCCATTCCCATCCTTGTCTGCATCTCTTATTTTTCATGCACCAGCAAACGCAGCGGCAAACCAAAAGTGCTCGTTTTTAGTTTAACTAAAGGCTTTCATCATGAATCTATTCCCGATGGTATTGCCGCTATTCAAAAACTGGGGCAGGAAAATAATTTTGATGTTGACACTACTACAAATGCAGATATGTTTGTTGATAGTGTTTTAAAAAATTATTCTGCCGTTATCTTTTTATCAACTACCGGCGATCTGTTGAATTACAGGCAGAGAGCGGGTTTGGAAAGATATATACAGGCAGGCGGCGGTTATGTAGGTATTCATGCAGCAGCTGATGCAAATTATGACTGGGGCTGGTATGGAAGATTAGTCGGCGGATATTTTTATGATCATCCCGGCATTCATGACAGCTTTCCAAATGTGCAGCCTGGTGTGCTGAATGTGGTTGACCAAAACTTTATTGCAACGAAACATCTTCCCAAACAATGGAAACGCACCGATGAATTTTACAGTTATAAAAAATTAGACTCAGCGAATTTGCATGTGCTGATAACCATTGATGAAAACAGTTATCATGGCGGTAAGCGTATGGGCTATCATCCGATGGCATGGTATCACGAGTATGATGGTGGTCGTGCTTTTTATACAGAGTTGGGTCATACAAAAGAATCTTATACCGAACCTGATTACTTAAAACATATACTCGGTGGCATTCAATATGCGATTGGTGATAATCTTGAACTGGATTATGCAAAAGCAAAAACACAAATGCCGCCAGACCAGGACCGCTTTGTAAAAACACAACTTATACAGGGTGAATTTTTCGAGCCAACAGAAATGGCTGTTCTTCCCAATCTTGATATTCTTGTTGCACAGCGCCGCGGTGAATTATTATTATATAAGAATGATACAAAGAAATTAAAACAGGTTGGCTACTTAAATGTTTACTGGCATACAAATACACCCGGTGTAAATGCTGAAGAAGGTTTTATGGGATTACAAAAAGACCCGCACTTCGCAAAAAATCACTGGATATATTGTTATTACAGCCCGGTTGACAGCTCAGTAAATCGTTTATCAAGATTCACATTTACGAATGATACACTCGATATGTCTTCAGAAAAAACAATTCTTGAAGTACATGCACAGCGCAATATATGTTGCCATACAGGCGGCTCTATTGCATTTGGCGGTGATGGTTTGTTATATCTCTCCACAGGAGATAATTCAACACCGTTTGATGAGCCGGGTGTTAAATATGTGAGCAATGGTTTTGCACCGCTGAATGATATTCCCGGTCATCAGCAATATGATGCAAGACGTTCTGCAGGTAATTCAAATGATTTGCGTGGAAAAATTTTACGCATACGTGTAAATGATGATGGCACGTATTCTATTCCCGATGGAAATCTTTTTCCAAAAGGTGAAGCAAAGACAAGACCTGAGATTTATGTAATGGGTGACAGAAATCCGTATCGTATTTCTGTTGACCAAAAAAATAATTATTTATACTGGGGTGAAGTGGGACCTGATGCAAACAATGATAGTCTTGCAACACGTGGTCCGCGTGGTTATGATGAAGTGAACCAGGCGCGCAAAGCAGGTTATTTCGGCTGGCCATTGTTTGTGGGAAATAATTATCCTTATCATGAGTACGATTATGCAACGGGAAAAAGTGGTCCTGCATTCGACCCGGCACATCCTGTAAATAATTCACGCAACAATACAGGCTTAACAGATTTGCCGCCGGCACAACCCGCATTTATTTGGTATCCGTATGCAACATCACCTGATTTTCCTGAAGTAGGTACAGGCAGCCGTAATGCAATGGCCGGACCTGTTTATTACACTGATATGTTTCCGAAAGAAACGCGTCTTCCCGATTATTACAATGGAAAATTATTGATATACGATTGGATGCGCGGATGGATAAAAGCAGTTACCATGTTACCCAATGGCGATTTTGATAAGATGGAACCCTTCTTTGAAAATATTAAATTGAGTAATTGTATTGATATGGAAGTGGGACCTGACGGAAAAATTTATTTATTGGAATATGGAACAGGCTGGTTTCAAAAAAATCCTGATGCAGGTTTGGCAAGAATTGATTTTATATCCGGTAATCGTCCGCCAAAAATTACATCTGTACATGTTGATAAAGCAACAGGTGCATTACCATTCAACATCAATGCCAGTGTAGATGCAAAAGATCCGGAGAATGATAAAATCACTTACATATGGGATTTAGGCAATGGAACAAAACAGGAAACATCAACACCAAAACTTAATTATACTTATACAACGCCGGGTGATTACAAACTTTCTGTTGTAGCAAAAGATGCAAGCGGTGATTCAACAAAAAGTGATGCAGTGGAATTATATGCTGGTAATGAAACACCTGTTGTAAATATTCAGCTTAACAGTTCAAACAAATCTTTTTACCTGCCCGGCAAACCGGTTAGTTATTCTGTAACGGTAACTGATAAAGGCGATACATCTAAAATTGACCC